>JAABUX010000891.1_pt1 | contig 47884 bp, 43 predicted proteins | sample 5561851 | NCBI WGS metagenome assembly JAABUX01 (sample SAMN10711883, study PRJNA513361) | rock metagenome | isolation source: Antarctica rocks | place: Antarctica: Victoria Land, Richard Nunatak red sandstone | collected 2016-01-03 | reverse complement strand
CGATGTTGAATGCGTCATCGCCGACGGAATCGATGTACTTATTGGCTCGGATGTCGAGGACCCTCGGGCGGGCGGGGAAGTCGAGTTCCTCTCGATTCAGGATTTCGTCGATCGGCCCGACGACATCGACCTCAAAGACCTTCCAGCGGCCATCGTCCGGACGGCTTTTGAGTTTTTCCAAAAACGCCTCGGCGTCCCCCCTCGTCCTGAACAAGTGCAAGAAAGCCCCTTCATAGCATTGGCCCCATCCCGATCGGGCCACGACCCTCCTTCGTTCCTGGCCTTCCCAAATCAAATTTTCATCGAGCAGTCGATTGCGAATCTCCGCGAATTCGGAGTCGCGAGTCATCCCATCGACATGGTTGATATAATATCTTTTCATCGCAACGCCTTTTCGCCCTGGGTGATTCGAAGCCTCACCTGGCAAGATTGTACCCTCGGCGAAGTTCAAGACATCCTGAGAAAGTCACGATCCCACCCCGCTCTACGAAACCACCACACCCACCAACGTCTGGTCGTCGGCGGGGGAAACCCCTTCGGAGAAGGCCCGGACCTCGCGGACGACGTCGTCGACGAGGTCGTTGGCCTTGCCTCCGCAGCGCGAGAGGATCGCGTCGAGGCGGTCGATCCCGAACATCTGGCCCGAGGCGTCGACGGCCTCGGTGATCCCGTCGGTATAGAATGTGATCTGGTCGCCGGGGTGGAGGTCCAGGGTCGTGTTGCCGTACACCTCGTCGGAAAACAAGCCTAGGGGGAGGCTCCGGGCGCCGTCGAGCGACTCGATGACCCCTTGATCGCACCTCATCAGGCGAGGGGGGTTGTGGCCGGCGCTGGTGTAGGTCAGGAGCCGGTTCGCCGGTTCGTACACGCCGTAGAACGCGGTGACGAACGCCTCGTTGTCGGCGGTGTACAAGGTGGCGAGCTGGCGGTTGACCCGGTCGAGCAGGACGCTGGGCGGGTCATGAGGGCCGACGAAGCCGTGGGCAAGGCTGTGGGTGACGGCCATCAGGACGGCGGCGGGGGTCCCGTGGCCGCTGACGTCGGCGATCAGGATTCCCCACTTCCCCTCGGGGAGCGGGAAAAAGTCGTAGTAGTCCCCCCCGGCCCACTTGGAGGTCTCATAAAACGTGGCGATGTCGAGGGTGGGGATCGTCGGGGTCGCTTTGGGCAAGAGCGAGCGTTGGATTCCGGCGACGATCTCCAACTCGCGCTCGACGAGGGCGTAGGTCTTCTTGAGCTCGGCGGAGAGCACGAGGTTCTGGGTGGCCCGGCCGAACAGGCTGCTGATCCAGACCCAGTCGAGGACCTGGTCGGGGAGGAAGGCGCCCGGCTCGTTCCGGAACATCAACACCATGTTCTGGCCGACGCCTCGGTCGTAGTGCGGGATGGCCAGGAGCGACCGGTGCCCCTCGAAGTATTCGCGGCCCGGGTCGTTGTCGGCGACCTGGATGTCGTCGATCACCCGGGGAACATCGCCGTAGATCAGCTCGCCCATCAAGCCGCCCGAGAGGATCGGCAACCGCTCGACTTCCTTCCAAGGGTCGACTTCGCCGGTCCACCGGCTCGACCGGGTGATCCGGTATTGGGGGAACGATAAGCCCCGGCGGCTGAGCGACACGAAGCCGTCGGTCTGCTGATACCGCCTCATCTGCTGGCCGTAGGCCCGGACCATCGCCTGCGGGTCTTCCTGCAAGCTCATGTCGCGCATCGTCTCGACGATGTGGTCGAGCGACTGCCGCCAATCGCCTTCGATATTGAAGAAGCCTTTGTTGGCGATCATGGGAGGCGAATCCGGAGGTGGAAGCAAAATGCGAGCGGCGACGACCGATCTTGGTCCGATCATCGCCGATGGCCGGGGTCGACCACAACGAGTTGTTGGCTTCGAAAGCGATCGGGGCCTCGACAGATCGTCGAGGCCCCGATCGAAATTCCAGCCAGGCTTCCTGGCTCCGACGATCAGGAAACGGCCTGCTCGACCTTTTCCTCGACGGCGATCTTGCGGAGCTTGTTCTGGGCCCGGGCCTCAAGCTGGCGGACCCGCTCCTTGGTCACGCCGAGTTCCCGCCCGAGCTGCTCCAAGGTCTGCTCGCCCACGCCGTCAAGGCCGAACCGACTGACGATGATCCGCCGCTCGCGGTCGTCGAGGCGGCCGAGCATCCCCTTCACGGCGTCTCGCATCCGGCGCTGGGTGCTCTCGTACTCGTGCTCGTCGGTCCGGTTGTCGGCGGCGGCCTCGAACAGGTCGTCATGACCGGTGACGAAGCGGTCGCGTCGGTGGTTCTCGATCGGGATCGACCGGATGAAGTTTTTCATGATCGCCCAGCTTGCATACGTGCTGAACTTGTTCCCCCGGGCGAAGTCGAACTTCTCGACGGCCCGGATCAGGCTCATGTTGCCGTCGGAAACCAGCTCGAAGAAGTTGTCCGAGCGGCCGACATGCTTCTTGGCGATCGAGACGACCAGGCGAAGGTTGGCCCGGATGATCTGGTTCTTGACGACCAACGCTTCTTCGAGCAGGCTGTCGATCTCGGCCAGTACCGTCCCCGAGACCTTCTGGAGGTCGATCGCGTCGCGGAGCTTGAGCGCACGATACTTCAAAAAGTTCATCTTGCGAAACAGGTGCGCTTCTTGTTCCCGAGACAGCAACGGGACGTCATAGAGGCTCGCCAGGTAAGGGGGAACCCCCTCGGGCGACTTGATCTTGCGGGGCGACTTGCCTTCGGCGGGGACCGGGGGCTGGAGGAGGATCTCGGCGAAGGCCTTCGGGTCGTCGAAGCTCGGGTTCGGCATCGCCTCGATCTTCTGTTCGAGGAGCCGATTCGCCCTCATCTCGTTGATCGCCCGGTTGACCAGGGCCATCGACCGCCCGGACTGCTTGGCGAGGGCTTCCACCGAAACCCCCTGGAGATACTGGCGGTACATCCTGCCCTTGGCCGCCTCGTCGAACGTGGCGGTCCTGGTCGGCTTGGAGGCTATGGTCGGAGCGTTCAGTCGAGTTTCGTGCAAGTCCATGACTACCGTCCTTTGTCCGGCCACGCCCGATCTTTGTCATCGGGTTCGCAGCTCGGAAATGACCCAATCGATCGATCAGCCGGTCGATTTTCAAAAAACCGACCACAATCGGGTCGGAGTCCCTTGGTGAGCAAACCTCGACTGAATCTCAAGGCTGGACCCGAAGGACGTGACGGAACATCACATCCAAGAAGGTCCGGAGCGGAACCGAAGACCTCGAGGTCTTGGCCCGGAGCATGGCGCCTTGCCAGCCGGTGAGCCAGAACTCGGCGGCTTCACGGATCGGGAGGATGGGGGCGATCTCTCCCCGATCGATCGCCAACTGGAGGCATTCGGTGTACCGGGCCTCCCACTGGCGAAAGATTTCCTCAAGTTTGCCGCGAAACGCTTCGCTGTGGTCGGAAAGCTCTTGCGATAAGTTGCCGATCAGGCAGCCCTTGCGGCACTGGCCCGAGTCGAACCGTTCGACGATCTCCTCGAAGTAACGGCGGAATCGCTCGATGGGAGACAAGGTTTCGTCATCCAAGGTTCGCTTCATCCGGTCGTCGTATGTTTCGGCGAACCGGTCGAGGACCCTCAATCCAAAATCTTCCTTGCTCTCGAAGTAGTAATAAAACGACCCCTTCGGCACGCCCGCCGACTGGAGGATCGTCTCGATCCCCGAGTTGTTGTAACCACGCTCCAGGAACGTCCGCTTGCCGACGTCCAGGAGAAGCTCTCTCGTATTTTCCCGAGCCATGATCCACCTACCTCGCGGCAGAACATCGACCGAGAATCCTCACGGAACCGACCGCACAAACTCATAATAGACCGGTCGTCTAGTAGAATCAAACGGCTCGATTGATTCTCTTAGGCGCAACTAGACCAATCGATAGGCTTCGCCCCTGAACTGGGGTCGAAGGTGGCTTGGCGAGAGGAAAAGAACCTCGGAAGTGTTCCGTGTTCCGGGGTGTCCAAGATTTGCGAGTCGAGAAGGTCGACCGGTCGAGGAGTGGATTGACCGGTCGAGCGGGGGTTTCGATCGTCGAGGAAGAGGCATCGAGCCGCCGGGTTGTTGCTCTGATCAGCGGGGGACGGCCGACACGGCGCCCGGGATGTTGTTGTTGTTGTAGAAGTTCATCCGGGTTCCGGTGTTGAAGCCGTTGGCGTTGTAGCCCCGGAAGTAGTTGCCGTTGCGGGGCAAGTTTTGCCGGAGCTGCTGCTCAGCCACGGCGTTGTGGACGGCCAAGGGGGACAGGCCGAGGCCGAACAGCGGGTTGATCCCGCCAATCCCGACGGGACCCAAGCCCGCCGTCCCGGTCCCCACGTAGGCGGGCGGGACAAGGCCGATCCCCAGGGTGTTGCCGTAGCCGATGTTGTAGCCGTTGATCGAGCCTTGGAGCGGGTATCCACCATAGCTGCCGCCGAAGCCGCTATAGCCGCCGCCATAGCCGCTGTAGCCGATCCCACCGAACCCGCCATAGCCACCGCCGCCGTATCCGCCGAAGCCACCGCCGCCGTACCCGCCGCCCCCAAAGCCATAAGTGCCATATCCGGCGGCGCCGTATCCGCCGTAGCCGCCATAACCCCCCGCGAACCCATTTCCGCCGTAGCCACCATAACCGCCGAACCCGCCGTAGCCGTACTGGGCCGAGGCCGGGGCAGCCGACCCGAGCAAGGTTGCGCAGACCAGTCCCCAGAAGCGGGGTTGCCTGGCGATCCGAGAAATCAGGGACAACATGCCGAGCCTCCAGTTGGTTCGATCCGGAAGAAGTGGGCGGGCCGCGTCGCGATCGCGTTCGATCAATCGGAGCGAAGCGTCCCCCCAACATCGTACGCGATCAAACCCAGCAAAGTCTCGTAATCCACCGGTTTGACCAGATGATGGTCGAACCCGGATTCCATCGACCGGAGTTTCGCCTGCTCCTCGCCGTAGCCGGTGATGGCGATGATCTGGGCGTTCTGGACCCCATCTTCCTGGCGGAGTCGCCGGGCGACCTGATAACCGTCCATCCCCGGCAGGCCGATGTCGAGCAAGACGACTTCGGGGCAATGGGCCCGGGCGGCGATGATCGCCCCGAGGCCGTCGTGGGCCGACCGGACCTCGAACCCCGAGAGTTGCAGGAGGTCGGCCAAGGCGGTCGCCGTGGCCAGGTTGTCGTCGACAACCAGGACCCTGGCCCCCGCCCTCGGGTTGGCCGAGCAAGGCCCGAGCGTCGGGGCGATCACCTCGGGCGACCGGTGGACGAGCGAGGGAAGTCGGATCGTGAACAGGCTCCCCTGGCCGGTCCCTTCGCTGGCGACCTCGATGGTTCCGCCGTGCAACTTGACGAGCCTCTGCGAGATGGTCAGGCCGATCCCCAGCCCCCCTTGCGACCGGTCGAGCGACTTGTCCACCTGGGCGAACAGGTCGAAGACCCGGGAAAGCATCTCCGGCGCGATGCCCACCCCGTTGTCGGCGATCCGGACCACCAGCGAATCCCCCTCGCGCCCGGCGGTCATCTCGATCCGGCCGCCGGGATCGGTGTACTTGGCGGCGTTGGTCAAGAGGTTCGTGAAGACCTGCTCCAGGCGGGTCGGGTCGCCCGAAACTAGGAGCGGACCCGGCTCGACCTCGACCCGGAACTGGTGGCGGCGCTCCTCGATCATCGGCCGGACCACGTCGCCGGCGCGGTTCAAGACCCGGGCGAGGTCGACCTCTTCCTCCCTGAGCTGGATCTTGTCTCGGGTGATCCGGGCGACGTCGAGGAGGTCGTCGACCAGGTGCGCCAGGTGCTTGACCTGGTTGAGGATGATGTCCTTGGCCCAGGCCGAGCGCTCGGGGGGCAAGGAGGCGTGGCGGATCAGGTGCGCCGCGTTCTGGATCGACGAGAGCGGGTTGCGCAGCTCGTGGGCGAGCATGGCCAGGAACTCGTCCTTGCGGCGGTCGGCCTCGCGGAGGGCTTCCTCGGCCTGCTTCCACTCGGTCATGTCGCGGACGACCTTGATGTACCCTCGAAGTTGCCCCGACTCGTCCAAGAGCGGGGTGACCAACCCACTCCCCCAGAACCGCGCACCACCTTTGCGGAGATGCCAGCGCTCGTCCTCGGCGATCCCCCGCCGCTTGGCGATGCTCATCTCCCGACGAGGCACGCCGTCGGTCACGTCCTCCTCGGTGAAGATGACGGTGCACGGCTGGCCGACCAGCTCGTCGTCGCGATAGCCGAGGACCCCGGACGCCCCGGCGTTGACGCTGATGAACCGGCCCTCGGTGTCCATCGTGAGGATCGCGTGCCCCCGGATGCTGTCGAGGGTCAGCCGGTGCATCCGCTCGCTCTCGCGGAGGGCGGCCTCGACCCGCCTCCGGTCGGCCCGTTCCCGGGCTTCGGCCAGCGCCCGACGGACGGCGGGGGCCAGGCGTTCGAGCCGATGCTTCAGGACGTAGTCGGTCGCCCCCTGCTTCAACGTCTCGATCGCGACCTCTTCGCCCAGGACCCCCGAAACGAACAGGAACGGCGTGTCGACCGCGTAGGTCTGCGCATATTCGAGGGCCTGCAAGCCGTCAAACCCGGGCAGGTTGTAATCCGCCAGGATCAGGTCGAACCGCCGATCCCGCAAGGCTTCGAGGTAGTCGTCGCGCCCGACGACGCGGTGGACCGTCAGCGTAAGCCCGTCTTTCGCCAGCCGGACCCGAATCAGTTCGGCGTCCAGGGCGTTGTCTTCGAGATGCAAAAGGTGGATCTGGCTCACTTCGGAAGTCCCCGACTCTTGGGCCGACGGTTCGCACATCCTTGCCGTCCCTTGGATCGTGCCCAATTAAGCAATGCACGCGATTGTCGAGCCAAGACCTCAACGCCTCAAGCGGAGGCTGCCGGGGGGCGGTTCGTTGAGCAAGGCCCAGAAGACGCCCAGGTCCTGGATCGCCCCCATGAACTCCTTGAAGCTCACCGGCTTGACGACGTAAGCGTTGACCCCGGTCTTGTAGCTCCGGAGCAGGTCTTTTTCCTCGCGGGATGAGGTGAGGATCACCACCGGGATCGCCTGGAGGCTGGGATCGCCCTTGATCTGTTCGAGGACTTGGAGGCCGTCGACCTTGGGCAACTTCAGGTCGAGGAGGACGACGGCGGGGTTGCCCTGGGGGCGGGATTCGTAAGCCCCCGCGCACCGGAGGTAGTCGAGCGCCTCGGCCCCGTCTCGGACGACGACCACCTCGTTGGCCAACTGGGTTTTCGCGAGGGCGACGAGCGAAAGCTCGACATCCTTGGGGTTGTCTTCGACCAGCAGGATCGGCTTCAGCATCGATCAAACACCCTCAATCTGATGACCGGACAAGTCGATCTCGAGGTGCTTCGGCAGGGCGATCGAGAACGTCGCCCCTTGGTTGAGTTCGCCCTTGGCCCAGGCCCGGCCGCCGTGCCTCGTCATGATTCGCCGGACGTTGGCTAGGCCGATCCCGGTCCCTTCGTACTCTTCCATCCGGTGCAACCGCTGGAACACGCCGAAGAGCTTGTCGACGTGCTTCATGTCGAAGCCGATCCCGTTGTCCTGGACGTGGAAGACGGCTTCCCCCTCGTGGATTTCGCCGGTGATCTCGACCACGGCTTGGTCGCGTTTCCTCGTGTACTTGGCGGCGTTGGAGACCAGGTTGGTCATGGCCAGTCGGAGCATCATCAGGTCGCCTTCGACTTGCGGGAGCGCGCCGATCTTCCAGTCGATCGACCGAGTCCCGACTTCGCCTTGGATCTCGCGGACGACCTCTCGGGTCAGCGAGTCCATGTTGATCGGGACCGGATGGATCGAGGTCCGCCCCATCCTCGAAAATGCGAGCAAATTGTCGACCAGCGTCCCGGCATATTGCGCCGATTCGACGATCGTCTCCAGGTATCGGCGTCCTTCCTGGCTGATCCGGGCGTCTTCTTCCTCGCGGAGCAGCTCGGCATAGCCGACGATGTGGCGAAACGGGGCGCGGAGGTCGTGCGAGACCGAATACGAGAACGCTTCAAGCTCTTTGTTGCTCCGCTCCAGCTCGGCGCTGAGCTGCGCCCGCTCCTCAGCCCGGCGGAGGACGATTTCGAGGATCGCCTTGCGGAGGTCTTTGGCGGCCTCGACCTCGCTCGATCGCCAGGGGTCGGACTTGAGCCGGACGGTCTCCTTCCACACCTCGAACGATCGCCTCGGGTGAATCCGGCCGTCGCTCGAAGCGTCGGGCTTGCGGGGGTCGCCGCCCCAAGACACATTCTTGACGACCTCGGGGCGGAACCAGAGGAGATACCCCCGGTGCAACTGCGAGATCGAGACCGCGATCAGCCCGCTGGCCGAGTCCTTGATCGCCTCGTCCTCGGCCCCGGGCATCGCCCCGGCCAACGAATCGGTGGCGAACACGTCGCCCCGGTCCTCGGTCGAGAGCCAGTCGGCGATTGCGGTGACCTCATCTTCTCCCGGGGTTGCCCCCACTCGGAAGCAGTGGCCGTCGAAGAGGATCGCCGCCCCCCGGGCCTGGGCCAGTTCCATCAGAAGCTCGGGGCAGTTGACTAGCCCGTCGACGAAGTCCTCGGTCTCGGACATCGCGATCAGGAGTCGGGACACGGCGTCCTGGAGCTCGATCCGGTGGTTGTACTCGGCTTTTTGCGACTTCAGGTCGACCTGGATCGACAACACCTGGCCGAGGAAGTCGCAAGCGGTCCGGACCTCGAACGGGACCAGGAGCGGCGCCCGGTTGTGGCACGAGATCAGGCCCCAAAGCTCGCCGTCGCGGAGGATCGAGATCGAGAACGACGAACCCGTCCCCATGTTTCGCATGTATTCCAGATGAGTCGGGGACACGCTCCGGAGCGTCGAGAAGCTCAGGTCGGGCGGATGATCGTCCCGACTCGTCGCCGGGACGATCGCGACCGGGTCGTAGGTCGCGTCGGGGATCAGCCGGAGCCGGTTGGCCCGATAAAGCGCCCGAGCTTGCTCGGGGATGTCGCTGGCGGGGAACCTCAGGCCGAGGTACGACGGCAAGGCGTCGTTGCGGTCCTCGGCGATCACCGTGCCGTTCCAACCGGCGTCGAACTGGTAGATCAAGACCCGGTCGACCTCGGTGATCCGCCGGACCTCGGTCGCCGCCGCCCGGCAGGCGTCGACCACGCTCGTCTCGGTTTCCAGCCTCGACAAGAAGGTCCGGGCCATCGGGTACAACCAGCGCGAGAGCATCGCCTCGTCGTCGGGCGAAGGTTCGAGTTCGACGATGACCGAGCCTTTGGAGCGGTGGGCGATCACCTCGAACGACCGAGGGGCGCCGGCGACCTCGACCTCGACCCCGGCGATCGCGACCGGGTTGCGGTCGATCGACCCGCTGTCCAGGGCCGAATGGATGCTCTCGGCGACTCCCATCCCGAGGAGCGCTTCCAGGGGCCGGTCGAGGACTTCCGCCACGTCCTGACCGAGCCAATCCCGGACGTTGGTGCTGATCTGGCCGATCCGGAGGCTGGGCAACTCGGCCACGATCAGGACGCCGTGGGGCTGGATGCTGCTCGGGATGTGGATCGGCTCTCGATCGCAAGCGCTGATCGCGGGATCGCTTGCCAAATCGGTCGCGATGGGAGCCATGAGCCGGCCAATTCCTTTCTCGGGCGACTCCACCCTTGGGAGAGCCGCCAACGTGAGGCCAGGTCGAGGCGGGCGAAACCGCGACTTGAACCCTCGGTCCGGTTCGGTATTCTGGGGAGTCACCTCCTGAACTGTCAAGCACCTGACCCGACCTCGTGATCCCCACGGACGCTCGGAGGTCGAAACGGAAGCCTGGCGGCGGATTTGCCTCCTCAGGCCAAAACCCGACCCGGCGATCCGACCCCGCTTCGGACCCTCCACGAGACCCATGATAGGTCCCTCGACACGATGAGCCAGCCCGAACCTCCCCTGCCTCCCCCCTCCGACCCCGACCCCGGTCCCAAGCCAACTTCGGGCCTCGACGGCCTCCGGGTCGTCACCTTCGAGGCCCGGATGAGCGGGTCGATGGCCGACCTGATTCGCAAGCACGGCGGCGACCCGGTCGAGGCCCCCGCGCTCCGCGAGGTCCCCATCGGCGACAACCCGCAAGCCCTCGAATTCGCCGACCGCTTGATCGCCGAGCAGTTCGACGTGGTGATCTTCCTCACCGGCGTCGGGACCCGCTACCTCGCCCAGGAGATCGAGACCAAGTATCCCCGAGACCAGTGGGTCGCCGCGCTCCGGAAATGCAAGATCGTCACCCGAGGCCCGAAGCCGCTCGGCCCCTTGCGAGAACTCAAGGTCAAGGTCGACCTGACCGCCCCCGAGCCCAACACCTGGCGCGACCTCCTGGCCGCCCTCGACGCCAAGATCCCGGTGGATGGCCTCCGCGTCGCGATCCAGGAATACGGCCAGCCCAGCCCCGAATTGATCAACGGCCTGATCGACCGAGGAGCCACCGTCACCCAAGTCCCCGTCTACCGATGGGCCTTGCCCGACGACGTCGAACCGCTCCGAAAGGGGATCGCCGAGATCGTCGCCGGGACGATCGGAGCCGTGACCTTCACCTCGGCACAGCAGGTCGTCCACCTCCTCGAAGTCGCCGCCCGAGACGGCCTGGAAGCCCCCCTCCGGGCCGCCTTGAGCCGATCCGTCCTCGTCGCCTCCGTCGGCCCGACCACCACCGAGATGCTCGAAAAGCTCGGCCTACCCATCGACATCGAACCCGACCACCCCAAGATGGGCCACCTGATCTTGGCCCTGGCACAGCGATGGAGGACAATCAGTAAGCAGTAAACGACTGAGAGGCGAAGGTTGAAGTTTTTGATCTAAATCGGCGAGTCTTTGCTGCCGTCCTGCTACTCCCGGAATGCATTCATGCCTCAATTATTCGTCTGGGTATGGTGGAAGGGCTTTGTCGGGACGGTTGAGCAGATGCTTCGCCTCGCCCACTCGTTCTGGCATCCACCCAACCTTCAACGTCAGGCCGACATTGAAAACGATCAAGCTCTGCGGAATGCTTTCGAGTGGGCGGGCGATTATGTACCCGTCCGCAACGGCGAAGTCTATGAGGCGATCCTCGACCATGCGAAGGACTTGTATAAGGAGATCGCCGAGGTTTCTGGGGAATTGGACAAGAAAGCCGACGACTTGCTGAAGATCTCCGCTGCGATTGGGGCCGCGATCGCTGCGGCTGGACGCATCGCCAGCATTCAAGATGCCTTGACGACTTTTCCAGTCTTCGCCGCCATCATCTGCTTGATCATCACGATGCTGCTTTGTACGCGGGCAAGAAAGCCCATCAAGAATGTCGTCCCAATCAATATTCGTACAGTCCTGGAAGTGGCGGAACAGGCTCGGCTCCCTGCGATTCAGAAAGATGGTTTCGACGTCCTTCAACCAGCACCGCCGGTCTCGGACGTCAAGGTGAGCGAATCATCGATCGTCATCAACCCAAGCCCAGAGCAAGTCAAGGCGGTCATTGCTGCCTCGTACCATTGGGCGGTGACCGGGACTCAATACGTCACGGAATGGAAAGCAAGATTGGTCACCACAGCGAACTTCATCTTTTGCCTCGGCTTGACGCTACTCATCTTTGGGTTCGCGGGGCCATTGATCTGGAGAAGACTACTTTTTCTCGCCTGACTGCCGGCCATTGCTAGATTCAATACCTTTGTACGAACGAGTCACGGTTCCCCCAGGCGGGTTACCCGTCTGTTTGATCAGGCCCGTCGTTTTTGGAGTTTGGGGCGGAGCAGGCTTTGGCGGGGTGGATTCGGCCATGATTTTCTCCCGTCGGAACAAAGTTGATGGTGCCATCGGATTGAATTACTGGCAGCCGACAACGGATACGTTTGTATCTTATTAGAACCGGGTTTGTGAGTTTGTCAAGTCGAAACTCGAATGTTCTCCTCGACCGAACCGAGCGAAGTGGATAGTCTTTGTGATGCTTTCTTGGTCAGACCAATACTCAATGGAAATTAATAATATGCTTCATTCTGGCGTAATCGCTCTCGCTTTGGTTAGTCTCGGCGACACCCACAACGTAGTTCCAGCCCAGTATTACCGGACATTTTCCCGATCCCACCCGGTCCTGGAGCGGGTCAAGCCGGGCGACTTGATCGTGACGAAGACGCTCGACTCGGGCGGGCAGGATGAGAAGGATGTGACCCGGAGCGAGCCGTTCAATCCGCTGACCGGGCCATTCTTTGTGGAAGGGGCCGAGCCGGGGGATGCGCTGGTCGTCCGATTCAAGACGGTCCGGATGAACCGAGACTGGGGCTGGAGCTTGAACCGGCTGGGATTGTTCTCGATCACCCCGGAAGATGTCGAGAAGGTCTATTCGAACCAATACAAGCCCGACCTCGTCCGGAAGGGGCGGGCCAACCTGGTTCCCTGGGACATCGACCGGGCCAAGGGGACGGTGAAGCTCCGCGAGCCGAAGAGCGGGAAGCTGGCGATGGAGTTCGCCGCCAAGCCGATGCTCGGCTGTGTTGGGGTGGCCCCGGCGGGGGATTTCGCCCCGACCTCCGGGCCTTCGGGGGCTTATGGCGGCAACCTCGACTACAACCGGATCGGCGAAGGGGCGACGGTGATCCTCCCGGTTTACCACCCCGGCGGCCTCCTGTTCGTCGGCGACGGCCACGCCTTGCAGGGGGACGGCGAGGCGACCGGGAGCGGGGTCGAGACGTCGATGGACGTGGAGATGGTGGTCGAGGTCCGCAAGAAAGCCGCCCCGAGCGGGCCGAGGGTCGAACTGCTCGACGAGATTGTGAGCATCGGCTCGCAGCCCGAGTTCGCTAGCGCCCTGGACAACGGCCTCAAGATGGCCACCTCCGACATGGTCGCCTGGCTGACCGGCGAGTATGGCCTCGAACCCTGGGCGGCGCACCTCGTCATCGGCTATCAGGGGAAGTACGACGTCGTCACCGTCGCCGGGTCGGTCGCCCTTCGGATTCCCAGGGCCGCGATCAAGCCGAGCGAAACACCGGGCGCATCGCCGTCGTCACCCCCTCGATGATCTGGCGAAACGTGCTTGATTCATTTCGTGAATGGAGGGCTCTTTCTCGTTGATATCGTGGCCCTCGCCATGATATTTATCGAAAGCGGACGCGAAGGCCCGGATGGTTCGGCGATGGTGGCGACACGGGCGGAATCGCGACGTTTGCGATCCCAGATGAGGGGCGAGCCGTGAAGATCGGCGTCGATTGTCCCGGGTGCCAGGCTTCGTTCCAGGTCGAGGTCCGGCACGCGGGGAAGCTCGGTCGGTGCCCCACCTGCAAGGAACGGGTCCGGGTCCCTCAGCATCAGCCCGAGTCAGGACCGAAGCCGAACGCCGACCCTTGGCCGACGGCTCGAGTCCGGGCCGACCCGCCCCGGGATGCCGCCCGCACGGAACCAGTCGTTGACGTCGATGGCGACGGCGAAGAGACCTACGGCCTGGCGAATGAGGCGGCGACGGTCGTCTCGGCAAGGGTCCGGGCCGCCAAGGCGGCGAGGGCTCAGCCTAAGGTCGCCGAGGCCGCCCCTGGCGACCCGGTGATCCGGACCTCGAAGCGGACCCGGGAGCCCAAGGAGATCCTGGCCGGATTCCGGGGCGAGATCGAGCCGGTCCGGCCGACGCTGCTTTATCGGTTCTGGATCGTGGTGATCGCCGCGTTCATGGTGATCCTGCCCTTGATCTACCTTGGGTTGATCGGGGTGGTGGGGATGGCGGTCTACTGGCACGCGGCGAACAACCTGATCGTGTTCAAGCATGTTCGCCAAATACAGGCTGCGCTCGTCCTTTACGTCGGGCCTCTGGTCGTCGGGGTGGTCGTGCTGGGGTTCATGCTCAAGCCGTTCTTCGCCAAGGCGACGAAGCGGTCGAAGGTCCGCAAGCTCGACCCCGATAAGGAGCCTTTGATCGTGGCGTTCGTCGACGGGGTCTGCGCCTCGGTCGGGGCGCCGACGCCGAGTCGGATCGAGGTGAACTGCGAGGTCAACGCCTCGGCGCACCTGGCGAGCTGGGTCCTGTCGCCTTCGAAGGAGCTGGTCCTGACGATCGGCCTGCCGCTGGTGGCGGGCCTGACGCTTCGCCAGTTCACCGGCGTCCTGGCCCACGAATTCGGTCACTTCTCGCAAGGCGCCGGGATGCGGCTGACGGTCCTGATCCGGTCGATCAACCTTTGGTTCGCCCGCGTTGTGTACGAGCGCGACTCGTGGGACGAAGACCTCGTTGCCCGGTCGTCCGACGGCAACTGGATGGTCATGGTTGTCGCCCTGCTGGCCCGGGCGAGCGTCTGGGCGACTCGGCGGATCTTGTGGGTCTTCATGCACGTCGCCCGCCTGGTCAGCGGCTTCCTGTCGAGGCAGATGGAGTTCGACGCCGACCGCTACGAGACCCGGATGGTGGGCGGGAAGACGTTCGAGGCAACCTCGGGGCGGTTGCGCGTCCTGAGCGTCGCCTCGCAGATCGCCCACAACGACCTCGGCGCCCACTGGCGAGAGCGCCGGTTGCCCGACGACCTTTCGCGGCTGATCCTGATCAAGATCGACGAGTTCCCCGAACCGCTCGTCCAGGAGATCCGCGACGAGGCCCGGGCGAGGAAGGCCGGGCTGTTCGACACGCACCCATCCGACTACGAGCGGATCGCCCGGGCGTTGGCCGAGGACACCCGGGGGATCTTCCGGCTCGAAGGCCCGGCGACCGACCTGTTCCGCGACTTCGACGCCCTGTCCCGCGCCTCGACGTTCGACTATTACCGCTCGATGCTCGGCCGGGAGGTGTCGAAGGAGCAGCTTTATCCGATGGCCGAGGCGGTCCTCAACAAGGAGGTCGAGCGGGAGGGGGACCTCGCACTGGGCCGGTTCTTCCTGGCCGCCCTGGAGCTGATCCAGCCGTTTCCGCTCCCCGACGCCTACCCCAAGCCCCCGCAGGACCCCAAGGAGGCGAAGCGTCGGCTCGGCGACCTCCGGAGGGCGATGCTGGCCCGGCGCGACGCCAGCATGGAGGCGGGTCGGCGATGGAACGAGGCCAACGGCCGGATGAGCAAGGCCGAGGCCGCCCTCTCGCTGTTCAAGGCCGACAAGATGGTCAAGGCGTCGTTGGTCGAACTCCCCAAGGCGACCGTGGCCGCCGCCGAGGCCGCTCGGGCCTCCGCCCTGGCCTCGACCGAAGCCATCATGGCGGAGCTTGGGCCTTTCGCCACCCTGGCCGCCGAGCGGATGGCCCTGGCCCTGGGGCTGCTCGAACTCGACCTGGTGGTCCGGCGAGTCCCCGACGGCGAGGTCCTCCGCGACGAGGCCCGGGCGCTCTACCCGTCGGCGGCGATCCTCGGGGGTCGAGTCGTCGGCGAACTCGGGTCGCTCATCGCCGCGCTCGCAGCTTTGGGTTTCCTGTTCACCCTGTACCAGGCCGGGAAGAACGAGAAGGACCAAGCGATGATCAACGCCTTGCTCCGAGGCGCTCGCCTGATCCACGACCGCCTCACCGCCTTGAAGTGGAAGATCGGCGACTCGGTCCCCTACCCGTTCGAGCACGCCCACGACGGGATCACGCTCGGTCGGTTCGTCCTGCCGAGCGTGCCCGACTCGCAGGAGATCGGCGACATCATCGAGATCGGGATCGAGGCGCAAGGCCGGGTGATCGACCTCCACCGCAGGGTCCTGGGCCGACTCGCCGCCACCGCCGAGGCCGTCGAGCGCGCCATCGGCCTGCTCCCGGTCGAGGTCTCTTAGCCACGGATGGAACACGGATGAAACACGGATTGGGAAAGAGAAAAGTAGTCTTATCCGTGTTCCATCCGTGGCTCGATGGGGTCGGATTGGGTAAAACTCTCCCTTCGCTTTGATCCGAGGCCGCCCGGGTTGGTTGACCTCGGATTCCAACCAAAGGGGGTTTGCCGATGGTTCGTCATCTGGTCGCCGCCTGCTCGGCGATGATCCTGATCGTGGTCGTCTCGGTCGCGCCGAGGGAGTCTCGGGCGGCGGAGTGGCCGCCTCGGGATGGGCTGCGGGTCCTGTTCCTGGGGGATAGCATCACCCAGAAGGGGACCTATGTTCGTTATGTCGAAGCGTTCTTGATGACCCGGTTCCCGGACCGGAAGATCGAGGTGATCAACCTCGGGTTGTCGAGCGAGACCTTGTCGGGGACCTCGGAGCCGGGGCATCCCTTCCCTCGCCCCGACGTCCACGCTCGGCTGCCTCGGGCGCTCGAGATGATCCGGCCCAACCTGGTCTTCGTCTGCTACGGGATGAACGACGGGAGCTACTTCCCGCCCGACCCGAGCCGGACCGACCTGTATCGTCGAGGGGTCGCAAGCGTCGTCGAGGCGATCAAGCAAGCGGGCGCCGAGGTGATCGTCGGGACCCCTCCTCCGTTCGACCCCCGGCCGATCCGAAGTCGGACGCTCCCGCTGGCGGCGACGGGGTTCGGCTACACGCGCCCCTACCTCGATTATGACGGCGTCCTGGGGATCTACTCGGAGCTGCTCCTCGGCAAGCGAGCCGAGGGGTGGGTCGTCGCCGACATCCACGGCGCGACCCGCGACGCCTTGACCGCTCTCCGAAGCTCCGACCCCGGCTTCACCTTCGCCGAGGACGGCGTCCACCCCGGGGGCGACGGCCACTGGCTGATCGCTCGCCCCTACCTCGAAGCCTGGGGGGCGCTCGGTTCGAGCGAGGTCGACTCCGCCGCGATCGACGCCAAGGACCGCGAGGTGCTCCGGGGGGCCGTCGAGATCCTCCCCTCCCCCGAGGGCGACGACTCGCTCCGGTTCGCCTGGACTACCCGGATACCGCTGCCCCACGACCCGAAGTGGGACGCTCGCCTCGTCGCCTTCGAGCGGATCGACGACCGGTTCAACCGGCACCGGCTCGTGGTGGCGGGCCTCGGGGCGCCGAGGTATGCGATCTATGAAGGCAACCAAGGAGTCGGCGAGGTGTCCCGCGAGGAACTGGCCGAAGGCTTGGACCTGCTCCGCTTCCCCAAGCTGTCGACCAACCGCCGGAGCGCCGAGGTCTGGCCTCTGGTCGACCGGCGGCAAGCGATCCTCGGCCTGGCCTGGCTCGAAGCGGTCGGCCACGGCCCGCCACTCCTCGGCAAAGCCCTCCCGCTCGACGAAGCCAAGGCGCAATCCGCCGCGCTCGAAGAAAAGATCCGAGGCTTGGCCCGTCCCGTGCCGATCCCGCTCCGCCTGGTCCCGATCGGAGGTTGATCGCGTCCTTTGGGGTTCTGGATCGATTGTTGCATGGATTCGCCTGCGTCCAAACTCCTGGACGATCCGAGGATACCTCAAGGAAAGCATCTCATGACGGCTCGACGGATTCTTATTGCAGTCTTCGCGATCATCTGCGGCGCGGCCCAGGCCGACGTGGCCAAAGCCGGAGTGACCTACATCGCGCTGGGCGACTCGATCAGCTTCGGCGAAACCGACCTCAACTATGTCCAGTCGAACGGCGATCGAGGCTATGTCAGCCTGCTGGCCAACAGCATGGCCGGACAGAACGGCGGCGTCCGCCCCAACGTGATCAACCTGGCGATCGACGGCGAAACCACCTCCAGCTTTAACACCGGGGTGGGTCGGGTTCCTCCGGTGGTCGGTCGGACCGACGCGACCCTGGCCTCGGAAAACACCAACTACAACCCCAACGCCTTGGCCACGCAAAACGCCACGTTCCTGGCGGCCGTCGCCACCCAGAAATCCTTGGGCAACACCGTCGGCACGGTTTCGATCAGCCTGGGGGACAACAACCTGTTCACCCTGGCGAACCTGCCCGGGTTCACCCCCGGCTCGGCGGTCGACCCGATGCTGGCGCCGACCCTGGCGGCTTATCAAGCCGGTTACTCGTCGATCCTGGCGGAGATTCGCGGCCTGTTGCCCAACGCCAAGATCCTTCTGATCGGCTCCTACAACCCGTTCCCCGCCGAGCCGGGCAACGCCTTCGGTCCGCTTGCGGCGGCCGGCGGCGCCCAGGTCAACACCATCATCCAGGGCCTCGCCTCGCAGTACAATTCCCAGTATGTTGATACGTTCACGCCCTTCGCCGGCCATGAAGCGGCCTACACCTACCAGGCGCAACTCCCCTCCGGTTCCTCCGTGGGCGGGACCTACGCCGGGACCTTGCCCTTGGGCGACGTCCACCCGAACGCGCTGGGTTACAGCGTGATCGCGGCGGCCGCCGCCGTGCCCGAACCTTCGAGCTTGGTCCTCTTGGGCCTGGGCCTGGTTGCAACGGTCGGCTTCGCTCGGAATCGGACCCGCTCCGAGGCGTCGGCCGCTTGATCGGGAACGACGAAGCTTCGAAGGTTGGATCTGGAGTGTCTGGAAATCTCCGGGGCGCGTCGTGAGATTAACCGATCGCGGATCGCGCGTGGCTTCCCAGGGCCTTTCCGCGACCCGCGATCTTGATTTCAAGGACTTCGATCGGCCCGCCGGGACTCCCGACCGATGGGGGAATCGTCGCGGATCGCGGAACCAGGTCGTCAGCATCGGGTTTAGTCAAGGGGACGGGATGAGTCCGGTTCGTCTGCGCGGCAACGCCCGCCGTCCCCTATGTCGGATTGATAACGCAGATCGAGGAATCCTCGGGCCGACTTGACCTCGGAGGGAAGTGCTTCTAGAATTAAGTTGAAGCATGGCATTCACTTCTGCCTTCTTCAGAATACTGACAAGGCTCGTCGGACACCTCGCCGTCCCGGATCAAGGACGTGTCAAACTCGCCCACCCCCGGGGCGAATCTTGTTTGCACAATCCGTGATGGCCGTATTGGAATCGATTGGTCTTCAGGTTAGAATTTTGATCAATGGATTGCCCGTCTTGCTGGTCGCGTCGAGTCTGTTTCGTCTTCGTGAGACATTCCATTGATAGGTTGGGCCACGCTAGCCGAGGCCGGCCAAAAATCCGAGTGGATCGGGCTTTTGACTCGCCTTGTCGCGGGCCGTCGTTCTTTGCTTGGGGGGGTGAAGGCACATGAAAGCGAAATCAACTTGGATCGGCATTTGTGGCTTGGCCTTCATTGTGTCTTTGGTCGCGGGCTGTTCCGATCCTAACAGCGATGTAAAGCCGAACTTGGCGGATCTTCCGCTTCCCAAAGGGGTCAGCGATCAACCCAAAGAGACCCCCTTCAAGTCGCGTGCGAAATCCAGTTCGCCCCCACTCAACCAGCAACCACCGAAGTAATCTTCGTGCGGTTGGCTCAATGCCAAGACGCATTGATGATCCCTCGACCTCTCCTTTCTCTCCAAAGCTTCGGGAGTTAACGCTCATGAAAATCCGTCAAAACCACCTCGCCCGCGTGCGAGCCGGTTTCACCTTGATCGAGCTTTTGGTGGTCATCGCCATCATCGCCGTCCTGATCGCCCTGCTGTTGCCCGCCGTGCAGGCGGCTCGCGAAGCCGCCCGCCGCGCCCAATGCACCAACAATATGAAGCAGATCGGCTTGGCGATGCACAACTACCACTCGTCGAACAACTCGTTCCCGATGGGTGGTGCCAACAATACCAGCCTCTCTGGGAAGATCCAGAGCGGTTGGGGTGCCTGGAGCGCCCAGGCGATGATGCTCCAGTACATGGAGGCGGGAAATATCTACAATGCCATGAACTTCAATACCACTTGCATCGATACGGGGAATGGCGAGGGCTTGGTGCAGTCGACGGCGACTGGGGCCATCATCAACTCGTTCCTTTGCCCGTCGGACACGCCGTATACCGGCATGCAATCCTCGAAGGGAGCTTCGTACAAAGCTCCTGGAAACAACTACTTCGCCTCGGTCGGCGCGAGCTTGAATCAGGATGCGCCCAATGGTCCTAATACGAATGTCAATGTTGGGCAAGCCTTTCCCAACGGGATGTTCTACTACGGAGGCTCGCCGGTGAGTGTCGCGGGCGTCACCGATGGCACCTCGAACACGATCGCTTACGGCGAGTGGCTTGTCGGCGATAATCAGAACAATAACTACAATGTGAAGAAGGATATCGTTCGGGTGGGCGCGGTGTTCCCGCCCGGCGATTCCGACGGTTCGATCAACAACCTAATGCCTGCGGGTGGGCCCGGATTTAACACCTGGGTTTCGTCGACCTGCGTGACGGTCGGCCAGACAACCCCCTCGGCTCAGTTGGGGTGGCGGGGCGACGTGTGGTGCTACGGCCTGTTCTCGCACTCGCTCGGTAACATCTTGGTTGGTCCGAACGCTCCTTATCCGAGCTGCGATATCAACATCGGCGGGGGCGACACCGACGACTCGTATGGTTACTTCGGGATGCAAAGCAACCACCCGGGCGGCGCCAATGTCCTGATGGCCGACGGCTCGGTCCGGTTCTTGAAGAATACGGTCAACCAACTCACGGTGTGGGGCCTCGGCACCCGCGCCCAAGGTGAAGTTATCAGTGCCGACTCATACTGAGCCTGCCCTGCTGCCTCTTGATCAACGTCGGATCGGCTTGAACACCCCTCGGCGGCACCTTCCTCGAAGGGTGCCGCCAGGGGTCTTTTCGTTGGTTGATATGCTTCGCCTCGATTCAAAGTTCGGTCGAGGGGCCAGGTTCGCCCCAGGTCCGGACCACCGGGGGGACGGGGATCTTGGTGAGGTGGCCTTCGATCTCCTCGGCCTTGAGGTAGAGGCGGTGGGTGGGTCGGTGGGTGGCGGCGATCTTTCGCCGTTCTTCCCGCCAGCGCATCAACTCGGCGGCGGCTTCGGGCTCGATGGTGTTGATCGGGGATTCGGTCGCCGAGGCTCCCTCGAAGGTCGAGTGCGGGACGGGGATCAGTTGGCCGAGGCTTTCTCCGGGGGCGAACCGGACCTCGCCCGGCTCGACGAGCTTCCAGTTCAGGGTAAACGTGTAGTTGAGCCACCAGGTCTCGATCACCCCTTCCAGCGGCGTGCAGTTCGGCTTCCAGCGGTTGCTCGGCCCCTTGGCGTAGAGGTCCCAGCCTTTCGGGGTCCGGAACAGCCAAGGGGGGGTGAAGGTGACGATCCCCCGGCCAAATTGGCTCTTGATCGCCACCGACCATTGGGGGGCGACCTCGACCTTCAGCCCCTTTGGACCCGGCGAGCCGTCCCAGATGACCGCGACCTCGGTCGGGCAGAGGACCTGCCAGCCCCACTGGTTGGCCACGACCATCGGCAAGCACTGGTAGGTCGTCGGCTCCTCGGTCATCCAGTTCCGCCGAGGCGGGCCGGGCCTCAGGCTCCAACCTTCCCCCCAGCCATGCTCCAGGAGCCGGAGCGCCTGGAAGTGGAGCGGTTTCGGACCCGCTTCGGCTTCGACCAAGCGGCGCTCCAGGTCGGCGACCCGGGCGAGCAACTCCTCTCGGCTGGGGGTGTCGAGGGGGTCAGTCAAGCTCCAGCCCCCGATCGGTCAGGCGGTATGGTCGGATCTCGTCCGACGCGGCGCTCCCCCGGTGCTTGGCGACGTGGAGCGACCGCCCCATCCGGCCCGATTCCCTGGTCCGGCCCATGAAGAGGACCGTGTTGGCGTTCGAGAAGATGTCCCCCTCGCCGATCGGCTGGGCCATCAGGTCGTCGAGGAGGACGTGAGGGGTCGTGTAGAGGTAGAGGCAGCCGGTCGCCTGGTGGCTGTAGCGGTGGGCGAGCACCTTGTCGGCGTTGGCTCGGTACTGCTCGCGGAAGACTTCTCGGGCGGCCCACTCGTCTTCCTTGCGGAGGACTTGCTGATACAGGTACTCGAAGAACTCGAACTGGATCGACTCGGCGAACCGCTCGGTCGGCTCGATCCCGTCGACCACGACCCGGCGCGAACCTCGGACGAACTGGGCGTAGAAGTAAGCGGCCGAACCCCGGAGGACCCGGGCCAGGTCGGACTTCCAGGCGTGCCAGTCGTCGGGTTCGAGGTCGCGACGAGTCACTCTCCGGCCCGCCTTGGCGAACGGGTGGTAGTAGTCGCCGAACTCAAGGGCCAGGTTCCAGATGGCCTCGGGGTCGAACGGGGCGTCGGCGGGATGCTCAGCGAGGTCCCAGGCGAACTGGTCCCTGGCGTAGGCTTGATGGTTCTGGGCGTCGCCTCGGCTCGACAGGTCGCAGATCACCCCGCGACGCCCCTCGGTTTGCAGCCCTTCGGCGGCCCATCGCAGCCCGAGTTGGGTCTTGCCCGCGCCCGTCGCCCCGGCCAGGACCGTCAAGGTCCCGGGGATCAGCCCGCCGCCGAGCATCGCGTCGAGTCCCGCCACGCCGAAGGCTTGTCGCATCGTCTTCATCAAAAGTCACCCAATCGAGTCCGGTCCCGGTCAGGCCACACTCTAAATCAGGAGGGACCCGGCGGACAAGCCGACCCGAGGCCGTTGAAGATTTTAGCCACGGATCGACACGGATGGGGCACGGATCGGGGGGGATTTTGCCGTTTCATCCGTGTTCCTCCGTGGCCGGTTTTCGATCTGGGCAACTCCCGATTCGAGTTGGAGTTGACGCTGGATCGCCCGTTCAACTTCTTTGATCTTAGATTGTCAAAGAGCGGCGGGCATGGCCCGTTCCCTGGAGCTTACGACATCGCTCGGGGCATGCAACTCGAAGGGGGCGGTTCGGGTCAGCTTCGGGGTTTCCCGTCGGTCGGGCCGAAGTGGTCGTTGACGGTGAAGATCGCGTGGATCATCGCCAGGTGGGAGAACGCTTGGGGGAAGTTGCCGGTCATCCTCCGGGCCTTCGGGTCGTATTCTTCGGACAGGAGGCCGACGTCGTTGCAGATCCCGATCAGCTTTTCGAGGAGGTGGTTCGCGTCGTCGTCTCGCCCAAGGGCCTTGAGGTTGTCGACCATCCAGAACGAGCAAGGCAGGAATTTCCCCTCGCCGGGGGGGAGGCCGTCGACGTCCTCTTCGGGGGCGTAGCGGGCGACGAGGCCGGAGTCGTCGGTCAGCTCACGCTCGATCGCCTCGACGGTGCCCTTGACCCGGGGGTCGCTCGCCGGGAGGAAGCCGACCATGCACAACATGAGCAGGCTGGCGTCGAGCCGGTTCGACCCGTAGGACTGGACGAAGGCGCCTTTCTCGGGGTTGTACCCTTCGCGGCAGACCTCGGCGTGGATCTCGTCCCGGACGCTCCGCCAGCGGTCGACCGGGCCTTCGAGGCCGAACTCCTCGACGTCCTTGACCGCCCGGTCGAAGGCGACCCAGGCCATGATCTTGGAGTGGGTGAAGTGGCGGCGGGGGCCTCGGACCTCCCAGATCCCGTCGTCGGGCTCGTGCCACGAGGTTTCCAGGCGTTCGAAGAGCGCCAAGGCGATTTGCCAGCCGTCGTCGTTGACCTCCAGGCCGGCCCGGCGGCATTCGTACATCGTCCCGGCGAGTTCGCCGAAGACGTCGAGTTGGAACTGCTGCGCCGCGGCGTTGCCGATCCGGACCGGCTTGGCCCCTTCGTACCCCCCGAGCCAGGGCAATTCGGCCTCGGGGAGCCTGCGCTGGCCGTCGATCCCGTACATGATCTGCAAGGTGTCGGGGGTCCCGGCGACGGCCCTTTGAAGCCATGACCGCCAGGCCCGGGCCTCGTCGAGGTATCCGGCGTTGGCCAGGGCGAACAGGGTGAACGAGGAGTCTCGGACCCAGCAGTAGCGGTAATCCCAGTTCCGGACCCCGCCCAGTTCCTCGGGGAGCGAGGTCGTCGGCGCCGCGACCATCCCGCCGGTCGGCGCGTAGGTCAGGGCCTTGAGCGTGATCAACGACCGGAGGACCGCGTCGCGGTGCGACCCTTGGTAATTACACTTCGCCGCCCACTCGGTCCAGAACGCTTCGGTGGTCCGGAGCGCCGCTTCGCAGTCCACGGTCTTGGGCCGGTGGCCGTAGGAGGGATACCAGGTCAGGACGAACGGGACCCGCTCGCCGGCCCCGACGGAGAAGTGGCAGGTGGTGGTGAAGTGCTCGCCGTGGGTGGGGATCGGGGACACGAGGCGGACCATGTCGGGTCCGGCGATCGCCGTCAGGCCGTCGTCGGAGTGGGTGACCCAAGGGACGACCGACCCGTAGTCGAACCGGAAGACCAGATCCATGTGGAGGTCGACCCGGCCTTCGACCCCTTCGACGATCCGGACGAGGTCGGGGGCTTCGCCCCGGGGGGGCATGAAGTCGATGAGGCGGACCACCCCGGTGGGCGTGGTGAACTCGGTCTCGAGGACGAGGGTATCGCCCCGATATCGCCGGTTTGTCGAGGTAATCTCGCCTTCGGGGGCGATCTTCCACCGACCGTTGTTCTCGTCCCCCAGGAGCGCGGCGAAGCAGGCGGGCGAGTCGAACCGAGGCAGGCAGAGCCAGTCGACCGACCCATCGCGTCCGACCAAAGCGGCGGTCAGGCAGTCGCCGATGATCGCGTAATCCTCGATCCGGGAGGGCATGGCTCGAAACCTCCGTCGGGGCGTTGAATAATAAAAAGGGCGAGCCGAATGGGCCAGGCCGTCGTTGCCCGAGGGTCGTCGCCGAACGAACGCATCACCGGTATGCTAATCACGCGCCGAGGTTGATCCATCCATGCGCCTTTCGCCGCCCTTCCTCGACGCTCCGAGCCAGTGCGGCTATCTGCCCGACCAATCCTGGAGGCTCGAATACCGGATCGCGATCGATTTGAAAGATCATGAATATGCGAACTTGATGCTCCAGGGTTGGCGTCATTTTGGACGGGCTTTGTTCCGACCTCGATGCCGGGGGTGCTCGGCCTGCGTCCCGATCCGGGTCGACGTCGCCCGGTTCCGGCCCGACCGATCGCAGCGCCGGGCCTGGAAGCGGAACGAATCCGACCTCCGCCTCGAAATCGCCCAGCCGACCGCCAAGCCCGCCCAACTCGACCTCTACCACCGGTACCATGCCCACCAGGAAGACGCCAAGCAGTGGCCCGACCGGCGGGGGGAAACCCTCGAAGGGTACCACGAGACCTTCGTCGACAACCCGTTCCCGGTCCAGGAGTGGCGCTACTTCCTCGGCGAAACCCTGGTCGGGATCGGCTACGTCGACGACCTCCCCGTCGGCCCGTCGGCGATCACCTTCATCCACGACCCGACCTACCGGTCCCGATCGCTGGGGACCTACAACGTCCTCGCCCTGATCAAGTACGCCCGAGGGCTGGGCCACCCCCACGTCTACCTCGGCTACCACATCGCCGACTGCCCCTCGATGGCCTACAAAGCCCGCTTCATCCCGAACCAGACGCTCCACCCCGACGGCCTCTGGCGGGATTTCTTGGCTTGAGCATGACGCGGGCGACATCGAATGGCCGATGATCTCTCATACGAATCATTTCCGAACGGACGATCCGCGAGTTCCGGGAAATCCACCCCCGCTCCGAGGGGGCTTTCCGAGAATGGATCAAAACGGTCAGGGCGGCGGAGTGGACCAACTTCGCCGAGGTCCGGCAAACTTTCGCGGCGGTCGATCAGGTCGGCAAGCTGACCGTGCTTAATGTCGGTGGCAACAAGTTTCGCTTGATTGCCGCGATCCATTTCGATCGTGGTATACTGTATATTCGTGGCGTTCTGACCCACAAAGACTATGATCGAGGCGGTTGGAAGCCATGATCGGAACCCAGCGAATCACGACGGATGCCGAGTTGGATCGGGCTATAAAGTCCGTCAATGAGTTGGTGGATCGAGGATTCGACGACCTGACATCGGAGCAAGACCACCTCTTGAGGGTATTGACGGACCAGATCGAGGCTTATGAGGCGGATCGCTATCCCGATGAGCCGATCCCCCAAGCGAGGATGCTTCGGAGTCTGCTCGATAACAAGGGTCTGACCCCGAGCGAACTTGCGGCGGAAGCCGGCACCGACGAGTCGACGATCCTTTCCGTCCTCTCCGGGTCCCGGACCTTGAGCGAACCCGAGAAGGCCGCCATCGCCCGAGTCTTTTGCGTCGGCCCCGGGGTCTTTGATTGAAAATTCCTGGTGACGAGATCATCATCGATCGCTCATCACATAGGATCATCGGTCGCCATGTCCTACCGTCCGACAACCTGGGCTCGTCGCCTCCTGGGGGGACTGGCGGCGGTCATGGGGATTTCGAGCTACCTGGCTTACACCACGGTCGGGTTCGACTTCGAGGCGGCTTCGGGGGCGGGCGTCGAGGTGGCGTATTACCGGCTTCGGTGGGATGACGGTTCGACCTGGGCGGGGTGGGCGGTCCAACCGGTTCGTCGGCCCGATCGCGGCCTGGACTGGTTCGACCCGGGCGGGACGCTGTTCGATCGTCCGACTCGGCCCGATCACCCCCGGTGGTGGAACCGTTGGGGGTTCTGGTGGATTATCTGGGCCTCGGACGACCCTTACGTCGCGCTTCGCTACCCCGATGCCGGGGCGAGCTTCTGGGTCGCCGTGCCCTCTTGGCTGGTGATCGCGGGGTTTTGGTCGCCGGAACTGGTCCGGGTCGGTCGTCGGCTGGCGGCTCGCTGGCTCGAAGGTCGAGGGTGGTCGTGACGGGGCGTGGACGGGCCGATGACCCGTTGGAGGGGTCGATCGGGGGCGGTTCGGGTTGCCAAAGAGCGGATCGAAGTCAGGCGGATGGGTGGTATCGGCTCGGGTCGCGATGTTTTTGGCGGTCTCGACGGGCGATCCTGGCCAGATCGGGGCGGTTTCGCGGTGTTAAATCGGGCGATCCGGGGGACGTTGGCTTCGTTTCGTCGGCGGCCTTGGCTTCGTTTCGCGCCGGTTCGACTTGGGGGGCGGGCTGCTCGGGGGCTTCGGCTCGAAGCTCGGCGAGGAGCCATTGGAGCCTTCTGACCAAGGCTTGCTCGTAGCGTCGGAGTCGAGCGAGTTCGGGAGTGGGAACGTCGTTGTCATCGGTCTCGGCGAGGGCTCGGGCGACCTGGTCGGCTTCCTCGACCGAGGTCCGCTGTTCTTCCAGCTCGGCGATCCTGGCTCGGGCGAGCGCGAGCGGGGTCGGGTTGAAGCTCGATGAGGACCGCCCCACCTCGGGGATTCCAAGGAGGTCGAGCGCCAGGCTGGTTTGCTCCTCGGTCCAACCTTCGGGGCCACTTTCGGCCGCCTTGACCAGCCAGCCCCAGCGCTTGATCAGCCAGTCGCACCCTTGGGGACTCTGCCGGAGCCGGGCGACCATCCGCGACGGGTCACGCCCCAGCTTCGCCCCAAGCTCCTCGGCGTCGAGGTCGCGGTCGTCCTCCCAGACGCTCAAAGCCCGCCAGGCCGCCTGGTCGCGAAGCCGAGCTTCGATCCGCTGGGCTCGCTCGATCTGGGCCATCGCCCGATCCACCTGCCCGTTCACCCAGGCTTGCCAGCCGATCCCCGACCGCGACCGCGAGGCCTCCGAATGACCTGGAGCCTCGATCGGCCAGGATTCGGCGACTTCCAGGTCAAGTCCTCGGTCGAGGTCGACGACCGTCGCCGTCAGGCCATGCTTGAGCGAGTTCCGCCGGGAGTTGGCCTTGCCCGCTTCGGTCTTCGGCCCGGTGGATTTCCGGGCGTTGCGGCGATTGGCCTCGGATCGGGCCTCGGAAGTCGAAGTCGCGGTGATCATCGTCCGCCTCATTTCTCGACGGGTGCAAACTCATGCCAAAAGGATGACACTGTTTACTATCGTGAGAACGAGGGGGGCTTTAGTCGGGTATTTTGGAAAACTCCGAAAAATCAGAATAAGCCGGGTCCTCGATGAGGGCCGAAGCCGCCGTTTGCCGGCGACTTCGGTCCGGGCGACGCGGGTTTACTCGAACGACTTGGCGGACTGGATGAGGGCTTCGGTGGTGTGGCGCTCTCGGAAGTTTTCGAGGAACAGCTTCGAGCGGATCACGCCCTTGGCGTCGAGGAGGTACGTTCCGGGGTGAGGGACGCCCTCGGCCTTGCCTTTGGCGGCGGCGTTGAGGATGTGGTAATCCTCGATCGTCTTGCTGCCGGGGTCGGACAGGAGCGGGTAGGTGATCTGGGATTGGTCGGAGAACTTCTTGAGGATCGCCGTCGAGTCGTAGCTGATGCCGACGACCTGGATTCCGGCTTCTTCGATCGACTTGAGGTCACGTTGCAACTGGACCAGTTGCGTGCGGCAGTAGGGTCACCAATCCGCCGATCGGGTGAACACCAGCGCGACTTTCCCCTTCTTGAGGAACTCGTCGAGGCTCCGCTCTTTCCCCTCTTGATCCTTGAGGGTGAACTTCGGAGCCGAGGCGCCGACCGCCGGGCCGGTTTGCGCCTCAGGGGCGGGTTTGCCTTGATTCTGGGCGATCGCGGCGGTTGCCGAGAGGACGAGGGCCGTCGCCCCGACCAGGAGCCATCGATTCCAACCTGACATCAGGATTCCTTCTGATAAATGCCTCTTAAGATCCGAATCAACGATCGCGCCGACGAGGCGACAACCGGCGGGGACGACGAACTCAAGGGCGTTCGAGCAGGAAAGCGTCGATCTTGTTGCGGACGGTTTCCTCGCCCTTCTGACCGTTGAAGTTCAATTCCCCTTCCCAACCGTAGCGGACGACCCCTTTGCGGTCCACCACATAAACGGTCGGCCAGTAGCGATTGTTCCAGGCTTGCCAGTTCGAGGCGTCGTTGTCGACGGCGATCGGGAACTTTAATTGATGCTTTTTAACTTGCTCTTTGATGTATTTGAGGTCGCGTTCGCCGCTGGTTTCCGGGGTGTGAATCCCCAGGATCACCACGTCGGGGTTGTTGGCATAGCGTTCTTGCCAGGCTCGGTAGTGCGGGTAATTGTTGACGCAGTTGGAGCACCCCACCGTCATGAAGTGGACCACGACGACCTTCCCTCGCAGCCCCTTCAAGGTCAAAGGGGCGGAGTTGACCCAACTGGTGACGCCTTTCAACTCGGGCGCCGGGGCCTGGTCGCGGGCTTTGAGGAACTGCGATGAGGACGTCCCGCCCCAGGCCAGGACGAGCGACATCGTCGCTCCCAGGACCGTCCATCGGATTCTCGGATCGGCAATGCCGAATGCTGGGTTCGATCGCACCGGGGCAGACTCCTGCTGACATCAATTCCAGGAACCCATTGCAAATTGCAGATCGCAAATGGATCGCCTCGCTGGATTTCCTTTGCGAATTGCGATCTTGCCATTTGCGATGAGAGGAATGGGTTGGTTGCCGATCGAAAAACCGGCTCAATGCCCGGCGAAGTAGTCGTAGCCCAGCTTGGCCCAGTAGTCGTCGGGGCGTCGGTCGGTGAACTGGATGGTCCCGATCTTCTTAATGTTCTTGATCCCATATTTGAGCGGGATCACCAGCCTGAGCGGCGCCCCGTGGTTGGGCGACAGCGGCCGACCGTTCATCTCGTAGCAGAGCAAGGTTTGCGGGTGGAAGGCGCTGGGGGAGTCGAGGCCGACGTAGTAGCCGCCGTCGGGGGTGGCCATCCCGACGTAGTCGTAGAGGTCTTTCGAAGGGTGCGCGGGGTCGAACGGCGCCCCGGAGCGGGACGCCAGTCCGGTGGTCGCCGCGAGGTCGGCCAGTCGGGCGCCCGCCCAGCGGACGACGGTGCTCCAGCCTTCGATGCATTTCAACTCGGTGATTTGCTCGTGCCTCGGGAGGGCCTTGATCTCGTCGAGGCTCACCAGGCGGTTGTCGCGCCCGAGGGTTCCGCCACTGACGCTCAGCCTCCAGGCCGAGGGATCGAGGCCCGGCGCTGGGGGGTTCGGGGTCGTCATCCCGATCATCCCGTTGACTCGGGGGGCGAGCGCCCTGGTCGGGGCGAACTCGGGGGCGAGCCGATTCGGCTGGAACGTCGCCAGCGCGAGCCGCTCGTTGCCTCGGAGGACCCGGCGGAGCGGCCAGGCGATCCCGCTGTCGTTTGGGCTGCCGACGAGCCATCGATAGCCCCCGTAACCGGCCAGGAGCGAGATCCCCGCCGTGAGGAGCCCCCGGCGAGTCGCGCGCCGGAGACGGACTTCGACGTGTTCGACCGGCTCGACGCGGGAAGGATCAGCGGACGGCGTGCTCATAGCTTGGCTCCTCGTCGCGAGTGACCTCGACCCCGATGACCATTGACCTCGCGTTGTTCCAGCCCGCCCGGACGACCTGGGTGATGTGGATCACGAAGAACCCAACGTAACCGAGCGTGAGGAGGAAATGCTCGAACCTCGCCCACTCGTAGCCGCCGAGCAGCGTCGTCACCCAGGCGAACTGCACCGGCTTGTAGATCGCCAGGCCCGTCAAGAGCGACCCGGCCCCCATCATGACCACGCCGGTGTAGGCGATCCGCTGCGCCCCGTTGAACTTCCGCCGGGGGAGCGGTTCTTTCCTGATCCCCAGGTCGTGCAAGACGACCTGCCAGGCTTCGGCCGGGGAGTGGCGGTTGGGGACCAAGTATCGCCATTCGCCGCTGAGGAACGTGTAGGAAACGTAAACAAGCCCATTGATGGCGAACAGCCACATGAACGCGAAGTGCCAGGCCATTCCATCCGGCAGGTGGTGTGCAATCCCGAAAGCTTTGTAGAACCATTCGGGGAAGAACTTAAGGAGCGTGAAACCGCCGAGCTTGACGGCATAGACGTCGTTCGCCCAGTAGATCAGCAACCCGCTGTAGATCATCACCAACAGGATCGGGCCGTTGAGCCAGTGGAAGATCCGGATCGGCAGTGGATGTTTCTTTTCGAGCCTGGGCATGATGGTAGCCTCCCTGAGATGAGTCGCGTGACCGCCGGTTTTTGAGACGCGCCGGTCAGCGAGGTTTTGGATCGAAAGATCTCTTAGCCGTTTCAGGGGCTCATCTTGCCGGGTTCCATCTTGCCGGGTTCCATCTTGTTCGACGGCTCCATCTTGCCGGGTTCCATCTTGTTCGACGGCTCCATCTTGCCCGAGGGTTCCATCGCCCCTTGGGGGGCGGCGGTGGAGGGCTTTTCGGGGGGGTTGCACCCCGAGGCGATCAGGCCGAGGCCGAGGGAGATCAGGGTGGCGCGCCGGGTTGGCCCAAACAATCGCATCATGGTGGTTCCTCCGAGCAAAAGGTCGAGGCGTGGCAACCCGGCCAATGGCGTCGCGACGCGACCGCCCAAGGAGTCTTCGACCGGGTTGGATCGATCGGGCGGACCAGACGCTCAGAGGCCGATCAGGGCCTTGAGTCCGCCCCGAGTTTCGCCAGGAGCCGCCGAGAGATTAGCTCGAACCGGGCGGGCTCCTCGTAGGTTCGGGCCACCAGCATCGCCCCTTCGAGCGTCGACAGGAGGGACTGGGCTTCGTCGAGGGGGCTTTCGTCGAATTGCAACGATCCCGCCCGCTTGCCGTCGGCCAGGACCTGTTCGAGCCAGGTCTCGTGGTCGTCGAACGACTCGCGAAGGTCGCGGACGAGTTCCGGGTCGAGGGTCGAAGAGTCCGAAGCGAGCATCCCGCAGAGGCACATCCGATTTCCGGTCTCCAGCGTGCCCTGGAAGATCCCCACGTACCGCCCGAGCTTGGTCCCCGCGTCGCCCCCCTCCGCGTCGATCTTCGAGAATGCCGCCGCGACCTGCTCGCGATGCTTGGCGATCAAGGCGCGGCATAACTCGCGTTTCGTCGGGAAATAATAGTGGACGCTGGCCGTCTTGATCCGGACCCGGTCGGCCAGATCTCGAAAGCTGAACGCATTGTAGCCCCGAGTCTGCAACAACTCCTGGGCGACATCGAGCACGGCCTCTCTGGTCTCGCTGGTTGGCATGGGTGAGTCTATCTACTGGAAGGTAGGCTGACAAGTTAAAAATTGATTTTCTTTGCCAAAGCTCTCATTTTCGCTTCGATCGACAAGAGATCTCGACTCGTCGGCTGGCCTTGGATCGCCCGGGAAATCGTGGGAGCGGTTCATTGACCGGCTTCCTCACCAACCCGGTCCGCCACCCGTTTGGCGTAGATCACCTTGCCGTCCCCGTCGGCGTAAAAGTCCGGCACCATGCCGCACCGGGCGTACCCGTGCCTGGCGTAGAACGCTCGGGTCGGGTCTAGGGCCGGCAAGGAACTCGTCTCGACGACGAGGAGGCGACCACCGGCCGCGCGGACCTGGCCCTCGACGAACCGGATCAACTCGGAGCCGATCCCTTGCCCTTGCCGGGCCGGGGCGACCCCGATCCACCAGAGGTCCCAAACTCCGTCGGCCTTGTCGGTCGGGGCGAAATAGACCCAACCGGCGGGCGTCCCGGCCGGGCTGTCGCTCCAGACCTGGACCTGATGGCCGGGTCCAAGGCGATTGGCGTGAAAGTCGTCCAGCACCGAGCCCAGCAGGGCCTCGACTTCGAGGGGTTGGAACAGCCCCGAGGCGTCCGCCAGGGCGAGCAGAGCGGGCGTGTCGACCGGGTCGGCGGGTCGGATCATGGGCGGCCTCGGATGATTTGATCGCTTCGACTCGCTCGGGCCACTGCCGGCGCTCTGGGCTCGGTCAGGTTTGATTGCAAGACAAGCCGCAGTTGACCTTGTCGTGGGCCACTCGGCCAAACCTCCTGTCAGCGCGACGTGCCGGCGCCCCCTCCGCCCGCGCCTGCGGTCCCTCCGGCACCGGTCGCGGCGGCGGGCGAACCGGTCCCGGTCGGACTGCCCGGGTCCTTCGCCGCCGAGGGTTCCTCGGCGCTGCAACCCACGAAGCAGGCGACGACCAAGGCTGCGGGAATCATGAGGAGAGACTTCGATCGCATGGCAGGTTCTTTCTCGATGGGAATTCGGCTTGCATCTCTTGGGCGGACCAAGACCCTTCAAGCAACCTTGATACCCATGATCCCGTCGGTCTTGCAAGGACGGGGCGATTGGCCTAAGATATTATACCCCAGTGTCAGCGTGCCCGCATTGAGGGGGGAGGAACCCGTCGACTCGGTTCCTCAAACCGCCTCGATCCTGCCTCCTTCCCCCGCCGAGACCCCCGACCGCCATGATCCGTCTCCTCAACGCGCGCAAGAATTTCGGCAATCAGACGCTCTACGACGGCGTCGACGCCTCGATCGTCCGCGGCGAGCGAATCGGCCTGCTCGGCAAGAACGGGGCCGGCAAGTCGACGCTGTTCAAGGTGTTGATGGGCGTCGACCACCTCGACGGCGGCGAGATCCGCCGCGACCGCAAGGTGTCCGTCGGCTACCTGGCGCAGGAGATCCACCCGCTCAAGTCGGGCTCGGTCTTCGAGAACATGCTTCAGCACCTCGGCCCCTGGACCGAGGCCGATATCAAGCTGAAGCAGGTGATGGCGGGCTTGGAAGTCGGCGACCCCAAGGCGCTCGACGAGTACGACGACGCGATGGAAGCCTTCCTCACGGCGGGCGGCTACGAGATGGAGTCGCGCGCCAAGGCGATCTTGCTCGGCCTCGGCTTCTCGGTGGCGTCGCTCGACACGCCGGTGGCCACGCTGTCGGGCGGTTGGGCGATGCGGCTGGCCTTGGGCGGGTTGCTCGCGTTCCAGCATGACTTGCTCCTCCTCGACGAGCCGACCAACCACCTCGACCTCCTGAGCGTCAAGTGGTTCGAGGACTTCCTCCGGTCCTACCCCGGAGCGATCCTGATCACCTGCCACGACCGGGACTTCTTGGACCGGGTGATCAACAAAACCTTCGAGCTGGAGATGGGCAAGCTCCATGCCTACACCGGGAACTACTCGGCCTATCTGCCGCAGAAGGACCACCGCCTGAGCATCCAGCAGGCCATGTACGAGGGGCAGCAGAAGAAGATCAAAGAGATGCAGGACTTCGTCGACCGGAACAAGGCCCGGGCCTCGACGGCATCTCGGGCGCAGAGCCGGATGAAGGCGATCGACAAGATCGACCGCGTGGAGGCGCCGCAGACGGACAACGCTTCGATGCGCATCCGACTGCCCGAACCGCCCCGGAGCGGTCAGGTCGTCGCCAAGCTCAACGACGTCGGCTTCGCCTACGGGACCAAGGTGGTTTACTCTCGGCTCGACCTCGAAATCCAGAGGGGTGACCGGGTCGTCCTGGTCGGACCCAACGGGGCGGGCAAGACGACGTTGATGAAGCTCTTGGCCGGGGTCCACAAGCCGACCCGGGGCGAGGTCGAGATCGGCTCGAACGTCTTCTCGACCTACTTCGCCCAGCACCGGGTCGAAGCGCTGGACATCAAGTCGAACGTGATCAATAGCCTCCGAGAAGTCCACCCCGGAGCCCCCGAAGGCACACTCCGGGGGATGCTCGGCGCCTTCCTCTTCGGCGGAGACGCCGCCGAGAAGCCGATCTCCGCCCTCTCCGGCGGCGAGAAGACCCGGCTCTGCCTGGCGAAGATCCTCACCGTCGCGCACAACTTCATCATGATGGACGAGCCGACGAACCACCTCGACATCGCCAGCCGAGACATCCTCGAAGAGGCCCTGACCACCTACTCGGGGAGCCTCTGCTTCATCTCGCACGACGAACACTTCATCCGGGCCGTGGCCAACAAGGTCATCGAGGTCGACACCGGCAAGTTGACCGTCTACCACACCGACTACGACAGCTACCTCTACATCAAGTCCACCAAGCAAGACCTCGACAGCCCCTTCGCCGCGCTCGTCCGAGGCTTCAAGCCCAAATCCGACACCCCCGCCTCCGAGAGCAACAAGGGGCGGAACAAGATGTCGGTGGCTTGAGTCTCGAAACCAAAGTCATCTGTTACCTTTCCTTTAACGGCTAGTTTCCTTAGGATGAGTTTGCTCAACTATTGCCGTTTAGGGGTCCTAGAAATGACCGATTTACTTTCTCCCGATTTAGTCGCTCTGTTCAAATCCGACCCTGAGCAGGCGACGAAATATCTGACTGCTTTGCTCCAACCGGCCATCGAGTCCTCGGTTCCGCCCGTTGTGGATAAGATGCTTGTAAAAATGGGATACTCCGAGGAGGTTTCAGGTCTGGTGACACTCTTGGCCGCGAGGTCGAATGACAGCAAAAGCGAGGTTCTTCGGAAAGCGACGACCTTATACGGTTTGGCCCTTGATGCCCTTGAGAAAGGAAACAAGCTGGCCATCATTGATTCTAAAGATATGATTCTGCATGACATTATCGGATTTGACAATCGTGAATTTATCTTCAAAAAAATTGGCGTTTGAAGATTCTTGCCCAACACAGCCAACATGGATGAAGACCCTTCGTCAATTCCTAGGCAGGGCGGTCGACCGCCAGACGGTAAACCGTTTTCAATTACCCCGTCTGACCGCTTGGCCGAGATGACCCAAAACTTGATTGGCGGATTGGAGCAAGACAAGAAGTACTTACAAGCCGAAGTGGTCCGTTTGCATGCGATTATCGATCGATTTGGACCTGAGAACGCCCGTCTGTGCGAGGCTTTGAGTAACGCGGAATCGAACAGTGTGATCGCGACGATCTTAGTTGGTGTGGGCGGATTTTTGGTAAGTTACGCGACGTTCACGGGAAATCTGGCCAAGTCTTGGGCCGACGTTTCAGCGGGTTTATTGCTCGCCGGAATCGGGTTGATGATCTGGCAATCCGTCCGACGATGGCGTCGCGGTCCGACTTGAGGTTTCGAGGCGAACCGGTCCCCCATCATGCATGACGCGACTCAAGCCAAACCGAAGGCAGTCCCGACGCGGTGGTCGGCCGTTTGGACCTGGCTTGGCCCTTTAGTTGTGTTCGCCCTGTCTTGCGTGGTGTTCGAGGCGAGCGCCGAGATCATCAAGCTTCCTCCGGCCTGGCGGACTTTTGAGTTTTGCCAGTATGCCGAGATTGGCCGGAACTTGGTCCGGGATGGGGCTTACGACACCAGGCTGATGGAGCCGATGGCGCTGGCGATGATCGACCGCGACCTGGTCGGGCCGAGTCGCCCGGGGCGGTGGCCGGTGGTCAACCGGTACCCTTTACCTTGCTTCGTCATCGCCGGGTTGATGCGGGTCTTCGGGACGACGGACTACGTCGCGGCTTGGTCGAATGGGCTGGCGGTCAGCCTTTTGGCGGCCCTGCTGTACGTGGCGGCCCGGATGTGGCTCGGGGCGAGGTGGGCGGCGCTGGTCGCGTTCTTCTGGCTGGTCAATCCGTCGTTCTATGCCGAGTTCATCCTCTTGGGGACGCCCGACGTCTGGTTCGCGACCTTGTTCCTGGCCGAAATCCTCGTCTGGTCGCGGTTCGACCCGGCTGAGGTTCGTGATGAGCCTCGACGGTTCCGGTGGCGTTGGGCCTTGGGGTTGGGAGTCCTGGGCGGGCTCGCTTATCTCGCCCGGTTCAACGCTTCGGTCTTCCTGGCGATCCAGGTCTTCATCCTCGGGGTCTGGTGGCGGCGGTGGCGCGAGGCGGGGGTGATGGTCCTGGCGGTCTTGGCCGTCGCGTCGCCGAATCTGTACGACACCTGGCGGCACTTCGGCAAGCCGACGGTTTCGCTCTACTCCGCGTGGAACCTCCTCGACGGGATCGGCGCCTACCGGGTCGAACCTTGGCTGTACTACAAGGTGCCGAACATCCGCCAAGAACTGATCGCCCATGCTTCGGGGGTGGCCCGGAAGTTCGAGGCGAACCTCAAGCTTTTGGGCGGGCCGAACGGGGTCTGGATCTTCTGGAGGCTCGACGTTTTGATCCCGATGGCGCTGGTCGGCCTCTGGCTCGGGGGGGGACGGGGAACCCCGTTCCGTCGGGCTTTGGGCCTGGCCCTGGGGTTGTTCCTGCTCCAATTGCTGCTTTTCAGCGGGCTTCGGCTCGAAGTCGGCTCCAGGGACGCCGCGCACAACGCCCGCTACTTCTTCTGGTTCGCCCCGTTCGCCGTCCTGCTCGGCGTGGCGACGCTCCGACGTTTGGCGAAGTTCGGGCGGTGGTGGAGTCGAGGGTTGGTGATGGCGGCGGTCGGGTTCCAGGTCTTCGTGATGGCCTGGGGCTGGGTGGCGATCGCCCGGTTCCACCTGCCGGGCGAGACCAACCTGGGGCGAGACCCGGTCCGTCGGATGCTGATGGATGTCGTCCAACACGACCAGGTGATCGCCTCGACCCACCCGCAAATCACCGCCTGGTTTTGCGGGCTCCGGTCGATCTCGCTCCCGGCCGATCCCGACGAGGTGGCCCGGCTCAACCGAGAGTCGCCCACCCCGGCGGATTATCTCCTCGTCGACGTCAACTTCAACTCGATCGACCTCGACCCTCGCTGGAAACTTCTGGTGGACACCAGAGGTCGGCGAACCTCCTCCTGGGAGGTTCAACTCCTGGCCGACTACCGGTACGTCTTGCCCCCCGAATCGACCCGACCGATCGGCTACGTCTTGCTGCGGCGGGCACGGGTCGCCCCGAGTGATTTGGAGCGGCGGTATCAACCTTGATCCGACCGTCGGGTCTGCCTAAAATTCCATCAAGGGACATGGGTTTGGACGAAGAAAAGGTGGGCACGACGATGGCGACGGGCACTTCCAGGCTGGCGGCGATTCGGGAGAAGGTCGAAGCGGGAGTCCGGCTCTCGTTCGAGGATGGTCTGTCGCTCGAAGCCTCGCACGACCTGTTCGCCATCGGCTCGATGGCCAACCTGGTCCGAGAGCGGTACAACGGCGACTTCGGCTACTACAACGTCAACACCCACATCAACCCGACCAACGTCTGCGTCTACAAGTGCGACTTCTGCGCCTTCCGGGCCGACCTCAATGACCCCCGAGCCTACGTCATGGACCGCGCCAAGATCCTCGAACGGGCCGGGGCCGCGCACGACCGGGGGGCGACCGAGCTGCACATCGTCGGCGGCCTGCACCACAAATTGCCGTTCAGCTACTACGTCGATATCGTCCGGTGGATCAAGGACGCCTACCCCGAGATCCACATCAAGGCGTACACCGGGGTCGAGATCGAGTTCTTCGCCAAAATCGCCCGCCTGTCGATTCGAGAAGTCCTGGAACAACTGGTCGAAGCGGGCCTCGGAAGTCTTCCTGGCGGAGGAGCCGAGATCTTCCACCCCGAGGTCCGCGAGGAAGTTTGCGGTGCCAAAGCGTCCACGGAAACCTGGCTCGAAGTCCACCGGACCGCGCACAAACTTGGCCTCCACTCGAACGCGACGATGCTCTACGGCCACATCGACAAGGCCCATCACCGGATCGACCACATGGTCCGGCTCCGCGAGTTGCAGGACGAGACCGGAGGGTTTCAGACCTTCATCCCCTTGGCCTTCCACCCCGATAACTCGCGGATGGACGAGATCCCCAAGCCGTCGGGCATGATGGACCTCAAGACGATGGCCATCAGCCGATTGATGCTCGACAACTTCCCGCACATCAAGGCCTACTGGGTGATGCTCGGGGTCAAGACCGCGCAGGTGGCCCTGTCGTTCGGCGCCGACGACATCGACGGGACCATCGTCCACGAGACGATCTACCACGAAGCCGGTGCCGAGACCCCCCAAGAGATCACCGTCAACGAGATCCGCCGCCTCATCACCGAAGCTGGCCGAATCCCCGTCGAACGCGACACCCTGTACCACAAGGTCGACCGCGACGGAGCCACCTGGACCAGCGGCGAGGCGATCAAGGTTGCGGCCCTGGCAGGATGAAGTGCTTCTATCCCGAGATCGGGCCGATTCCATAATCGGATGCTTTGTGGAGATCATCGACTACAATGGCGAAGGTCGATGGACTCGCGTCGAGATCGAGGCGCGATATCGCCAGTGCGCGGCGAAAGAAGGGATCACTCTGCGAGACCTGGCTCCGTTGGAGCACTCGGATCGTACTCGGCGCTGGGTGTGGCCCGTGATGGATCGGGTCATCGAGGGGATCGAGGCCGGTGATCTCGCTTGCATCCAGATCGGAATTGAATTTATTGAGGAGGACGCCAAGTTTGCTTTTGGCAAGATCCTGAAATCGAAGACGGCCCGAGCCCTTCGACGAGCGACCTTGTCAAACCGTCAGAAAAGCCAGATCCGTCGTCGAGTGTTCGGGATGCTCCGAGCAGGCCACGTCCCGCACGAATATCGAGAATACGCGAAGCTCGTCCGCAAAATTGGCTTCGAGGCAAGCGATATTCCCGAAACAGACGCGGCGAATTTTTATGCGACTCACTTCCGCGATTATTTCGAGATGGCCTTTCGATCGGATGCTTGATTCAACCCGGTTTTGAGTTGCCATTATCAAGTGTTGTAGCGACTTTGACTCTTGACATCCTCAACGAGGTCTTCATGGACTACTCGCAAATCATCACGATCGAACCCGGCAAGCGGAGCGGTAAGCCGTGCATTCGCGGCCTTCGGATCACCGTGACGGATGTCTTGGAATACCTGGCGTCGGGGATGACCTACGAAGAGGTTTTGAATGACTTCCCCGACTTGACCATTGAAGACATCCGGGCCTGTCTCGCCTTCGCCGCCGACCGCGAAAGACGTCTTGCGATCTCAATCCGACCGTGAAGTTGATCTTCGACCAAAACCTATCGCATCAACTTGTTCGCCTCCTGGCCAACGAATATCCCGGATCAGTGCATGCGCGTGATGTGGGGCTAGGTGCCGCCAGAGACCGAAAGATTTGGCTTTATGCCAAACAAGAAGGTTTCATCATTGTCACAAAGGATGATGATTTCGCGCGGCTGTCATTCCTTCGCGGACATCCACCCAAAGTCATCTGGCTCCGTTTGGGGAATTGCCCGACTCAAGAGGTTGAGGGACTATTGAGATCGTGGTCGGATGATCTGACGCAATTCTTTGCGGACCCGACGGAATCGCTTTTTGTTCTCGATTGACGGATCGATGGCTTAAAGTTCGATCGCCCGGACGACTTGAGTTTGTCCACCCTCTTAGAATCCGGCTCGTTTCCACCGAGGTCTTTGTGGATTACTCGCAAATCATCACGATCGAACCCGGCAAGCGAAGCGGCCAACCGTGCATCCGAGGGATTCGGATGACCGTGAAGGATGTCCTCGAATACCTCGCTTCGGGGATGACGATTGAGGAAATCTTGTCCGACTTCCCAAATCTCACCGCCGAGGACATCCAGGCTTGCTTGGCGTTCGAGGCCGACAAAGTACGCAGATTCGCGTACTCCACTCGCCCATGAAGCTTCTCTTCGACCAAAATTTGTCACCTGACCTGATCCGACTGCTGAGGAGCGAGTACCCAGGCTCGGAGCATGTCATCAACCTTGGAATGGATCGGTTTGAAAACGCGGATATCTGGTTTTATATGGATCGATTCAAGGACGAAGACATTTGGTTTTATGCTGCTCAGAATGGGTTTATGGTCGTCACCAAAGATTTTGACTTCGACCAACGAGCATTGCTGCTCGGCCATCCTCCCAAAGTCGTCCGGGTCACGCTGGGAAATTGTTCAACAAAGCGAATCGCAGATTTGTTGAGATCGCGTCGGAACGATTTGAAGCAGTTCAACGCGGATTCGTCAAAATCACTTCTGCTAGTTTCTTGATCCGGTTCAAGGCAAAAAATAAAGCCTTGGCACCGAAACTGATGATTCGTTTCGGTGCCAAGGCTTTGGCGTCTAATCGTTGCTCAAGATCAGATCAACGACCCGCCCCCTGAGGGGTCCGACGACCGAGGCGAGGTCCACCCCCACCGTAGTTGCCGCCGCCTTGCGAATGGCCACCACCATTATTGCCGCCGTTGCCGCCGCGACGTGGGGGGTGGAACGGGCGACCGCCTCGGGCGGGGCCTCGGCGACCTCCGGGGGCGGGGCGCTGGGGGCGGAAGAATGGGCGAGGCGGAGCCGGGATTCCGTCGACCACGTCGGCTTCGAGTTCTCGGGAGATGGCCCGCTCGATCTGGTCGAGCATCTTCCCTTGGTCGGGGATGACCAGGGAGAACGCCGCGCCGTCGGTCCCCATCCGACCCGTCCGGCCGATCCGGTGGACGTAGTGCTCGGGGTCTTCGGGCAAGTCGAAGTTGATGACGTGAGTCACGCCTCGGACGTCGATCCCTCGTCCGACGACGTCGGTGGCGACCAGGATCGATAGCCGACCGAGTCGGAACCCGTGCAAGACCCGGTTCCGCTGGGCTTGGCTGAGGTTGCCGTGCATCGTGTCGGCCTTGAAGCCTTCCTGACGCAGGAGCAGGCCGACGCGGTCGGCGCCTCGCTTGGTCCGGCAGAACACGATGGCCCGGCCCGGTTCTTCGCGGCGGATCAGGCCGATCAGGAGGTCGAACTTGCGGTCGGCGGCGACCATGATGTACGACTGCCTGATCGCCGGGATCGTCGCGTCTTCGTTATCTTTGATCAGGCGGACGTCGACCGGGTCCTTGAGGTAAATCTTGGCCAGCTCGCGGACTTCCGACGGCATCGTGGCCGACAGGAGCAGGGTTTGCCGACCGTCGGGGACCGACTTGAGGATCTCCTCGACGGCGGGGCGGAACCCGATGTCGAGCATCTGGTCGGCTTCGTCGAGGATCACCGTCTTGACCTTGTCGAGCCGGATGGCGTTGCGGCCCATCAGGTCCATCAAGCGACCGGGGGTGGCGATCACCACCTGGCACCCCTGGCCGAGCATCCGCTGCTGGCGGATGATCGATTCGCCGCCGACGACGGCCACGGCGAAGCTCCGGCGACCGAACGCCAACCGGCCGAACTCGGCGCCGATCTGGTGGGCGAGTTCTCGGGTCGGCGCCAGGATCAGGACCTGGGGGCGTCGCTCACGTTCGTCGATCTTTTCGAGGATCGGCAGCAAGAAGGCGGCGGTCTTGCCCGTCCCGGTCGGGGCGTTACCCAGGCAATCGCGGCCCTCCAGGGCGGCGGGGATCAAACGGGCCTGGATCGGGCTCGGGGTCATGTACCCGGCTTTTTCCAAAGAGCGTAAGGCGATCTCACCAAGGCCCAGGTCGGCGAACGTGATCGTTCCACCTTCGGACTCGGTTTCGATCTCGGCTTCCAATTCGGACTCTACATTACTAGCGGTCGAAGTCTGCAAACTCAGCTCCTTGATGACCCCAGCTTGCGGCGCGGACGGGACGACGCGACGTCATCGGTCGCCCAGTGCTCGGACGCGGCTTCCAGTCGGTCGGCCTTGTCGCGCCACAATTGGGTGTTCGCCCTGATCGCGAAGGTCGCGGTGGCGAAAGGAACCGAAAAGCGCAAAGACCAACGTGGCAGGGGATACGCGAAAGGCGAGGGGATGCTCGGCCTCAAGCCGGTGGGGTTCAAAAACTTTCATGGATCAAATGACACTGCGAGAACATTGTAACACGCGGTCAAGCGAGGGCGAACCTCACTTTGCCCAAAGATCACAAATTCCCGCAAAATGTCGGGTTAGCCTTCTGGTTACGACGCCACTCGTCGAAAAGTTCACTCGACATGAGCCAAGTTGTCGAATTGTCGATCGGATCAGTCTCGATCCGATCAACCAATTCAACTTCAACCGCCGGTGGGGGTTTCTCCGTCCCGCGACGAGAGCCGAGAGTGATATCGGCCATACCCGAAGTAGATCATCATCCCGAGCGCCAGCCAGACGATCAACCGGACCCAGTTGTCCGGCCCGAGCGAGAACATCAACCCGCCGTTGATCGCGATCCCCGAGGTCGCCACGACCGGCAACCACCGGACCCGGAACGGTCGACGGATCTCGGGGCTTCGGACCCTGAGGACCCAGACCGCCGAGCAGACCACCAGGAAGGCGAACAGGGTCCCGACGCTGACCAGGTCCGCCAGGAAGTTGAGCGGGACCAGCGCCGAGATCAAACCCACCACGACCCCGACCATCACCGTCGACTTCCAAGGGGTGAGGAACCTCGGGTGGATCGCCGCGAAGAATCCCGGCGGGAGCATCCCGTCGCGGGCCATCGCCAGCATGATCCGGGGTTGGGTCATGGTCCCGACCAGGAGCGAACTGGTGATCCCCGCCAGGATCGCCGCCGTGATCAGCCCCGAAGCCCAGGTCGTCCCGTGTCGACTGAACGCGGCGGCGATCGGGGCGTTGACGTCGATCTCACCGTAGGGGACCATCCCCGTCAAGATCGCCGCCACCGCGACATAAAGCACCGTGCAGATCAGGAGCGACGCCATGATCCCGATCGCCAGGTCGCGGTTGGGGTTCTTCGCCTCCTCGGCGTAGGTGGAGATTGAGTCGAACCCGATGTAAGCGAAGAAGATATGCGCCGCGCCCAGGGGAACTCCCTTCCATCCGTGATCTTTATGGAGGAACGGACGCCAGTTCCGAGGCTCGACGTAGGTCGCCCCGATCCCGATCACAAGGAAGATCACGCTCAGGTTCAAGAGCACCATCGCCAGGTTCAGGCCCGAGCTTTCGCGAATCCCGACCACCAGCACGACGGTGATCGCCAGCATGATCAGCAAGGCCGGGACGTTGGCGAACGCCTGGACCGGCTGGGTCGTCCCGTCGCCCACGACCATCGCCACCTTGTTCCAGACGAACGAGTGCGAGCCGACGTCGAAGTCGAACGGCGAACTGAGCCACCGAGGATCAAGCGCGATCCCGAACTGGTTCCGAAGCAGAGCCGCGAGGTACTTCGACCACCCCACGGCGACCGCCGCCGAGCCGATGGCATACTCCAGGATCAGGTCCCAGCCGATGATCCAGGCCACCAACTCGCCGAGCGTGGCATAAGCATAGGTGTAGGCACTCCCGGCGACGGGCACCATGCTCGCCAACTCCGAGTAACAAAGCGCGGCGAACCCGCACCCGACCCCGGCGAGCAGGAACGAGAGGATCAGCGAAGGCCCGGCATCGTTCCGGGCCGCTTCCCCCGTCAACACGAAGATCCCCGCGCCGATGGTCGCCCCGACCCCGAGCGCCGTCAAGGCCAACGGCCCCAAAGCCCGGTCAAGCTGGTTGTTCTTGCCCGATTCGCGGATCAAGCTCTCGATCGGCTTGCGAGCGAACAGGTCGGAAGTCGGTCGTCCCATCCTTATTGATCACCCATCCCGTTTGGCGTCCAATCGACCGATCGTCCACTCTTTTAATCATCGCAAAGTTTCGGTGAAGCCAAGTTACGCGAACCGGGGGTCGGACGCAAACCACCTCGGCGACCGCGTTTTGGTTGAAGTGAACAAATTTCTATTTTAAGTCTCCAAATGCTTTACATCAGTGGTGGATGCTTTATCATGTCAGCCGATCCGCGATCGGTTGAGTCATGAAGGGAGGCGACCGTTGCATTGGGTTGATCTCTATGAATTGCTCGAAAAACTGCAGCAGAATCGTCAACTGCCCGCGATCCTCGTCGGCCTGGCGGCGGGATCACTGTTTGGCTTGATGGCGGCACACCTGTTTTGGAAGGGTCGGTTGGTCGGCCTTATCGCCGAGCTTCGAGCCCAGATTGTTCAAATCACGGCGAGGTGGGAAGGCGCGGTCGCCGATTCGATCAGCCAGAAAAACCTGGTCGAGGATGGCAACCTCGTCCGGCGGACACTCGAAGACAATTCCAATCGCCTCAAGGGCCAGCTTGAACACCAGCGGCAAGTGATCGAGGGATTGACGACCAAGTGCGAGCAACACAAGAACGAGTCGCACGACCTCGAAGGTGAGTTGGATGACCTCAAAGATGACCTTGAGATCGAGCGCAAAGGCCACCAAGAAACGGCCAGTCTTGCGGCCAAGTATTCCGAGCAGCTTGACGGAGTGATGAATTCGGACGGGAAAATCTGGCTCAAGCCGACCAAAAATGTCCCGACGTTCATGCCCCTTCACAAGCGAAGGACGGCGATCATCTCGCTGGCCAACCTCAAAGGTGGCGTCGGCAAGACCACCATCACGGCCAACCTCGGCGCGGCCCTCGCGGCCCAGGGGTTGCGGGTCTTGCTGATCGATCTCGACCACCAAAGCTCGCTGACCAACCGTTGCGTCACCACCGAGGAGCAGACCGAACTCAAGCGATCGGGACGGTTCAACGACGAACTGTTCGAGAAGGGTGGCGACCTCACCGCTTTGAACGCATGCGTGACCCGGTTGCAAACACCCACCGGCTCGGGTCAACTCTATCTCGCTCCGGTCCGGGAACAGTTTGATGAGCTTGAAACCCGTTTGATGACCCGGTGGCATTCCGGTTTGACTCCCGAGGATGTCCGATTCCGGCTCCGCCAGGCGCTCCATTCGAGCCGGTTGCGAAATCACTATGATGTCGTCCTGATCGACTGTCCCCCCAGATTGACGACTGGGAGCGTCAACGCCCTGGCGGCGAGTGATTACGTCCTGATCCCGGTGCTACTCGAAGACGCCTCGGCCGAGGGAGTGCCCCGAATTTTGGCTTGGCTTAAAAAATTTCAGACGACTTCGTGCGGCGAATTCAACGTCCTCGGGGTCGTGGGCAATAAGGCGTATAATCGCGCCAAGCTGATCGCGCGTGAGCAAGTCGTTTGGGATGCCCTCAAGAAGAGCAGCCAGCAAGCTTGGGGCGAACCCGTCCACCACTTCGATGAGGTCATCCGCGATCACCCGTCCGTCGAAGGCAAGTTTGCCGCGCTCGATCCTCGCCATCAGCCGCGTTACGAAGAGTTGGTCACCCAAATCCGACGAGCCATTCCCCATGCTAATCTCCAACCTGCAGCAGTTTCTCCGGTTGATGTTGCCACCTTTGACGTCGTTGGGAGTTAACGCGACTGGCCAAAAGAGCCTCGCCGGAGGCGTGGAGTTGCTTGTTGGGGCGCTGGAACCGTTCAAGGATTGGGACTCGGGAGACCTCGCCGAATGGCTCAAGGGAACTCAGATCCACCGAGACACCGGCGTGTTTCCCGACCCGCCGAAGCTCAAATCCGGTGGGAGTCGAGCTGGCATGACGCCCAAGCCGCCCAAGAAAACGACCGCCGAGGTCGTCGAGTCGTTGCGCGAACTTCAAGGTCGAAGCGGCGACATCGATCCTTCGCGGGTCAAGGCCGAGGTCGATGCCCTAAACGGGATGACCGTGGCGCAACTGAAAGAAGTTCAAAAGGAGTTCCTTAGCGTGGTCGTCGGCAAGACCAAGCCCGAGCTTCTCAACGCAATTCGTAAGCGGATCAACGACCACCGCGCCTCGCGCGACCGGGTCGACGGGATTCTCGCTCAATGACGTGATCTCTTCGCGCCACACCCTTCCCGCCCCGTTCGACCACGGTGCGGGCGGAAAGGGTTTCTCACTTGATGAGCGCTTCAAGAATCGAACAGGACGAGAACGATTTCGGGTTGACGATTGTCGATCGTTTTGCGACGATGCTCGTCACGCCATCGTAGCTCAACTGGCAGAGCACCGCTTTCGTAAAGCGGGGGTTAAGAGTTCAAGTCTCTTCGATGGCTTTCTCCCTATCTCGTTTGGCCGAATGCGGTAACGCTTACCAGCCGGCGGTCGGTTGTGCGGCTCGGAACCCAAAACTTGGTAGTACATGTACTACCAAGCTTCCGAGGCTCACCCATGATCCGCTCCTCCAAGCCGCCCAAATATCGCCTTCACAAGGTCCGCAACTTGGCCGTCGTCCGGATCGATGGGCGGGATTACTACCTGGGCAGGTACGACTCGCCCGAGTCGTGGGAGAAATACTACCGCCTCTTGACCGAGCGGGCGTCGAACTCTGCCAGGCCCGATGCCCTGACCGGGGCAGCCGGGCACGCTGCCGTTTCGAAGGTCCCGACGGTGGCCGAGTTGGTCCTGGCTTACGCCGACCACTGCGATGAGCACTACCGCAAGGCCGACGGCTCGTTCATGGCCGAGCATGGGCACATCAAGCTAGCGGTCCGGTTCGCCCGCAAGCTCCACGGCCTGACGTCCGCCGACCAGTTCGGCCCGCTGGCGCTCAAGGCGGTCCGGCAGGCGATGGTCGACTCCGGCCTTTCGCGGACCACGATCAACCAGAGGGTCTGCCGGGTCGTCCGGATGTTCCGCTGGGCGGCCGAGAACGAGATGCTCCCCGCCTCGATCTACCAGGCGCTCGACGCCGTCGAGGGGCTCAAGAAGGGGCGGACCCGGGCGGCCGAACCAAAGCGTGTCCGGCCGGTCACCGACGGCGACGTCGAGGCGCTCCGGCCGTTCCTAACGCCCCAAGTCTGGGCGATCGTCGAGCTGCTCCGCCTGACCGGGGCGAGGGCGGGCGAGGTCGTGCCGATCCGGACGGCCGACATTGATCGTTCGGGCGACGTGTGGATCTACCGGCCCCGGAGCCACAAGACCGAGGATCACGGGCACGAGCGCGTCATCGTCCTGGGTCCCCGGGCGATCGAGGTCCTCACGCCCTGGCTCAGGGATGATCCGGAGGCGTTCCTGTTCCAGCCTCGGGAGGCGATCCGGATCTACCGGAGGGAGGCCAGGCGAGCCCGGGTCACCCCGTTGACCCCCTCGCAGCGTGCGCGAAAGCCCCAGCCGAACCCGAAGAAACAGCCGGGCGATTGCTATGAGGTCCGGGCGGTCTACAAGTCGATCACGGTGGCGTGCCGCCGGGCCTTCCCCCATCCAACGCTCGCCAAGGTCGCGGCCAGGGACCTGACGGCCGAGGATAAGGCGAGGCTCAAGGCTTGGTGGAAGGCCCACCGCTGGCATCCGCACCAGCTCCGGCACTCGCTGGCGACGACGATCCGGGCTCGGTTCGGGCTGGAGGCGAGCCAGGTCGTGCTCGGGCACTCGCGGGCCGATACGACGCAGATCTACGCGGAGAAGAACCTGGCCCTGGCGGGCGAGGTGATGCGGGGGATTGGATGATCAGTCAACCGAATTGAGGAGTACCGAGATTATGGCTAGAACTCTCTCGTTGGAACTGGCTAACTTTACCCTCAGATTCGGTGAAGATCATGTCCTGCTAGATTATCTAGAGGAAATCGTGTTGCCTGCGTTTGTAGAGCCAAGGGAGAGGTTATCTTACGGATCCACTTTGCTTTTCCATAAAGTAAAGCTGGTCAATGCTGGACGAGATGGAGCGGAATTTCCAGCCATTGCAGGGAGAATCGTTAAGCTAACTACCATTCAACGAAATCAAACATATGATCGAGAGTCACGAGATTTAGTTGCTCAACCACTTTCACTCGAAAGTTCACCGTCATCCTTCTTTATTCTTATATTAGATGGCCATAAGCTGCTGTATATTAAGGAGGAAAAGGACTCTCCAACCATCGGAATCTTTGCCAGTACCACCGAGAAGTTTCTGACAGAGGCTTAGGCCGTGTGGACAACATCCTGGCAATTTGAGAAGTCTGAGTCACCTAAGAAGGATCATCGCCGACGCTATATGAGCAAACGCTAGAAAGTTGCGCTTCGTCTTCTCATACCGCGTCGCTACCCGA
>JAABUX010000890.1_pt1 | contig 47885 bp, 49 predicted proteins | sample 5561851 | NCBI WGS metagenome assembly JAABUX01 (sample SAMN10711883, study PRJNA513361) | rock metagenome | isolation source: Antarctica rocks | place: Antarctica: Victoria Land, Richard Nunatak red sandstone | collected 2016-01-03 | reverse complement strand
GCCGGGCGCACCGCCCAGGAAGACGACGAGCTGCGCCTCCGGTCCGCGCTCGGAGGAGCCGCGCTCACGATCGGGTCGATCCACGGCACGAGCCTTCGCCGCCGACCGGCCGCGCCCGCCTACGAGGCAAGCGCGGACGCACGACGCGCGCTATGCGAAGCGCAGGTGCAACGGCCAGTCGCGATGATTGAACACGTCGCCCTCGGCGCGCACGCGCGCGATCGCGTCGAGATCGAGATCCGCGAACACCCAACCCGGCTCGTTGATGACGCCGCGCGCGAGGACGCCGTCGTCGGGAAAGCCGACGTCGACGGGCGTGTAGACGGCTGCCGCGCCGACGTTACGATCCACCGCCTCAGACCACGCCGCGTCGCCCACGAGCGACGCGTGCGCGACGTAGCACTGGTTCTCGAGCGCGCGCGCCTGCGCGCCGATCCGCACGCGATGGTAGCCCGCGAGCGTGTCGGTGCAGCTCGGCACCACGATGAGGTCCGCGCCCGCCTGCACCTGCCGCCGCGCGATGAGCGGAAACTCGCTGTCGTAGCAGATCGCGATGCCGATCGGTCCCCAGGCGGTCGCGATGACGTCGACCTCGTCGCCGCACGAGATGAGCCAGCGCTCGCTTTCGAAGCGCGTCATCTGCAGCTTATCCTGCGCGGCGCGCGAGCCGTCGGGCCGAAAGAGATGCGACCGGTTCCGATAGCCCTCACCGTCGCGCACGGGGAACGAACCGGCGACGACGTGCACGCCGTGGCGAACGGCGAGCCGCTCGAAGAGCGCGAGGAACTTGGGCAAGACGCTCTGCAGCGCCGCGAGCTGACCCGAGAGCGAGCCGTACACGCCGGGACCGAAGAGCGACGCGAGCTCCATGCTGAAGTATTCCGGGAAGACGAGCAGCTCGCCGCCGCCGGCGACGCCGCGCGCGAACCAGTCCTCGACCTTGCGCTCGTACGCATCCCACGCGGCGAAAAAGCCGACGTCGTATGCGGCACAGGCGATCCGAAAACGCCGCACGGTCATGCGAGCGCCTTCGTCCAGAACGTGAGCGCGTGATCGCTCTCGGCCGCGCGGTCGACGTCCTTCCACGCGAGATATGCGACGAGCTCGCGCTGCGACGCGTATCCGAAGCGCCGCCAGACCGGATCGAGCGGAGCGTAGCCCGCGGGCCGCAGCGGATGATCGGCTGGGCGATCTACGGCGCAAAACGCGACGGTCGTGAAACCGCCGAGCCCCCGCGCGTGCGCCTCTCGCCGAGCAAAGAACTCGCGGTACGTGCCGCCCCCGCGATAGTCGGGCTCGAGCAACGATTCGGCGCAGTAGAAGACCGTCTCCGGTGCGCGCCCCGCCCGATCGAAGGGCTCGCGAAATGACGCGACTTCGGCGCGGAGCGGCAAGCCCGTCGACATGCCGACGACGCGCTCACCCGCGACCGCGAGGACCGCGACCGCGTCGGCCGCCGCGGCGAACGCTCGAAGATACGCGGTCTCGTAGGCGCGATCGCCGTCGTAGAGGTACGGATACGCTCGAAAGTTCGCGATGCGCAGGCGCGCGAGGTCGTCGATGAACGGCTCGAGCGCGGAGCCGGTCACGCAGCGGATCTCGAGCGCGGGCATGGCGTCACGCGCCGCCTTCGACCTGCGCGATCCAGTCCGCAAGATTGTAATAGTTCGTGATGCGCGCGACCTTGCCGTCGCGCAGTTCGAAGAACGCGCCTGCGGGTAGCCGGTAGCGCTGCCCGCTCGCCGTCGGCAAGCCCTCATCGGCCGCGAGATATTCACCGAGCACCACGAACTCGGCTGCCGCGCGCGTGCCGTCGCGGCTCGTCATGACCTCGATCTCGACGAGGGTTTCACGATAGCTGCCGTTCATGCGAGCCATGAACGACGCGAAGGCGCCGCGACCGACCTCGCGACCGCCCTGATTAATGTCATGCACGACGTCGTCGGTCACGAGGGCCAGGAACGCCGGCATGTCGCGCGCGTTGAAAGCCGCGTAATAACGTTCGACGAGGGAGCGAGCGTCTTCCATCCCTTCGAGCTTCTGGGCCGCGACACGCGTCTCCGGTCCGCGTTGTGGTGCAGTCGGCGCACATCCACTCCGGCACGTGCTCGAGTCGCGCGTTGAAGCCGACCCACGAGCTCGCGTTCAGTCTTCGACGGAACCTCCGTGCGCCGACATCGGTCCGCAGCTCGCGCTCAGGCGATCGGCAGCAGGCTTCGGAGCGGCCGCAACGGCCGGCCGCCGTATTGCCCGATGACCTCGGCCGCGGCGAAGCTACCGAGCCGGCCGCACTCCTCGAGCGGCGCCTGGGTCGCGAGGCCGTACAGAAAGCCCGCGGCATAGAGATCGCCCGCGCCGGTCGTGTCGACGAGGCGTTCTACGGGCTCGGCCTCGATCGTGATCGTGCGGTCGGGCGCGACGATGCGCGAGCCCGCGGCGCCGCTCGTGACCGCGACGAGCGGCGCGAACGTTCCGACCGCCGCGATCGCGGCGTCGAGATCGCTCGTCTCGAAGAGCGCGAGCAACTCGGCTTCGTTCGCGAAGAGCACGTCGACGTGGTGCTCGATGAGGTCGAGGAACGCCGCCCGATGCCGCTGGACGCAGAAGGCGTCCGAGAGCGACAGGCTCACCATCCGGCCGGCGGCGTGAGCAACGCGCGCCGCCTTGCGAAACGCCTCCTGCGCCTGCGGCGGATCGAAGAGGTAGCCCTCCATGTACGTGATGCGGGCCGACGCGACGAGCGCCTCGTCGATGTCCTCCGGCGTCAGATCGACGCACGCGCCGAGGAAGGTGTTCATCGTGCGCTCGGCATCGGGCGTCACGAGGATGAGGCACCGTGCGGTCGCCGCGCCGCTCGTGCTCGCGGGCGTTCGGAACGCGACGCCGGCGGCCGTAATATCGTGGCGATAGATCGCACCGAGCGCGTCGTCGCGCACCTTGCCGATGTACGCCGCGCGTCCGCCGAGCGAGGCGATTCCCGTGAGCGTGTTTCCGGCGGATCCGCCGGAGGATTCGACTGCGGGCCCCATCATCGCGTAGAGCTCCGCAGCGCGCGCTTCGTCGATGAGCGCCATGCCGCCCTTGCTCATCGCATGCCTCGTCAGGAACGCCTCGTCGGCGTGAGCGATCACGTCGACGATGGCGTTGCCGATGCCGACGACGTCGAAAGCGGGTGCGTTCATGGCTGGCCTTTCGAAAGGACGAAGCGGCCCAACTACCAGCCCGCGCCTGCGATCTCCCGCGCCGCTACGCGTTCGCCGCTTCCGCGAACGCCGTCGCGTTACTGCGCGCTTCCCATGCGGCGATGTCGCGTTCGATCCCCGCGATTCCGCGGCGAGCGAGATCGATCGCCGGTCGTCCGAGCACGAGATGCAGCGGTGGTCGCGCTTCGAGCGACGCGGCGTAGATGACCTCGGCGGCGCGCGCCGGGTCGCCGGGCTGCTTGCCCGCGCGCGCGGCTGCCGCAGTGCGCGTCTTGCCGACGCTCGGCTCGTATGCCGCGATCCGCTCGGTCGAGTGCAGCGATCGCGCCTCGAGGAAATCCGTGCGAAACGGGCCCGGCTCGACGATCATGACGCGCCCCCCGAACGGCGCGATTTCGGCGGCCAGCGCTCCAGAAAGTCCTTCCACGGCGTACTTCGTGCCGTTGTAGATGCCGTAGCCGGGAAACGAGACGAGCCCGCCGACCGACGACATGTTGATGAAGAGTCCGAAGCGTTGCTCGCGGACATGCGGTAACGCGGCGCGCGTGACCGAGAGCAGTCCGAACACGTTGGTCTCGAAGACGCGCCGGATCTCCGCATCGGCGACCTCCTCGATCGCGCCGAGGACGCCGTAGCCCGCGTTGTTGACGATGACGTCGACCGCGCCGTGACGGGCCCACGCCGCGTCGATCTCGCGCGTTACCGCGGCCGGATCGGTCACGTCGAGCTCGATCGTTTCGAGCCGCTCGTGAACGAACGCGTCGGCCCGATCGCGGATCGTTCCGACGACGCGTTCGCCCCGCGTGAGCACGTATTCCGCGAGCGCCTTACCGAGGCCGCGAGAAACGCCGGTGATGAACCACGTACGCGTGGCGGCGAGGGGTTCGACGTCGATCGGAGCGCTCATCGCCCGTTCGTACCCGGACCCGGCACCGATGATCGTCTCAACCCGCTACCGCCGGTCGCGTTCAACGGTGAGGCTTCGACGAGAACGACGTCTCGTGGCTGGTTCCGTTCGAACGGCTCGTCGCGGCGCCTCGGCGGCCTACGAGCGCGGCCACGCCATGATGACGAGCGCGCCGAGGACGCTGATCGCGGCGCCGACGACGTCGGGGCGATCGGGGCGGATGCCGTCGACGCGCCAGCCCCAGAGGAAGGAGAGGACGATGAAGACGCCGCCATACGCCGCATAGACGCGGCCGAACGAGGCCGGCTGCATCGTCGGAATGATGCCGTACGCAACGAGGACGAGCGCCCCGAGCGCCCCGACCCACGCCGGCCGGCCCTCGCGAAGCCAGAGCCACATCATGTAGCCGCCTCCGATCTCTGCGATCCCCGCGATCAGGAATTCAGCTAGCGACGCTGCGAGCTTCATATCACGATCTCCACTCTTATCGAAGCACAAAATCGAGGAGTCGCAACGAGCCGAAACATCAGGCGTTGTGCCCGTGCTTTACTCGTCTATTGCAACCGATGGCCCGCAAGAGATTATCTGCTGGCACCAAATCGCCGAGGCAGAAATACTGAAGGCATCTCTGATTTACTCCTAATTTATGATACACTTGTAAACGATGAGAGACAAGTACATCTCCTTCGGTTCCGCTGACTTCAAGCGTCATGCAAAGATCACACGGCGTGCGGCGTTCCTTGGCGAGATGGAACGCATCGTCCCTTGGGAGGGATTGAAGGCAATCATTGAGCCGCACTATCCCAAAGGTGAAGTGGGCCGGCGCCCGATTCGACTGGATCTCATGAGATCCGAATTCACTTGCTTCAGCAATGGTACGATCTGAGCGATCCCGGCGTGGAAGAGGCACTGTACGACGTCTTGTCTATGCAGCGGTTTGCCGGGATCGATCTCGGAACCGCTCCGGCACCCGATGATACGACGATTTGCAAGTTTCGCCATTTGCTCGAAAAGCACGACCTTGGCAAGCGGATGTTTGAAGAGATAAACGCGCACCTGGAGCGCAATGGCGTCAAGATCGGCACGGGAACGATTGTGATGCCACCATAATCAACGCGCCGAGCTCGACGAAAAACCAGAAGAAGGAACGTGATCCGGAAATGCACTCGACGTGCAAGGGTAACCAATGGTATTTCGGCATGAAAGCGCACATTGGCGTGGACAGTACGAGCAAAATCGTGCACACGCTGGAGACGACAGCGGCGAACGTTCATGACAGTAAGATGTTCGCGCAGCTTCTTCACGGGAACGAAACGCGGGTCTGGGGTGATGCAGCTTACACCGGCCACACGGAGGCGATGCGAGCCAAGGCTCCCTGTGCACAAGACTTCACGAACAAGCGAGGATATCGCAATCGCGCGCTCTCCGAAGCCGAGTTGACAGCGAACAAGCACAAGTCATCGACTCGCTCGCGGGTTGAGCACGTCTTTGGGATCCTCAAAGGGATGTTCGGCTTTCGCAAAGTCCGGTATCGAGGTCTCGCGAAGAACACGAACCGCCTTTACGTTTGCTTCGGACTCGTAAACCTGTTCGTTCAAAAGAAGCGAATGCTACGGGTCTCGACGCTTCAGCATGCCCAAATGCCTGGAATGACCGCCAAAACCATAGAATCGACAAAATCCGTAAGTCGATAGCTGCTAAAGTTTCCCACATCCGGCGGCTGATCCGCTTGAACACTAATTAGCTGCGCAGATCAGACTTGCCTTAATAACGTTATCACCGGTTTGCTGTCCTCCAAGCGGAGGGAAATTGGCTCATGGGAATCATCGCCGGCGTCGACTGTCATAAAGATTTTCACACGATCGTGTTTGTCAGCGCGCTCGGGAAAGCGCTGCAAACGGTAACCATCAGCGCCGACGGTACGGGCTATCGGCGCGCAATTGCGATCGCCAAGGAGCTTGACGACGACGTCATCTGGGGGGTTAGAGAGCACGGGATCGTACGGGAGCGTGATCGCGCAGGAACTCGACTCCTCGGGCTTCGTTGTGTTCGAGGTTCCAGGCGTTCTGACGAAGCGAGAACGCAGGCGCTCGACGACTCGGGGAAAGTCCGATCCGATCGATGCGCGTGCGATTGCCGACACGGTGCTGCGTGAGTCGGAGCGGCTACCGCGGTACCATTTCTCCGTCGATCGTGAAGCGATTCGGCTGCGATATGACCACCGAAATCGGATGGTGCGCGAACGAACGGCGCTGATCAATCGTTTTCGAAGCTCGGCAATACGACTCGATATGCAAAGCCTCCCCGTCAAATTCTACGGGCAAAAGCGCCTTCTTCAACTCACAGCGGCGTTGCGCCGATGCCGTGCTCGAGCGGACGCTTCCAAGGCGCGCGTGTCAACGCCGGCAGAAACCGTCAGCTCAATAGGCTCCTGTACTCAGTGGCTCTTATTCAGATTCAATCCAAAGATCACGTCGGTCGCGTGTACTATGATCGCAAGCGCGCCGAGGGCAAGAACTATCGGTCGGCGTTTCGCTGTCTCAAGCTCCGATTGGCGACCGTCGTGTACTACCGTCTTCGCGAAGCGCAGCCTCGGCTCGACGCGAGCTTGAACGTCGCCGCGTAAGGGGTGACTCGAATTGTATCGGGAATTGAGAGCGTGCGTAGGAAGCTCGGCGTGAGGGACCTGACCAAATGAGCATGACCTGGCCGGAAGCGACCAGTTGGACGATCCGAGGCGTCGGCACGGTCGTAACGCTTGAGGCCGGCGGAGCGCTACTCGTCGCCGGAGCCGCAGGTGTCGCGCTTGCTCAGCCGGTACCGGTGAGCCGCGAGATGGCCGAGCGGATCGGAACCGCCGAACGCGCCGAGCGCGCGAAGCTCCTCGAAGCGGCGCACGGTGGTCCCGTCGCTTTACCAACGCCGAGTCCGTTTCTGAACGAGCAATACGCTCGCACGCTGCCGACGCAGGCGCAACTCGACGCGCACCCGCAGCTCGCCCCACACGCCGTGCCGGGCTCCGCGCCGAGCTTGCCGGGGGACGAAGCGGCACTTGAAGCGCGGCGTATCTATCCGAACGCCGATTCGCATGCGCTAGCCGCCGGGGTGAGGGCGCTCGGCGACACGGGCCGATGTTTCCCGCAGTTCGAATCGTTCACTGGCAACAGTCGCCAAGCGTTCGAGCATCTCAAAGACGTGATGCAGCCACCGGACGGCTGGGAAACGCATCATCTCGTCGAGCAGAGTCGGACCGAGCAATTCGGCACGCAAGCGATCCAGAACACAGCTAACGCAATCAATTTGCCGAAGACCGTGCACGCTGAGGTTTCGCGGGCGTATTCCGTTAGACCGGCACCTTTTTCGGACGCATACGACTACAAGGTCGAACATCCGGATGCAAATGTTTCTACGGTTCGCGATTATGTGAAAACGCTATCGTATCCAGAACAGCGACAATTCTCGGTCGACACAATTCGGCGCGCGATAGATAGTCCGAATGTCCATATCACCGACCAAGAACGCGCGACCGTCGAAAAGGAGATCCATCGCCTCGAAAATCCGACGCTCGATAAGAACCTCTGTCCGCCGCTTTCGCAAGTTCCAAATCTGGCTGCGCCGGAGGTCGCGGAGGAGCGGGGGATCGGCGAGCGGGGAGATGGGCTTCTAGCGCACGAAAGCCGAAATCAGAACGGAAATCGATCGACGCAAGGGCGCTCTCTCGGCGAATATCAGCATGCCGTCGAGTCGCACCCAGAGCTTCACATCTTTCACGATGGCCAATCTCAAACGGTCGGCGCGGGTCATCGCCAAACCGGCAAAATCTTCAATTACGGCGCGCTGATCGGCATCCAAGATGATACATTTGCTGAACGCGGCCTCACAATGTACCCTAGGCAAGAACTTTTCCATCTGACACCTCCCGAAAAGCGGCCGGCTCTCGCCCTGGCGTTGCGAGACGGCAACACACTCGAGATCGGCGTCGGTAGCAAAGGCGTTGCCGTCCATGACATGACGCCTGCGCATCAGGTATCGCCGGCACTCGAGCATACCCGCGCAATCGAGCAGCCGAAGGGCCGCGGGCTCGAGCTATGACGTGGCTGACTTATCCCTTCGCATCGCGCATGACGATCGACCGCATTGCCGAAGAAGTCCGAAGCGCGGCTCCCTCTGAAGGAGCGGATGGCTTCGGCGACGTTCCTTTCGGGTGCGTATCGATCGACACCGATACCGCGTATCAGCAGTCTTCATGCGGCGAATTGAGCCAGCGTCCCGCGCCGGAGACTGCAACGGCAAAGAAGTTTCTAGATGTTCAGCAAGACCTTGGTGGCGTGCAGCCGCCCATTGGGCAGTACGTCACGCTCGCCCAGAACGGACGAGCGCAGGTCCCACAAATCGAACCGCCTTCACTTGGACGTGGATGAAATCGATGATGAACAAGAAGAACTATCAAAGCATGACCACCGACGAGTTGTTCTTGGCGATGGAGGGAGCTGCGATAAGCGCACACGAGGTGTACATCACCGGAGAGCCGATCGAAAAACAACACTTGTGGATCGACGTACTTACAGCTGTGCAAGAGGAGATACGCGCCCGCGGCTATGCTGCGGAGTCGCGGTACATTCCGCTGTTAGCAGCGCCGCATCCCGCGGTACGACTTTCCGCCGCGCTAGCCGCGCGGAAATTCGCGCCGGATTCGGCAGTGCCGGTTCTTCAGGATCTTAGCCACGGGAAATATGGGACCGATATCGCAACGAACGCCGGCATGACGCTCGACGGCATGCGTAAGCGAGGGCTTATCCCGTTGAAAAGTGAGTCTTAGTGGCACGAGGACTTGAACCTCGGTCCTCCCGGTTATAGGCCGGGCGCTCTAATACTACTGTGTCATAAACAGTGATTAGTGGTATACGTTATGCATGGGTGCAGAGCAGAAGCATGCACAGCGGCTACCCAGCGTCGCTTCAAGAAATACGTGGACGACTTGGCAACGGCTTCGGGGCACGCGGATCGCGTCGCCCCGTTTTCGTCGTACACGACGGGACTGATGTTGCCGGGCGATCGCAAAAGCGTGGAACCCATGGCGGCGCGGATCGGGCTATGTCCGAAAAAGTGTGTAAGTTCGGCGGGCCGTAGTAATCGAGTCGTTGCATTTGCAGCATGTATCTTCGATCGACCATCCACCCTTCGCGTTGCTCGACGAGAATCATCGTGATGATTCGGAGCGCCGATTCGGGTGACGGGAAGATCCCGATCGAGCGGGTTCGTCGACGGATTTCGCGGTTGAGATGCTCGATAGGATTGGTGGTCGCTATTTTTCGATGGTGATCGAGTGGAAAACGCAAGAACGCGAGCGCGTCGACGAGTCCGCTGTCGAAGATCGCTACTGCCTTTACGAGCGTCGTCCCAAATCGCTCACGAAATTCCGTTGCCGCCCGTTGCGCTGCCTCGTTGGAAACTTGTGCGAAGACGTTGCGGAGGCCCGCCGCGACGTCGAGCTTGCGCGCTTGCGGCACATGAGCGAGAATATTGCGAAAGAAATGGACCTTGCAGCGTTGCCAGCTCGCACCTTGGAAGACGACTGCGATCGCCGCTTTGAGCCCTTCGTGTGCATCGCTGATAACGAGCTTCGTGCCGAGCTTCCCGTCACGAGCGCGTCGTCGCAACCCTTGGAGAAACCTCGTCCAGCTCTCTTTGCTTTCCGTGTCGACAACATCGATCGCGAGCACGTCGCGAATGCCGGAAACCGTTACGCCGTAGGCGATCACGACGGCATTGCTTACGACGGAGTCGCCGATGTGCACTTTCTCGTAGAGAGCGTCGAGCCAGAGATACGGGTACTCGTCGGTCAACGGACGATTGCGAAAATCGTTCGCCTTCGCGTCGAGCTCGGTGCACAATTCGCTGATCTGTGATTTCGCCAAGCGCTCGACACCCATCGTCGTCAGCACGTCTTGCATTTTTCGGGTGCTGATGCCGGCGACGAAGGCCTCTTGGATGACCGAAATCAGCGCCCGTTCGCTTCGACGAAACTGCTCGATGACCGTCGGCAGGAAGTTGCTGTTGCGCGCGCGTGGAATCTCGAGATTGATCGAGCCGGCACGCGTATTGAGTCCACGCGTGCGACTGCCGTTACGCTGATCGCGGCGCTCTTCGGAGCGTTCGTGCAATGCCGCGCCGATGTGATTGTCGAACGGTGATCGAATCGCAGCGTCATAGACCATCGCGATCATCTCTTTGAGCACGTCCTGGTCCTTGATGGCGAGCAACTCGGCGAAGGCCGCTCGCTGCTCCAGGGTCAGATTGGGGAAGCGTCATGGGGTCCTTTCGTTTGCGCTTCATGAGCGCTGCAATTGGACCGACGAACACGAGGCTCCTCACGCGATGGAAAGGAGACCCCTCTTACACACAATTCCGGGCGCTACCCTTTTGAAGGCGCCGGATATCAACATTCGCGCATGCGAGCACAATGGCAACAGCATCCACGATCACGCCGAGCGCAAATGGGCTCGCGACGATTTGGGATAAAGACATCCTGCTTTTCGCGCGCTTCTTCCTCGGCCGCAAACCTCAGTCGGAGTCGCGCCCGGCGACGGCGAAGACGGTCGCATGCAATTCGACGATGAGACCGACGACGCGCCGATCGACCCGAGCGACGAGGCGGGCGTCCTAGAACCGACCGACATCGATTCCGACGAGGACATGGACGGCAACGTCGACGCCGACGGCGCGTCGGCGATTCCGCGCCGGAACGACTAAGCGACGGGCGCGTGAGCGGCTTCCGGCTCTTTCTCGATTCGGCGGACCCGGGCGCGTGGGCGCGGTGGCTGCCGACGCGGCTCTTTCACGGCGTCACGACCAATCCGACGATCCTGGAACGCGCCGGGCGGTCATCGGGTCCGCACGAGCTCGCCGCCCTCGCGACGGCGTGCCTCGCGTATCCGATCGAGGAACTGCACGTCCAATGCTCGGGAAGCGACGCCGCGACGCTCGTCGCGACCGGCCGAGCCATCGCCGCACTCGATCGCCGCATCGTCGTCAAGGTTCCGCTCACGTACGACGGCGTGCTCGCCGTCGCGCAGCTGCACGCGTGCGGCATTCGGACGACGATCACCGCCGTGCATGCCGAGCATCAGGCGGTTACCGCCGCGGCGGCCGGCGCCGCGTACGTCGCGCCGTACTTCGGTCGCATCGGCGATGGCGGCGGCGACGGCCGTGCGGCGATCACGGCGATGCTCGCGATCCTGCGGACGGGCGGCAACGCCACGCGACTCCTGGTCGCGAGCGTACGCGGCGCGCAGGAGGTGGCGTGGCTCGCCGCCGCGGGCTGCGACACGATGACGTTCGGGCCCCAGGTCGCCGAGGAGCTCTTCGCCGACGCCCGGACGGCCGCCGCCGTCGATGCCTTCGAGACGAGCGCCCGACAGACGCGCGGAGCGGCCACGCCGCGCTGATCGATGCGGATCTCGCTGCTCGAGACGGCCGACTCGTACAAGCTCAGCCATTTCGCCCAATATCCGCCGGGCGCCACACGCGCGAGTTCGTACGTCGAAGCGCGCGGCGGACGCTTCGCGTTCGCGCGCTTCTTCGGACTCCAGGCACTGCTCAAAGCGTATCTGCTCGAGCGCGTTACGGCCGCCAACATCGGCGAGATGACCGGACTCGCGGCGGCGCACGGCCTGCCGTTCGACGCGGACGGCTGGCAGCACGTCGTCCGGGCGCACGACGGACGGCTGCCGCTGCGCATCGCCGCCGTCCCGGAAGGCACGGACGTTCCCGTCGGCAACGTGCTCGCGCAGGTCGAGAACACGTGCGACCGCACGTGGTGGCTCCCGTCGTACGTCGAGACGCTGCTCCTGCACGTGTGGTATCCGACGACCGTCGCGACCGTGAGCGCGCTCGCGCACGCGACGATCGCGAGCGCGCTGAGTCGGACGGCCGAGGACCCCGAGAGGAAGGCCGCGTTCATGCTCCACGACTTCGGCGCCCGCGGCGTCTCGAGCGTCGAGACGGCGGCACTCGGCGGGCTCGCGCACCTCGTGACGTTTCGCGGCACGGATACGATTTCGGCGCTCGTCGCGGCGCGCGCGTGGTACGCCGAGCCGATGGCCGGGTTCTCGATTCCCGCGATGGAGCACGCGACGGTGACGGCATGGGGCCGCGACGGCGAGATCGATGCGTTCCGCGCGATGCTGCGCGCGTTCGGCGGCCCCGGGACGACGCTCGCGATGGTCGTCGACAGCTATGACGTCGACGCCGCGGTCGACGTCGTGCTTGGCGAAACGCTGCGCGAAGAGATCGTCGCCGCCGGCGGCCGCGTCGTCGTGCGGCCCGATTCGGGCGATCCGACGGTCGTCGTGCCGCGCATCCTGCGTTCGCTCGCCGCCTCGTTCGGCGCGAGCCGCAACGCGAAGGGCTACGCCGTGCTCGCGCCGTGCGTGCGCGTGCTTCAGGGCGACGGGATGAACCTCGACGCGATCGCGACGCTCTACGCCGCGGTCGAGCAAGCCGGGTTCTCCGCCGAGAACGTCGCGGTCGGCATGGGCGGCGGCTTACTGCAAAAAGTCGATCGCGACACGCTCGGCTTCGCGATGAAGCTCTCGGCGCTTCGCGTGGACGGCGCCTGGCGCGACGTGTACAAAGCGCCGAAGACCGACACCGGAAAACGCTCGAAGCGCGGGCGGCTGGCCCTCGTTTCGGGCGAGCGGCCCGGTTCGTTCGAGACCATCGGAGTCGAGCAGCTCGGCGATCGTCCGAACGTGCTTCGCGACGTCTACCGGGACGGCGAGTTACTCGTCGACGAGTCGCTCGCTACGATCCGCGCGCGCGTCGCGACCGCGCGGACCGTGACGCCGTAGGGGCGGTTCGCTTCGACACGCGGTCAAGGGACCAGCATCGTCGCGATCAGCTCGCGCATGCGGACCCGTCGTGGTCGTTCGCACGAGCGAGGGTACCGCGCGTTGCCCGATAAGGAGCGACGATCCTCGGGTCACGAAGACGAGACGGGCGAGCTCGAAAGGCTACCATGTATCATACGATCGTCAAGGCCATCGCTCGGAAGAACTTCGAGAAGGTCAACACCAAGCGCTACGATTCGATTCTCGCGAGCTGCGATTCGAAGATTCGGCACCGGTTCGGCGGCTCGCACGCGCTCGGCGGAACGCGCTCCGATCGTGAAGCGCTGAAGCGATGGTTCGAACGCCTCGGCCGCGTCATGCCGACGCTGCAGCTCTCGGTCACCGACGTCTGGGTGAAGGGCTGGCCGAACGACACGGTCGCAATCGTGCGCTGGACGGGCGCAGCGACGCTCGCCGACGGCTCGCCGTATCGCAATCACGGGGTGCACGTCATCCGGATGCGCTGGGGCAAGGTCGTCGAGATCGATGCAAACGAGGATTCCCAGGCGGTCGCGCGCGGGCTCGCCGCCCAGGCCGCGAGCGGCATCGCCGAAGCCGAGGCCGGACCGATCGAGAGCTGACGCTCGCCGGGCCGCGGACGGTCGCGGTGACCAATTCTTCGGTCCGCGTGTCTAACGGCGATGACGAGATTCGTTCGATGAACATGCAGCTCATCGTCGCGGCACGGCGCGACCCGGAGGTTCGATCGGAATCGACGGCCGACGCCGCTCCGCTCTGCACGTCGATTCTCCTCAACGGCGAGCTCGACGACGTCGCGGTTCGAGCGATCTCGGAAACGATCGAGAGTCAGTTCGAATCGCGCTGCGAATCGGTCGTCGTGACGATGGAAGACGTCGTTGCGGACGCCGGCACCCTCGAGGCGCTCGCCGCAAGCATCATGCGGTTTCGGGCCGCCGGCTCGCAGGTCCAGCTGGCGACGCGGGACCACGGCATGTACGATCGGCTCGCGCCGCTGCGGGACTCGCGCGACTGGCTCATCGGCTTCGCCGGCGACGGGGTCAGCGGCGTTCGGCGAGCCATCCATCTCGACGGCCCGCATCTGGGAGATCGCTAAGGCTCGCGCCTCGCGGAGGCGCTCACCACGGCGCGACGAAGCGCGGATCGACGCTCGCAGCCACGATCGCATCGAAGTTCGCGAGCGGACAGTCCAGCGACGGGCAACCCGGGATCGCGACCGGCGCGCGCAGCGGCCTCGCGCGCGGGTCGGTCGCCGCGGTCGCATCGCGCATCTGATCGAACGACTGCGCGACGAACGCGGTGCGCACGAACGCCGCGCCGCCGCCGACAGGGCGCCAGACCTCGAAGACGAGCGCGCCGCCCGGCGGCGTCTCGTTCTGCTGAAAGCCCGGTAGAAACCACGAGAGCCGCAGCGCCCCGGCGATCTGCGTGAGATTCGTGTCGTGGCCGATGAACGCGACGAATCGCGCACCGACCGGCGCGCGCGTCCCGGCGTCGCGGACGCCGCTCGCCGCCTGATCGATCGTCGCGCGAACGTGCATCAGGAGATTCGAGGCTCCGATTCTCGCCGTGTACGGGGTCTCGTTCTCGAAGCGTTCCTTGAGACCGTGCAGCCGCGAGAGTTCGAGCAGCTTCGCGCGATCGACGCGGCCCCAGCCGACCAGCGCCTGGCCCTCGGAGTATTCGAGGATGAGATCCTCGGCCGCGGTCGCGGCGAGCGCGACGGAGCCGCCGAGCGACGCCACGCCGCTCTTGGGACTCACGACGATCGACGACGGCTTGCCCGCAATGCTGCGACACGTCGCGGGGCGCCGATCGCAGCCGAGCACCTCTTCGAGTACCGAGAAGGCCGGCCCGGCGGCCTCGACGACCGCGGCCGGCGAGCCGCCGATCGAGCCCTCGAGCATCGCGCGCTCGAGCGCCGGATCCGCCGCCGCGATCGTCGGGATCGAATGGAAGAGCGGATCGACGCCGGCACGGCTCGAGTCAACGCGCAGCGCGCAGCCGGGCGCGAAGCCCGTCGCGAGCGCCTCGCCCGTCGCGCGCGTCCGTTCGTCGACATCCGCCCAGACGTACGCCGATCCCGCCGGCGGACACCCCGCCCCGCCAAGGCCGGCCGCAGCGAACGACTCGCGGTACGCGCGGCCGAACGCCGTCATCAGCATCGCCCCGTGCGGCGTGAGCTCGCCCGGCCCGACCGGCCACGCGGGCCACGGCTGCGCCGCGTACGCATCGAGCTCGCCGAGCTTCGTCGGCGAACGCACGCCGTGTCGGCTCACCACCACGACGGCCTGCAGCACCGGCGGCGCAGCACCGGCGTCGGCGGCGACCGCCCGACCGGTTGCAAGCGAGAAGAGCGACACGCACGCAACAGCGCGCGCGAGTGACGTCCCAACGCTCATGCGACGGAGGGTCTCCCGGACGTGGAGATCGACGGCATGACATCTCCTTCGACCGACTGCATATCCGGTTGCCGTGCGAGTCTTCGCAAGGATGCTCGTGGAGCCCGGGCAAGGGCCCGGGCTCCACGATGATCGCGGTGCACTTCTTCCTCGTGGGCTACCGCACGTGCTCGCTGAACGTCACGAGAAACGTGCGCGGCAACTGCCCGTATAGTTCGGTGACGCCATCGCCCGGGACGCCGTCGTTGACCGGGTTCGGCGTGCCGATGTTGCTGAGACCGTACTGCTGCGTCGCGCTATTCGTGAAATTCGCGATGCCGAGATTCACTTCGAAGCCCGTTTTCGGGAGCTCATAGGTGAACGACGCGTTTCCGTAGCCATAGGCCGGCCGGTTGTACGCGTTGTTGATACCGAAATAGTATCCATCGAGCCGCACGTCGAGCCCGTGGCGATTATTGAATTCGGCACCGAGCGAGCCTTTGTTGAGCGGGAAGCCCAGGGTCTGACCACCGTTGATGTTCGTCGGATTCGCCGCGAGGATCGCGTCCGTGTATCCGAAGATTTGCGCGTGCTGGAGATCGTAGCTGAAATCGAAGAACAGGTTCCGCGTGGCGAACGCGCGACCGGTAATTTCGAAACCGCGATAGAGACCGCTCGTCGTACCGTTGGACGCTTGGGCCAGCGAGAGGTCGCCGAGACTGCCGACGTAGCCGGGCGCCGCGCACGCCTGGCGGATTCGCGCGTAGTATTGCTGGAGCAGGAACGCCGGGATCGTCCCTGCCGGAACGGTGAGTGCGTTGACGGCGTTGGTCGTGAGCAGATTTGCGGTATGTTGGTTGTAGCCGCCGATCTGCACCGTCGTCCCGTTGGCGAACGCATGACCGTACGTCACCTCGAAGTCGCTTGCCGTCTCTTGATTGAGATTGCTCGCCCCGATCGTACCGACGCTGAGCGGCCGCGAGCTCGCTCCGGTTGCGTCGAGACCATTTTTCGGGATGCCGACGAAACTACTGCAGCGCGATTGCGGATTGAGGTTGCTCGGCGTCTGATTGAGGAGCGTCTGAGTGAGGATCGCGGCCGGCTCGCCATCGGTCTTGCCGGCGATAAGCCGGATGACGTCCTTGCTCGTGGGCCGTAGCAGGAGCGTCGCACGCGGGTCGACCGTCTCGGAGCGTGTCGTCGACAGCAACTTGTAGTAGACGTTCGTGTAGAGCGTCACGAGTTGCGACGGCGAGTACGTGTCCCGCAAGAAGATATTGTCGTTACCGAGATACGCTTGCGTCTGGGGCACGATTTGATGCGTCCCCGTGTCGTACGTATTCGTATTGAGCGTCTGATGCTGCGTGAAGTAACCGAAACCGAAATCGTTATTGCCGTGAGCGATGTCATCGGTAACGAGAAGGCCATTGGTTCGGAATAAGTTCTGGTAGAAACCGCCGGTGTAGATGCCGAGCGTCGGATTGAACGTCGCGCTATTGCGGTTGTAATTGAGGTTGTAACTATCGACGTAGCCGTCGATCGAGATCGATTGGCCGAGAATATTTGTGACGAGCCGGCCGTGATAGTCTTGATTGACGATCGTCTGAAACGGGTTGGGGCCGCCACCCGCGGGTCCCGCGTTCTCCGCGGCCGCCTGGTTGATCGGATCGCAACGGAATGCATCGGCACCCGTCGTGATGGGCACGAGATTGGCGGCACAACCACCGGTACCGGCGTTACCCTGTGCCGCGATCAGCGACTGCGAGAACGGCTGAAAGTCGTTGTCGCCGACGCCGGATTTGTCGACGCGCGAACTGGCGCTGTAGGCTGTGACGGTCGCGACCGTACCCGGGACAATCTGGTACTGCAGTTTCGCGATGCCGTCGCGCAGCAGATAATTCCCCGAGACGTTGTAGGTGTTCGCGGCGACGTTTGCCGGTGAGAGGTCGGAGCCGAGGTTCCCGGTCTGCGTGCGGATGCCCGGCGCGAAGTCACCGAAGGTTCCCTGGACGCCGCCGCCGAGTGCGTATCCGAGCTTCCCGTAGGTGCCCGTGAGCTGCGTGGCGGTGAGCGATTTGCCCTGCGTACCGAAGCCTTGCGTGAACGTATATGACCCTTGCGGCGACGGATCGATCGTCTGAAAATCGATCGCGCCGCCGGTCGCATCGGTTCCGTACAGCCCGAGCGCTCCGGCGCCGAAGGTCACCTGCGTGTTCCGAAGCGCATAGAACGGCGAAACCTGATAGTCGTACGCACCCCCGCCGACGCCGATCGGGCCGATCGGATGGCCGTCGAGCAGCGTCTGCACTTCCGAGGGTGCGAAGCCTCGCAGCGAGATCGTCTGATCGTCACCGACCGAGGAGCCGTGGCCGGCAAAGTCCACGCCGGGCAGCGTGTTGAGCGCTTCGCCGACGTTGGCGTAGTTCTGCTGGAGCAGCGTCTGCGATGAGAGGTCGCGCGAGACCGTCGACGCCTTCTGCAGCGTGCCCTGCGTCGAACTCGAACTCACGCGACCGATCGTGCGGATCGTCGGTTGCTGTCCCGTGCTCGCAGCGACGTCGATATCGATGTTGACCGCGACGGATTGCGTGCCGGGAACGATCGGCACGTCATCGCTCTGACTCGAGGCGTACCCGCGGCGAGCGACGACGAGACGGTAAATCGCGGGCGGCTCGTTCGCGAACGTATACGTTCCGGACGATGATGAAACGGTCCGCGCGATCTCGGTCGTCCCGCGATAGAGGGTAACGTCCGCGCCGGGGATGGCGAGCCCACTCGAGGAGTCGAGAATGGTTCCGGTGATCTGCGTTCCCGTGCGATCGGCAGCGGGCTGGGCGCTCGCCGCGGCTGGGCCGAGCGCGATGGCGCAGGCGAGCGCGGCTCCCGCGAGCTTCTGTAGGGAACGGTTCATAGGCATGGCCCTCCGGTGACGACGAAAAGGCCGCCGCTCGCAAAGAGTCCGGCGCCGATCGGCTTGCCTACCGTAGGAAGCCGACATGAACGAAATCGTAAGCCGACCTTAACGGTCAGGACGAAAAGGTTAATGAACCTTCAATGTTGAGGAAACGTCGAGACATTGTATGCGAGTTCTAATCGTGGAGGACGACCGTAGCATCGCCGAACCGCTCGCTGACGACCTTCGTCGGCAACGCAATGTCGTCGACACGGTCGACAACGGACTCGACGGGTTCACCTACGCGCGGAAGGGTGTCCATGACGTCGTGCTCCTGGACCTCGTCTTGCCCGGGATGGACGGAGTTGCCGTCTGCGCGGCCCTACGCGCGGCGGGTTACACCGCGATGATCGTCATGCTCATGTCCCGAGAAGACACCGAGCATACGGTGGCCGCCCTCGACGCGGGTGCCGACGACTACCTCGTCAAGCCGTTCGATTATGAAGAACTCGCAGCCCGACTGCGGGCGTTCGAGCGACGCCGCGCGCCGCTACGTCCCAACATCTTGCGCTCGGGCGCCCTCGCGCTCGATGTCACGCAAGTCCGCGTGCGATTCGGCGGCCGCGCCGTCGCACTCACGCCAACGGAGTTCGCGATCCTGGACTTGCTGATGCGGGAACCCAGCCGCGTGTTTTCGCGAACGCGTCTCCTCGAGCGTGCTTTGCCCTTCGCGAGCGACGCCGCAAGCGGCACGATGAAATCGCACGTGGCGAACCTGCGTCGCAAGATCCGCGCTGCCGGCTGCCCGTACGACCCGATCGAAACGCTCTACGGAATCGGCTATCGGCTCGCGGAACCGACATGACGCGCAGGTTCCCCGAATTGCAGGGACTCGAACGACGACTCGCGCTCGCCTATCTTTCGGCATGTTCGTAGCGAGGTCGCGTTTGGTACGATCGCTTGTGACAGACGATGGCCGTCGAGGGGATCGTCGCGCGTGTCGCCTCGGTCGTCGCCGGGCGCGCCGAATCGCCACGCAGACCGGCGTCGAACTCCGCTATCGCGACGGCGGCCGCGCCATTCCTTATGGCGACCCGTTGGAGATCGAGCGCGTCGTCGCGAATCTCGTCGATACCGCTTTGCGGTACATACCGCCCGGTGGCTCCGCCGATCTCTCGTGTCAACGTTCGCGCACCGGGCTAACCGTCATCGTGCGCGAGACGGGCGTCGGTATTGCCGAAGTGGATCGAACACGTCTCTTCGAGCGCTTTTGGGTTGGCGACCCGGCGCGAGGGCACGGCGCCGGGAGCCGGGAGCGGGCTCGGGCTTGCGATCGCACGCGCCTCGCGAGGCGTCACGGTGGCGAGGTTACCGTCACGAGCACACTCGGCACCGGCAGCGCGTTCACGCTAGAACTCCGGGCTCGGCCACCCCGTGCGACTCTTGACGCGCTCTCCTTGTGTGAGCGTTGGTCGCGGCGACGCTACGGGCGAATCGAGAACGGCTGAATCTCGTCACCGCTTGCCCCGGCCCAAACCACCCACGCCTGAAGTTTCGTCGGGTCGACGGCGACCGTGTGCGCGTGTGCATCGATTGCCGCCCGCGCCACGAGCGTCGGCGCCCCGTTCGGATTATCGCGAATGACCGTGAGTTCGCCGCTGCCGGCACAGGCGATGAGATGGGACGCCGGGTCGAGCGAGCACTGATCGACGCTGTGCTGGATGGCGACGGTCCCGACGAGGCGGCCGTTCGGCATATACGCCGCAAACGTACCATTCTTCCCGCCGACGAGCACGTGATCGTACGCGGGGTCGTATTGAAGCGGGTGATTGCCTGAGATGGCAGGCGTCTTGACGACCGACGTGATGCGCAACGTCGCCGGATCGATCGTTACGAATTCATCGAGGTCCGAGATGTTCTGAAAGAGCACGTGCGCCTTGTCGTCCAGCGCGAGATATTCCGGCTTGTGACCGGGGACGGCGACCGTTCCGGCGACGTTCATGGTCGTCGCGTCGACGACGAAGACGCGCGTCCCGTCGTCCTCGTCGGCGAAGATGCGTTTCGTGCTAGGATCGTAGGCGATCGCATCGACGTGGCCGGCGACGTCGGTCGTATGAAGGACGGCGAGCGCGACCGGATCGATCTCACTGACGCTATCTCCATCGCCGTTGCCGGTAAAGACGTGGCCGGTCGCCGGATCGACGGCGATTCCGTGCAACGGACCGGTGCGGACCTGTCCCTTGACCGTACCGGTATCGGCGTCGACGATGAGTAGCGCCTGGCTCCCGGTGTGCGCGGCATAGACGCGCCTGCGAGCGGCGTCGATGACGACATAGTCGAAGCCGCTGAGTTGAGGAACGGCTATGGGCGGAGCGGCGGGCAGAATCGGCATGGCCGCAGAGTCGGGTGCGGATGCCGACGCCTCCTCTCGCACAATGCTGCATTCTTCCTCGACGCTTTCTGGACGAATGCGTTGTATCGTCGGGAACGTGCCCGTCGCTCGATTCGCACTCTCGAACGCGAAGGTGCTCTTTTTCGTGACCCTCGTGCTCGCGGTGCTCGGCTTGCGTGCGTACGCGACGACACCGCAGAGCATCTTTCCGCCGATGTCGTTCTCGAAGATCGACGTGGTCGTCGAGGCGGGCGATCTTCCGCCCGCACGCGTGCGTAGCTCGGTGACCCTGCCGCTCGAGACGAGCTTCGAACAATTAGCCGGCGTCTCGAAAGTGCAATCGAATTCGAGCCAGGGATCCGCTGAGTTCCTCATCTCATTCGACTCGACGACGAATCCGCAGAGCGATCTGCAATTGGTCGATGGTCGCATCGCACAGGTCCGCGCCGGTCTGACTGCGGTTACGAACGTCACGGCAATCGTCGTCACGCCCAATAGCGAGCCCGTGCTCTCGTACGCGTTGACGTCGGCCTCGCTCTCGCAGGCCGTCATGCGCGATATTGCTCGCTTCGCGATCCTCCCGAAGCTCTACGGCGTTCCCGGGCTCGCACGCGTCCTCGTCATCGGCGGCCCGACGATCGAGTACCACGTCGATCTCGAACCGGGCGCACTCGCCGTCGCGGGCTTATCGGCAACGAACGTCTCGCAGGCAATCGCCGATGCCAACGCCGTCCAGGCGGTCGGCATTCGGCGCCAGTACGATCAACGATACGCCGTGGTCGTCGATTCGTCGCTCCGCGGCGTGCGCTCGATCGAGGCGATCGGGGTTCCCGGCAAGACGGTAACGCCGGTGTCCGCACTCGGCACGGTCACGCTCGGCGTCGCACCGCAGACCGCACAGGCGTCCTACGACGGCTCGCACGCCGTCATCATCAACGCGTATCCCGCCGCCGGTGCCGACACCGTGAAGATGGCGCGCGAGCTCGAAACTCGAATGGCGGCGATCACGCCGAGCGTTCCGCGGTCGGTCGCGATCCATCGGTATTGGGATCAGACGACGCTCGTTGTCGCGTCGCAATCGTCGCTTCGCGACTCCATCGTGATCGGCGCGATCCTCGCCGTGATCGTGATCTATCTCTTCTTACGCGATCTGCGGCTCACGCTCGTCGCCGCGGCGATCATTCCGATCGCCATGGCGATCGCCGTGTTCGGCATCGAGCTGACCCATCAGACGCTCAACCTCATGTCGGTCGGTGGTCTCGCGGTGGCGGTCGGCCTCATCATCGACGACGCGATCGTCGTGATCGAGAACATCTCGCGCATTCGGCGTGAGCACCCGGACCTCACGCCGCGTGCGGCGATCGAACACGCGATGAGCGAACTCGCGCTCCCGATGACGGCCTCGACGGCGGCGACCGTCGTCGTCTTCCTGCCGCTCGGCCTGCTCACCGGCGTGACGGGCTTCTTCTTCCGCGCGCTCGCGACGACGCTCGCGACCTCGCTCGTCGTCTCGCTCGCGCTCGCACTCTTCGTTGCACCCAACGTCGCGCTCGCGCTCTTCGCCGCGCCGAAGCACGAACGCGAGGGTGGCCTCATTGCGGCGACGCTCGGTCGCTACGCGGGCCTCTTACGCTGGACGCTTTACCACCGCACCATCGTCTTCATCGCCTCGGGTGCGATCCTCGTCGCGACCTACGCGATGCTGACGTCGCTGCCGTCGAACTTCCTGCCGAAGATGGATGAGGGCCAGTTCGAGATCGGCTACGCGCTACCGACCGGCACCGATCTGCCGGCGAGCGACCGGGCGGCGACGATGATGGAGAACGTCGTCCGCGCGGACCCCGCGGTCGCCTCCGTCGGCGCGCTCACCGGGATCGACGTCAACGGCTATTCGCCGACGCCGCAAGATCACGGCTTGCTCGACGTCTCACTCGTTCCGCCGGGAGGCCGCGCGTCCTACGACGTCGTCAGCGCGCGGCTGCGCGAGCGCTTGCAGGCGACGATTCCATCGGCCACGCTGGATTTCCACCAGATCCTCGAAGACCTCATCAACGGTCTCTCGGGCCAACCCGCGCCGCTCGAGATCGCGATCTTCGGACCCGACCAGGCGACGCTGCTCACGCTCGCGACCGACGTGTCGGCACGGCTTGGCAAAATTCCCGGCGTCGTCGACGCGCAGAGCGGGATCATCTACACGAGCCCGACGCTGCGCCTGCAGCCGAGCGACGCGCGGCTCGCCTCGCTCGGCGTGACGCCGAGCGATTTTGGCAGCGACGTCGGTGCCGCAACGGGCGGACTCGTCGCAACGTCGATTGCGGGGACGACGGAGCAGTATCCCGTACGTGTCTCCATGACGCAGTCGCAGGCGCGAGCGTTCGGGGGCACCGCACTCCTGGCCAGCGGCGTGCCCACGTCCGTCGGCGAACTCGCGACCGTGTCACCGCTTCGGCTCGCGAGCGAGCAGAACGCGGAGAACGGCCAACCGGTGCAACGCGTGATCGCCAACCTCGGGAATCGCAGCCTCTCGGCCGTCGTCACCGACGTCCAGGCGATGATCGCGAAGTACCCGCCGCCACCTGGTTACACCGAGGTTATCGGAGGCCAATATGCCATCCAGCAGTCGTCGTTCAAAGAGTTCGCGTCGGTCATCGTGGTCGCCGTCGCGCTCGTCTTCGCGGTGATGCTCGCGACGTTCCGCTCGTTTCGCCTGCCACTCGTCATCCTCAGCGCGATTCCGCTCGCGCTCATCGGCGTCGCGATCGCGCTCGTGCTCACCGCGACGCCGTTCAACGTCTCGTCGTTCATGGGCCTACTCTTACTCGTCGGCGTCGTCGTCAAGAACGGCATCCTGCTCATCGACGTCGCGAACTACCGTCGACGAGCGGGCGCGAGCGTGGAAGACGCGCTCGTCGCGGCCGGCCGAACCCGGTTGCGGCCGATCGTGATGACGACGCTCGCCGCGATCGGCGGCCTCGTGCCGCTGGCCTTCGGGATCGGTCAGGGCTCGGAGATGGAGAAGCCGCTCGCGATCGCCGTCATCGGTGGGCTCGCGACGGCCACGATCTTCACCCTCGTGGTCATTCCGGTGTTCTACGCCGTCGCGATGGGCCGTGATCGCCCCATCGTCGCCGAGGTTCGCGCGTGATCGCGCTCGCCGCGATCGTGGTTTTCGGCGCGCTCTCGCCGGCGCAGGCCGGTGACGCCGCGGTCGCTGCGTCGCCGAGCATCGCGGTCGCGGACGCGCAGGTGCGCCAGAACGCGGCGACGCTCGGTGCCGCGCGCAGCGCCCTCGTACCCTCGCTCGCGTCATCGTACGTGCAGACCCCGCAGGGCAACCCGCCGGGTCCCAACGTCACCTCGCGACTCGTCACCGTCGGCCTGCAGGAGACGCTCACGGACTTTCTCTCGTACGGTTCCGTCCTGCGGCAAGCGGCGCTGACGCTGAAGGCGTCGCGCGCGGATCGCGACGTCGCGATCCGTGACGAGCGAATCAAGACGGTGCAGTACTACTACGACGCGCTCAAGGCGCGATCGACAGTCGTGACGCGTGCGGCAGTGCTCGCGAGCGCTCGCGCGAGCCAGGCGGCGGCGACGCTGCGCTTTGCGGCGGGCGATGCGCCGAAGCTCGACGTGCTGCGAGCCGAGGTCGCCGTCGCACGCGCCGAGGCCGAACTCGAATCGTCGCGCGTCGCGGAAGCGGATGCCGATCAGGCCCTGCTCCTGGAGACCGGACTGCCGGAGAGCACGGACCTGCAAACGACGCGCGAGGCGACGACGACGGACACCCAGCCGGTGACGGGCGTGCCGTCGACCGGGACGGCGGCGACCGGGGCCGCGCCCAGCTCGGGGACCGCCAACGCGGTCGTCACGAACGCGCTCGCGAATCGCGCCGAGATCGCCTCGCTCTCCGCATCGGCGGATGCGGCGGGCGCCGGCCGGCGCGTCATCGCCGGCGGTGCGTTTCCGGTGCTGCTCGTCGGCGGCGGCTACACGGCGGGGACCGACTCGGGCGTCCCGATCGGCGCCCCGTCGTTGACCGCGAGCGTCCTCTTCCCACTCGGCGCGGGCGCGCGCGATCGGATCGCCGTCGAAGACGCGAAGATCGCCGCTGCGAAAGCGCGCTTCGAAGCGGGCCGCCGCGCGATCATGCTCGAGGTCGCGACCTCCGTGCGATCCGTCGCCTCGCTTGAGCGCACGCTCGACGCGACGCAGCGCGAGAGCCTTGCCGCGCGCGCGGAACTCACGGCGACGGAACTCGGCTATCGCAGCGGCGCCTCCTCATCGCTCGACGTCGAGGTCGCGCGCACGGCCGATACGAGCGCGACGATCGCGCGGGTCGACGCCGAGTACAATCTCGCGAAGGCCCGCGCGGTGCTCGCGCTCGAGCTCGGCCGGTGACGCGCCTTCGCGGGCGTCGGCGGACGGTCGCACTCGTCGTCGCCGTCGTCCTCGGCGTCGCGGTCGCCACGTGGTGGTTGCTGCACCGGTCGCCCGCTCCGCCCGCGAGCGCCGCGCGTTCGACGGGTCCGAGCGTTCCGCTCGCGGCGGTTCGTGCGGGGACGCTCGCCGAGACGCTCGCCGCGACCGGGCGAGTCGGCCCTCCGGCGGGGAGCGATGCGAAGCTCGCGTTCCCACTCTCGGGCGTCCTTGCGAGCGTTGCGGTCCGCGTCGGCGATCGCGTTGCCTCGGGCGAGGAACTCGCCGCACTCGACGCCGGCAGCTTCCGCGACGCCGCGAATGCCGCGCGCGCCGAGCTCGCCGCGGCGACCGCGAGCGCTGCTGGGGGCAACGTCGGCGCCACGTCGGTCGCGGTCGCTCGCGCGAAGCTCGCGAGCGCACAAGCGCGACTCGCGCTGCTCGAACGCGGCGGACCCGCGGCGCTGAGCGACCGCATCGCCGCAATCGGCATCGCCCGCCAGGCAACGATCAAACTCGCGTCGGATCGGAGTACGCTCGCACGCGCGCAGACGCTCTACGTGGGCGGCGTCGCCGCGTATAAGGACGTGCAGCTCGCGCGGGCGCAGGTCGCAACCGACATCACGGATCTGCGAACCGCAAATGCCCGCGTCGCCGCAAGCGACGCGAGCTTTGCGGCCGCCCTCGACGTCGCACGTGCCGACGTCGCCCAGGCTCGCAGCGACGAAGCCGCCGCACGGGCTCAGGGCGGCAACGTGCTCGCGCAGCAACAGGCGTCGCAGGCGAAACTCGCCGCCGCGCAGCGCGACGTTTTCAAGTCCGTGCTCCGCGCTCCGAGCGCGGGCATCGTGGCCGCCGTCCTCAAACACGCGGGCGAAGCCGTCGATCCGACCACGCCCGCGATCGACCTCGTCCCGCCGTTCGATCGCGAGGCGACGCTCGCGATCCCGGTCGGCTCGACGAGCCGCATCGCGGTCGGCGATGCGGTGACGCTCGCGCTGCGGGCGCCTCCCCGCACGGGCGCGGGCGTCGTGCGGGCGACCGCGCCCTCGGGCGAGCAGGGATCGCAGAACTCTGCCGTCGTCATCGACGGCCTGCCGCGCGATGCGATCGCGGGCGAAGCGGTCTCGGCGATCATCACGATCGGCCACGTCTCCGGGTTGCTCGTGCCGCTCGAGGCGATCGTGACGGATCCGCAAACGGGTCTAACCGTCGTGTTCGTCCATAGCGACTCGAGCGATTCGCCGTTCGCACCGCACGCGATCCGCGTCTTAAGCGAGAATGCGACTTCGGCGGTCGTCGCAGGGGATCTGCGTGCCGGCGACCACATCGCGGCGCAGGGCGCTTACACGCTACTCGCACCGGCGGCATAGAAAAAGCGCGACGGTGAGGGCCGTCGCGCTTTGGAAGTGGTGGAGCTGTCGGGGAACTGCCCCCCGAGTCCGAATCGCCGGACCAACGCGTTCTCCAGGCTCAGTTCCGAGTTTGGCTTAGGTCATCGGACGTTTCGGAACACAACTTCCGATGACGGCAACTCCTTGAGTTTCGGTCGATTCGCAGAGCGGACTCCTCGACCTAGCCGGACTTGTTGACGGTCCACGGGGCGGCTCCGGCGACCCTCCGTGTACCGTCGCTAACCTAAATTAGGCAGCGAGAGCGTATTCGTTGTTCGCGTGTAAACGCGTTGCGATCGTTTTAGGAGGGCTCGCAACTCCGCCTGCTTACGTTGCCCACGGATAACCCGTCGAAGCTGCTCAGCCCCGCGTCCGTCGCGCCGATCCCCGACCGGCGGCCTCAATTCTACCATACGCCGGGTTCATTTCAAACCTCCGGCTCGGCGGAGGGCGTCCCGCCGGCCGGTGGAACGCTCGCCCGGTGACCCCGAGCAACTTCGGTCTCATCCTCGTCGCGACGATCGTCGTGCTCGCGGTGCTCGCGAAGCGCTTCTCACTCCCGTACCGATCGTGTTCGTGGTCGGTGGCGGCTTCCTCGCATTCTTCCCGCACCTGCCCGGGAATGGCGAGGCCGCTCGAGGCGTCGAGAATGGTTCCGGTGATCTGCGTTCCCGTACCGCCGGGAGCGGTCTGGGCGCTCGCCGCGCCCTGACCGAGTGCGAACGCGCATGCGAGCGCGGCTCCCCCGAGTCTCTGGGGGACGGTTCATAGGCGTCCTCCTCCGATGACGTCGAAAGGCCGCCGCTCGCACAGAGTCCGGCGCCGATCGGCTTGCCTGCCGTAAAAAGTCGACATGGCCGCAATCGTAAGCCGGCGTAACGATCCGGACGAAAAGGTTAATGAACACGTGCTGTTGAGGAAACGTTCAGAGATCGTATGCGAGTCCTGATCGTCGAGGACGACCATCGCATCGCCGAACCGCTCGCCGACGACCTGCGTCGGCAACGCAATATCGTCGATGCCGTCGACAACGGGCTCGACGGTTTTACGTACGCGCGAACCGGCGTCCACGACGTCATCCTCCTGGACGTCGTGCTCCCCGGAATGGACGGCATCGCCGTCTGCGCGGCGCTGCGCGCGGCGGGCTGTACCGCGATGATCGTGATGCTGACGGCACGCGACGGAACCGAGCACACGGTCGCCGGCCTCGACGCGGGTGCCGACGACTACCTCGTCAAGCCCTTCGACTACGAAGAACTCGCAGCCCGACTGCGAGCACTCGAACGACGCCGCGCACCGTTGCGCCCCAACATCTTGCGCTCCGGCGCGCTTACGCTCGACGTCACGCAGATCCGCGTGCGATTCGGCGGCCGCGCCGTCGCACTCACGCCGACGGAGTTCGCGATTCTGGAATTGCTGATGCGAGAGCCCAGCCGCGTGTTTTCGCGCACGCGTCTCCTCGAGCGTGCACTGCCCTTTGCGAGCGACGCCGCAAGCGGCACGATGAAATCACACGTCGCGAACCTGCGTCGGAAGATCCGTGCCGCCGGTTGCCCGTACGATCCCATCGAAACGCTCCATGGCATCGGCTACCGGCTCGCAGAACCGGCATGACGCGCGGCTTCCCCGAGTTGCGAGGACTCGAACGACGGCTCGCGCTCGCGTATCTCTCGGCGTTCGCGGCCGTGCTGCTCGCCTGCATCGCCGCGGCGCACGCCTCGCTCGTCCTGACCCTGCGAGCCGGCGAGAACGCACGGCTGACGGAACTCATCCGAGAGGCTCGCGGCGCGTACGTGGCGGCGGGAGGCAGCCTCCACATCGACAGCGATGGACCGCAGCTCTTCAACCTTCGCAGCGAAGGCGTCATCTGGTACGATCGCTCGGGACGAATAGTGGCCGCCGAGGGCATCGTGCCGCCGGAGGGCGGCAGAGCGTCGCGCGCCCGAATCGGCGACGAGCTCGTTCGCCGCGCGCCTACGGCGCACGGCTACGTCCGCGTCGCCACGGAAACGGCTCGCGACGCGGACTTCTTGCGCCACAGCGACGAGGCGCTCGCGCTCGGCAGCCTCGCAGCCCTGGTGCTCGCGAGCATCGGCGGGTTGCTCCTGGCCCGCCGGGCGATCGCGCGCGCTCGCGCGACCGTTCGGGCAATGCGCGACTTTACCGCGGACGCCGCCCACGAGTTACGCGGCCCCCTCGCCGCAATTCGCGGAAACGCGCAAGCGAGCATTCGCGATGCGAGCGACCTGCCGGCCGCCCACGCGCGTCGGCTCGCGAACATCGACGCCACCGCGCGATCCATGGCGCGTATCGTCGACGATCTGCTGCTCCTCGCACGCGCGGAGGATACGTCATCGACCGAACTCTATGCGGTCGACGTCGCCGCGCGTGTCGCCGCAGTCGTCGCCGCGCGCACCGAACTCGCGACGCAGACCGGCGTCGCGCTCTGCTATCCCGCCGGCGGTCGCGCCATCGCCTACGGCGACCCGTCGGAGATCGAGCGCATCGTCGCGAACTTGGTCGACAACGCCTTGCGGCATACGCCGCGCGGCGGATCCGTCGATCTCGCGTGCCAGCGTTCGCGGGCGGGGCTGACCGTCGTCGTCCGCGATTCGGGCGTCGGCATCGCGGAAACGGATCTCGCGCGGATCTTCGAGCGCTTCTGGCGCGGCGATCCGGCGCGTGGGCATGGTGCGGGGAGCGGGCTCGGGCTCGCGATCGCTCGCGCGCTCGCGCGGCGGCACGGCGGCGAGGTCACCGTCGCGAGCCTGCCGGGAACCGGTAGCACCTTCACGCTCGAACTCCCGGCACGCCCGCCACGCTCGCAGCTCGACGCTTTCGACTAGCGGAGAGGCTCGCATTGCACGCCGTTACGGGTGCATCGAGAACGGCTCGATCCGAGCGCCCGACGCGGCGGCCGAGACAACCGTCGAAGCTGCTCAGCCCCGCGTCCGTGACGTCGATCCCCAAACGGCGCCGTCATTTCTAGCATACGCCGGGTCCATTTCAAACCGCCGCCTCGGCGGAGGGCGTCCGGCCGGCCGGTGGAACGCTCGCCCGGTGACCCCGAGCAACTTCGTTCTCATCCTCGTCGCGACGATCGTCGTGCTCGCGGTGCTCGCGAAGCGCTTCTCGCTGCCGTACCCGATCGTGTTCGTGGTCGGTGGCGGCTTCCTCGCATTCTTCCCGCACCTGCCGACGATCCGGCTCGATCCGCAGTGGGTCTTCCTGATCTTTCTGCCACCGCTGCTCTACTCGGGCGGCTTCTTCACCGACTGGACGGTCTTCAAGCAGAACGTCAAGCCGATCGGCATTCTCGCGATCGGCCTGGTGCTCATCACGACGGTCGTCGTCGCCTTCGTCGCCAAGACGTTTCTGCCGGGGTTCGATTGGGCCGACGCCTTCGTGCTCGGCGCCGTGATCTCGCCGCCCGATCCTGTGGCGGCGGGTGCGGTCTTCGAGCGCTTCTCCGTGCCCGAACGAATCGTCGCGATCCTCGATGGCGAGGGGCTGCTCAACGACGCGGTAGCGCTCGTACTCTACGGCTTCGCGATCGACGCCGTCGTCACCGGACGTTTCTCGCTCGCCGCCGCGAGCGGCGACTTCGTGCTGGTCGCCGTCGGCGGCGTGCTCTTCGGCATCGCGATCGCCTGGATGTTCTCGAATCTCATTGGGGTTCTGCGCCGCTTCGATCTCTCCGATACGCTCATCGACGTGACCATCCGGCTGTTAACGCCGTACGCATGCTACCTCGGCGCCGAGGCGATCCACGTCTCGGGCGTTCTCGCATCCGTCGCAGCCGGCATCTATGTCAGCCGCGCGTCGGCGCGCGCGCTCGAGCCGGGAGCGCGGCTCGTGTCGTCGGCGGTCTGGGATCTCATCGTCTTCCTGCTCAACGGCTTCGTCTTCTTGCTCATCGGGCTGCAGCTACGCTCGATCGTCTCCGATCCGAGCTTCGTGAAGTCGGAGCTCTCGGTCGGCTTGATGATCTGCGGCGTCATCATCGTCGTGCGCATGATCTGGTGTTACGTCGGCATCTACGCGCCGATGGCGCTCGAGACGAAATACGGCTCGCGCGAAAAGCCGCCGAAGTGGCAGTACACGTTCATCCTGGGCTGGAGCGGCATGCGCGGCATCGTCTCGCTCGCGGCGGCGCTTGCGATCCCGACGATGACCGCGAGCGGCGGCGCGTTCCCCAATCGCAACGTCATCATCTTCGTGACGTTCTGCGTCATCGCGGTGACGCTCGTCGGCCAGGGCCTCGTACTGATCCCGCTGATCTCGTGGCTCAAGATCGACGCCGGCGGCGCCCGTCGTCAGCGCGAACTCGAGGTGCGCGTCGCCGCACTCGAAGCGGCCATCTCGCGCCTGCGTTCGCTCGAGCCGAAATTCGACTCGGTCGAGCAGTGGGAAGTCGAGAGCCGCCTCATCGGCGAGTACCAGTACCGGATCGGCCACCTGCGCGGCTATCTCGACGGCTCGGTCGAGGAGGGCGACCTGCGGCACGACACGGCGTTGCAGCATGAGGCGCTCACCGCCGAACGGCGCGAGATCGCCCGGCTACGTCAACTCGGCGACATCCCCGACGTGATCTTTCGCACCATCCAGTACGACCTCGATCTGGCCGAGGAGCGCATCTCCTAGACGACGCTGTTCTGCGCGCGCCAGCGGCGGCCGAGCTCGTCGGGATCCGTTCGATCGAAGCTCAGCGGCGTGACGCTCGTGTAACCGTCGCGAACCGCCGCGAGATCCGTCCCCTCGACGATGTCCTCGGTGTCGAAGGTGCCCCAGAGCCAATAGTACGTGCCGCCCTGTGGGTCGTCGCGTGCGGTGACACGATCGCGGTAGATTTTCCGGCCCAGGCGGCAGTACTTGAGGCCGCGTCGGCGAGAAGCCGCGACATTGGGGACGTTGACGTTGAGCAGCGTCGTGTGCGGCAGACCGTCTTTGAGGACCTCGCGCGCAAGGTCCGTTGCGATCGCGGCCGCCTCGTCCCAGCGATACGGCTCGCCATCACCGAACGTCGCGAGCGAGATCGCGATCGACGGGACGCCGATCGACGTCGCCTCGAGCGCCGCTGCGATGGTGCCGGAATAGAACGTGTCATCAGCGAGGTTCGCGCCGCGATTGATGCCGCTGACGCAGAGCGCGGGGCGTTGACCGCAGAGCGTGTACGCGCCGAGCACCGCGCAATCGGCGGGCGTGCCGTCGACCGCGAAGGTCGTGACGGCGCGGTCCTCGATGCGCCGTACCCGAACGGGCGTGCGAACGGTGACGCGGTGACCAACGCCGCTCTGATCGGTCTCGGGCGCGACGACGACGACGTCGCCGAGGACGCGCAACGCTTCAGCGAGCGCGATGATGCCGGGGCTCGCGAACCCGTCGTCATTGGTGACCATGATCGTCGGCCGAACGTCGTGCATGCCCGAGCGGTTCGGTTTCGCGCTACACCCTTACTTCGTCGCGGGGATACCTTTATGTTCCGTTAAGGTGCCGCGGGCAACTACGATGGGTCACCCTTCGAACGGAGAAAATATGCGCAACCGTCTTGTCGGCGTCGCGACCGTCGCCGCCTTTGCCGCATCGATCGCGGCACCCGCCATCGCGGCGAGCGTCAAACTGCTCGAGACGGGGTCGACCCTCGTGTATCCGCTCATGAACGAATGGGTCAAAGCCTATCAGGCCAAAGACGGCAGCGTTCAGATCACGACGCAGGGCACCGGTAGCGGCACGGGCATCTCGCAGGCGATCGCCGGCGTCGCGCAGATCGGCGCCTCCGATGCGTACGTCAGCGACGGGCAGATGAAAACGGCGAACGTCTTGAACATTCCGCTCGCCATCAGCGCGCAGCAGATCAACTACAACATTCCGGAGATCGGCGACGCGCACCTCAACCTCTCCGGTGCGGTGCTCGCAGGCATCTACGACGGATCGATCCGCAAGTGGGACGATCAGAAGATCAAGGACATCAACCAGTCGCTCGCGTCGAAGCTCCCGAGCAACGACATCGTTCCGGTCCGCCGGTCCGACGGCTCGGGCGACACGTTCATCTTCTCGCAGTACCTCAGCGACACGGCGCCCTCGTGGCAGAAGGGTCCAGCGTACGGCACGACGATCAGCTGGCCCGCGGTGCCGAACGAAGTCGGCGCGAAGGGCAACACCGGCATGATCGACGCCGCGAAGTCCACGCCGTACTCGATCGCGTACATCGGAATTAGCTACATCAACGAGACCAAGGCGGCGAAACTCGGCTACGCTGCGCTGCAGAGCAAGGGCGGCTCGTTCGTCCTGCCGACCGAAGAGAACATCAAGGCGGCTGCGAACTCGCTCGTCGCGAAGACGCCGAACGACGAGCGCATCTCGCTGATCGACGCGCCCGGCAAGGACGCGTATCCGATCATCAACTACGAGTACGCGATCGTGAAGCCGAAGCAGTCCAACGGCGACACGGCGACCGCGCTCAAGAATTTCTTGACGTGGGCGATCTCGCCCGAGGGCGGCTCGCAGTCGCAGTACCTCGAGAAGGTGCATTTCATCGCCCTGCCCGAGAACATCGCTGCCAAAAGCCGCGCGCAGATCGACAAGATCTCCTAATCCGTGGCTCAGGTACGTACGCGTCGGAGCTCCGATCGCGCACTCGGCCTGACGACCGCCACCGCAGCCGCGCTCACAGCGGCTGCGGTGTTCGTCATCGCGCTGTTCATCGCGATCTCGGCATGGCCGTCGATCCTCTATAACGGGTTGACGTTCCTGACCAGCGCCATCTGGGATCCCGGCAATCAGTACGGCGGCGGCACCTCGACGCATAACGGCGTCGCCGGGTCTCCGGGCGCGTCGTTCGGCATCCTTGTGTACATCTTCGGGACCGTCGCCAGCTCGGCGCTCGCCATGCTCATCGCGACGCCGCTCGCGATCCTCGTCGCGATCTCGCTCGTCTACCGCGTGCCGCACCAGCTCGACCTCGTGACGAACACGCTCGTCGAGCTAATGGCGGGCGTGCCGTCGGTCGTCTACGGGCTGTGGGGCATCGTCGTGCTCGTCCCGTTCATCGGCGCGACTCTCGGGCCGACCGTCACCGGCTGGTTCGGCCCGGTCCCGTTCCTGGGCGGTGCGTCCGGTAGCGGGTATGGCCTCGTCGCGTCCGGCCTCGTGCTCGCGATCATGGTCCTGCCGATCATGGCCGCGACGATGCGCGACCTCATCCGGGGCGTGCCGGATGCGATCAGCGAAGCGAGCGCCAGCCTGGGGGCCAATCGCTGGCAGACGATCACCCAGGTCGTGCTGCCCGCCGTGCGCGCCGGCATGGTCGGCTCGGCGCTGCTCGCGCTCGGCCGCGCGCTCGGGGAGACGATGGCCGTGCTCATGGTCAGCGGCGGTGCGCAGAATCAGTTCCCGAGCAACGTCTTCTCGCCGATCAATACCATGGCGGCGGTCATCGTCTCGCAGCTCGACAGCGCGCTCACGGACGCGAGCGGCCTCTCGGTCTCCGCGCTCGCCGAGACCGCGCTCGTCCTCTTCGCGATGACGCTCCTCGTCAACGTCATCGCGCGCGGCATCGTCCGGTTCGGCGCGCGTGCGAAAGGGAGCTTATGAGCGCCGCCGCCGCCAGCCCGGCCGCCATCGCCGCCAGGCGGCAGACGCGGGCCGCGAAGCCCATCGCGAGCGCCGGCTGGATCGCGAGCGTCGCCGCGCTCGCACTCGCGCTCGCCGTCCTCGGCTTCATCTTCGCCTTCGTGATCGTGCACGCGCTGCCCGCGCTTCGGCCGTCGCTCTTCACGACGGTCACGAACGGCGTCTCGGGCGGGCTTCGCAACGCGATCCTCGGGACGATCTATCTCGTCGTCGGTGCCGTCGCGCTCTCGGTGATCATCGGGCTCGGAACCGGGATCTGGCTCGTCGAATATGCGAGGGGGCCTCTCGCCGAAGGCGTGCGATTCATCAGCGACGTCCTCGCCGGCGTTCCGTCGATCGTCGTCGGCTACGCGGGTTACGCGTTGCTCGTCCAGCGGCTCGGCTGGCACTTCTCGCTCGCGGCGGGCGCGATCGCGCTGATGATCGTGATGCTGCCCTACGTCGTTCGCGGGACCGACCAGGCGCTCGGCGCAGTGCCGGTCGCGTTGCGCGAAGGCTCGTTCGCGCTCGGCGCCGATCGCGTCACGACGCTCTTCCACGTCGCCTTGCCGTTCGCGCTGCCGAGCATCACGACCGCGTTACTGCTCGCCACCGGAATTGCGATCGGCGAGACGGCACCGCTCATCTACACCGCCGGCTGGTCGAACTACGATCCGTCGCTCGCGCTCACACACTCGCCGGTCGGCTACCTCACGTACGTCGTCTGGACGTTCATCGAGCAGCCGTTCGCGGCGTCGCACGAGCTCGCGTATGCGGCTGCGGCGCTGTTGATGGTGTTCGTCTTCCTCACGAACGTCGTCGCTCGGCTAGCCATCGCCGCCTACGTCCGCCGTTCGCGCGGCGAAGCATAGCCGCCGCGCCGATCGCCGGATCGCGCGTCATGTCGATGCCGACGGCCTGCGCTTCGAGCATGGGGCCGGACATCGGCACGAAGATCTCGCGGAGCTCGAAGTTCGCGCGACGCGGCGCGTCGACCGTCTTCATGAACGCGATGCAAGACGGACACGTGCTGAAGCTCAGCATGGAGACGACGAGCCGGCCCGAGCCGCTCGTCGCGTACGGCGCGCGCCCGAGGTCGTCCCAGAGCGCGTCGCGGTCGCGACGGGCAGCGCCGAATCCACGACCTGCGCGCGCGATGATCGGCAACATCGACGAGAGTGCGCCAAGGGCGAGCGCGAGCGAGCGGCGGAGCCACGGTCGAAGGACATGCACCGATGCATCCGAAATCGCGCGGCCGGCCGTCGCTCGCACTCGACCGCGCCATCGACCTCGTGGGCGCGGCGACGATCGGTATCGCCGTCGCGCCGCTCGTCGGGCTTGCGGCACTCGCCGTCCTCATTACCTCGGGTCGACCGACATGGTACGTGGCGCTGCGGCTCGGCCGCGACGCGCGACCCTTCGCCTGCTATAAGTTGCGAACGATGACGGTCGCGTGCGCAGACGGCGCGCCGCGGATCACCGGCGTCGGCCGCCTCCTTCGGGCGGCGTGTCTCGACGAGGTACCGCAACTCTGGAACGTCCTTCGCGGCGAGATGCGGCTCGTCGGGCCACGGCCGCTCTCGCGCGCCGCTTTTGCGAGCGAGCCCGAGGTGCGACGGGCGCGCTGCGCCGTGGCGCCGGGATTGACCGGACTCGCCCAGGTCCGCGCGCGAGCGTTCGCTCCGACGCCCGCCGCGATGCTCGCGGACGACCTCGCCTACGTCGCCCGCCGGTCGACGGCGCTCGACCTCGCGATCTTGGGCCGCACGCCCGCAATGCTCGCGTGGCGAATCGTTCGCGCGTTCCGGAAGACGAGTTAGGCCCGGACTCCACCGGCGACGTGAGGACGCGTCTCGAAGAGAAAGTCGCGAAGGCGAATGAGATAGGCGATACACCATCGATCCGATTGGTCGCAAAAGATTTTTGTCGCCCCCCCCCTTTCATTCGGGTGCAAATGTGCTGATAAGGAATACGAGACACTTCTAAGCCACCCCGAGGACCCTTCCATGATCTCTAGCGTGCTCGGTCCTGTTTCCGGCTCGACGATCACAGCTCCGAACATCGACGATGTCACAAATACGCCCGCCGCAAGCTCGGCCCAAACTGGGCCAGCCGCCGATAACGATCGCATTGTGCCGCGCGGTGAAGGCGCGAGTCCCGATCTCGCGACCGTGGCGATGCTGCTGCCGCCACTAGGCGATTTCGGTCCGGTCGCCGACCAGTCGCCCAGAGCGAAGCTGCAGTCGGCTGCGGAAAGCGGACTGGCAGAAGCGTCGCACGATACGTCGACGAGCGCCGGCAAATACCTCAGCGATCCCAAGCATCAAGCCTTGGTCGCCGGAAGCATCACGGCGTTCGCTGCGGTCCAAGCTTTGCCCGGGCCGGACGGCGCGATCGATGCCACGGTCGGCGCCGTCGGCGCGGCGATGTACGCGTCCGCTGATCCCGAGCATAAGGTCAACATCGAGAAGGCTCTGGCGGAGTTGAAGCAGTACGGCGCCGGAGCCACCGGAGCTAAGTCGCAGGGTGACCTCGACGCTGCTGCTCATCACTTCGCAAGATTTCTCGAGATCGGCGGCCCGGAAGCGGCCGACGCAGTAGGCGCCCTCGCGGTAAGCCCGGTGAAGTTGGGCGGAATCGCCGGAAAGGCCATAACGCTATCCAGTGACGCTCTCTCGGCGGGCGCCAAGGGACTCACGAACGTCGGCACGGCAGCCCAGCGCGGCGTCGATGCAGCGAACCACTGGCTCGGCGAGGTGGCGAACGATCTTGCTTCGTCCGAAAGACCGATTCTCGCACCTGCGGGCGCGGGCTCCCACGTCGGTATCGGAGTGGTCGAGAGCAGAGCCATGCGCCCGCATGCCAGCCTCGAGCCATCGCCGATTCGCAACGGTGCGACCGCGACGGATCGCCGCAACGTCATGGATCACGAAGTCGCGGGCGGCCACACGGTTTCAAGTCACGTTGGAAAAACGCAGGCTCAGCTGCAAGACCGGCTTGCGTCCAGCCCGCGGCTCCAGGGAACTTCATCATTTCCAAATCATCCAACGGCGAATTTCGCACAAGCATCGTCGTTAAACAAAATCATGCGAAGATCGATGAATGGCTAGCTAGCTCAAAAACTCGTCCGCTGGACGTTGAGGCAGACACCGGCAAACCAGTCGGTCGAGTTCTTCAACGCAATGGCAATTTCAGTGAGACGACGAAGGCGCGGGGAATTGCGGTAAAGGACACTTCTCCGCAAGGCTGGCACTTCTTAACCTCCTTTCCAATAAAGTAGGGCCAGATGAAGCCATCGCAAGAGCAATATCCGGAGCTTAATCAGATCATGGGAGGCTACTTCCATCAAGACTGGATCGATTTTTGTGAAGAACGTGGTGAATCAGCGGTCGAAGAAACCGTATTAAATCAAATGCTCCGTGACTCAAACGCGAGCGAGAGAGAAGCCGCAGTTCGAGAGCTCGAACGGTTGCTCGCAAGCACTACTAGCGATGAGTCTCTCCGCGATATAATCGTTGACGACATGGGAGCTCAAGTCAAGCCTCAACTCGAAGGCATGACGATGCGCGAATGGCTCGAACACGTTGCCGATCTGCTTCGTAAGGCGTAGCAACAAAGACGACGTAGCCTTACGCCCAATCGGCACAACGAGTGAGAAAGACATTACCGCCGAACCGTTGCGCAAGAGCTCATGCCGATCGAGGGAAGATTTTGAAAGAAGCGGCGCAGACATTGGTTGCGAAGAACAGCGGACCTACGCATAGTTGAGCTTTATCCTGCCGGGCTCGGCGATAACCACCGACCATCGCTCAAGCAGCAATGTCGCGGCCTACGCGCCGCCGTCGCATCGGCTCGAAAGGATCCCTTACGAGCGTCGTCGCTTGCAAAGACGTCTCGTTCCACTCGTTTTTAAAGTACACCTTATCGAAAAGCGCGCTATGTCAAGAGCGCGATTTACGTTGGCGCCGCGGGCGCGCTCAGCCCCGCCTTGATCGTTGCGGCGAGCGCGGGCGTCATGCCCTTGACGGCCGCGATCTCGTCGATGCTCGCGCGCTTGATCGCACCGACGCTGCCGAATGTCACGAGCAAACGCTTACGGCGCACGGGTCCCACCCCCGCGAGCGCGTCGAGCGCCGACTGCGTCATCGCCTTGTCGCGGCGCAAGCGGTGATAGGTGACCGCGAAGCGATGCGCTTCGTCGCGCACGCGCATGATGAGATGGAGCCCGGGCGAACCCGGCGGGAGAACGATCGGCTCGGGGTTCCCCGGCACGAAGAGCCACTCGTGCTCCTTGGCGAGCCCGGCGACGGGAATGCCCCAGAGGTCGAGCTCCTCGAGCACCTCGACGACCGCGCTCAGCTGGCCCTTGCCACCGTCGATAAGCAGCAGATCGGGCCGGTGATGAAAGCGCTCTTTCTTCTGCAATTGCGCCTGCAGTTTCGCGGCGCCGTCGACCGGGGTGTCCTCGACGATGCTCTCGGGATCTTCCTCGCCCGGCGCGTTCGTGTCGGCCCGCAGATAGCGCAGCCGCCGCCGTAACGTCTCCTGCATCATCGCGAAATCGTTCGGTCCTTGATCGTAACGAATCTTGAAGCGGCGGTAGTCGCTCTTCTTCGAGCGACCCTCGACGAAGACGACCATCGACGAGACGGAGTTTGTGCCTTGGATGTTCGAGATGTCGTAGCACTCGATGCGATGCGGGACGTCGGGGAGATCGAGCGCCGCCGCGAGTTGCGAGAGCGCCTGCGCGCTCGCCGACTCCTGCGTCTCCTGATGCGCGAGGAACGCTTTGAGATTCTGCTCGGCGTTCGCATGGACGAGCCGGAGATATTCGGCGCGCGGACCGCGCCGCGCGTGCAGCACGCGCACGCGCTGACCCTTGAGTTCGGAGAGCCACTTCGCGATCGTCCCGCCGTCGCTCGGCAACACCTCGACGAGCACTTCCTTCGGAATCGAGGCCTGCGAGACGACGCGGCGCGCACGAGCCTTCGCTGCGACGGGAACCTCGTTGCCGCGCGCCTCGCGCGTCGCGAGCGGCGAGAAGCCGTCGCCGATCGAGCCCGCGATGCCCGCCCCGCCCGCGCGCGCCGTGTAGAACTGCGTGAAGAACTCACCGAGCACGTCGGCGTCGCTCTGATCGGAGACGCCGTCGAGGATGAAGTGCTCCTGGCCGAGTAATTTTCCGCCGCGCACGAGGAACACTTGCACGCACGCCTGACCCTGCGCGCGAGCAACCGCGACGAGGTCCATGTCGATCCGCGAGCTCCACACGACCTTCTGGCCCTCGGTGACACGCCGGACGGCGACGATCCGATCGCGTAGCCGAGCGGCGGCCTCGAAGTTCATGCGATCCGCCGCATCGGCCATCTCGGTGCCGAGGCGCTGCAAGAGCCGCTCCTGCTGGCCCTCGAGGAAGAGCACGACCTCATCGACGAGCTCGTCGTACTCGGGCTCGCTCTGGAAGCCGACGCACGGCGCCATGCAGCGCTTGATGTGATACTGCAGGCACGGCCGCTTGCGTTTGCCGTCGATGGGCTCGCGGCACGTCCGCAGCGGAAAGACGACGCGCACGAGGTTGATGAGCTCGCGCAAGCCGTGCGCGTTCGTGTACGGCCCGAAATAGCGGCCGCCGTCGTCGCGCACGACGCGCGTGAACGTCACGCGCGGGAACGGCTCGTCGGTCACCTTGAGATACGGATAGCGCTTGTCGTCGCGCAGCCGGACGTTGAACGGCGGCTGATGGCGCTTAATGAGATTTGCCTCGAGGATCAATGCCTCGATCTCATTGTTGACGACGATCCAGCGCACGTCCACGACGCGCTCGACCATCTTCGTCGTGCGATACGCGTGAGCCGCGGAGTCCTGAAAGTACGAGCGCACGCGCGACCGCAGCGACACGGCCTTCCCGATGTAGAGAATCCGCTCGCTCGTACCGAGCATGATGTAACAACCCGGCGCGTCGGGGAGCTGCCCGAGCCGGTCTTCGATCGAGCGGACGACGGGCGCGGAGGGGATCACTTCATGCGCGAGAGCGCTGCGGTCGCTCCGTCGAAGGCTGATTGCGCTTCACTGCGCGAGCGCTCCGCGTTCCCAGAAAAATAGTCGTCGAGCGCCGCGCGATACTGCTTCTTCGCGTCATCGAGATTGACGCCGGGCACCTGCGACGCGAGCTCGAGCTGGCGCCGCGCGACGATGAGATCGCCCGAGAGCGCAGGCCCGTTCTCGACGATCGGCACGCCCCGAGCGGCCTGGGCGGCGATCGCCGATTGTGCCGGCGCGTAGGCGCGCGGCGCCGCGACCGTCGGGCTGCCGAGCAGGACGTCGGCTTGCGCGCGCGCCGATGCCGCGAGCGAACCCGCGCGGTCGCCGGCGCGCGCCTTCTGCACCGCCTGGGCGTAGTCGTACTGCGCGCGCTGGGCGGCGGCCGGGTTGTTCACGCCCGTCCGCACGATCGCACCGTAGGCTTGGTTGAGCCCCCGGCCGACCGGCGTCGCCGGCAGCGGCACGGGCCCGAGAATTGGTCGCGGCGGCGTCTGCGCGCCGGCCCCGACGGACGTCGCCGCGACCAGCAGCACGGCCGTGAGGACGCTAGGAAAGCGTGTCCGTCGAGCGGCGCGAGCGGGTTGCGAGGTAGACGAGGTAGCCGACGATGACGACCGCGAGCGCCAGCGCCACGCCAAGGGTGATTTTGTGAATTTGCGGGGTGATTGCATCGAGGTGTTTTCCGAAGAGACTGCCGATCCACGCGAGACCGAAGCAGAAGATCGCCGAGCCCGCCGCCGTATAGCCGATGAAATATCGCTTCTGCATCCGTGAGACGCCCGCCGGAAGGGCGGCGATGCCACGGATCAGCGGGATGAAGCGACAAACGAAGACGACGACGTTGCCGTACCGCTCATAAAACCGGTGGAACGCGTCGAGTTTCTTCTCGCTGAGCTTGAGATAGCGGCCGTAGCGCACGACGAAGGGCCGGCCGCCGGCGAAGCCGATCGCGTACAGCAGGGTGCCGCCGACGACCTCGCCGAGCGTCGCGATCGTCGCCGCGAGCCAGACACTCGAGAGGTGGCCTGTCGCCGCGAGCGCGCCCGCGGCCGGCACGATCAGCTCCGTCCCGACCGGGATCCCGAGATTGCCGATCGCCATGACGAGGAACAGGCCCGAGTAGCCGGTTCGATCGACGATGTTGAGGAACAGCGCGCTGAAGTGCTCCACGCGCTACCGGGTCGCCGGGGCGGCGGCGAGCGACCGAACGAGCTCGGCCGCGAGCCCGCCGTCGGCGAGCAGCGCGACGTAGAGGTCGTCGGGCGCGATCTCGCGCGACTCTGGGACGGCGAGCTCGGCGGCGCGCACGATGTTCGAAATCCTGGGCGTCACGAGAATGCCTTCCCAGAGCCGCTCGTCGCCCGTCCCGATCGCGCGGCGCAGGCAGCCGAGAATCGCGCTCGAGGACATGCCGTCCTCGGCAAGCCGGCGCTCGATCACGGCATCGTGCTCCTCGAGGAGCGCGAGCAAGAGGTGGGCGGCGCCGATGTAATAGTGGTTATGATTTCTGCAGGCCTGCTCGGCGGAACGCAAGACGCGTTGCGAAGCCGGGCCAAAACGTGTGAACACGTCGAGCGTCCCTCGCGGTACTCAATCGGGGCGGCAGGATTTGAACCTGTGACCTCTGCGTCCCGAACGCAGCGCTCTACCAAGCTGAGCTACGCCCCGTCAATCCGCTCAGGACCACCGTCGGTTCTCTCAGACCTGAGACGCTCCTTCCCAGGTTGGCGATGTAGCGCGTTGAACCGTCGGTACGGCTCATGAAATACGTCATCGTCGGCTGCGGCCGCGTCGGAGCGACGCTCGCGAAGCTCCTCGTCGCCGAGGCACACGAGATCGTCGTCGTCGATGAAAACCCGGCCGCCTTCAAGCGCCTCGGCAACGGCTTCTCGGGGCGCGTCGAGGTCGGCACCGGCATCGACGTCGACGTCCTGCAGCGCGCCGGGGCCGCCGAGGCCGACGGCTTCGTCGCGGTCACCGACGGCGACAACCGTAACGTCATGGCCGCACTCATCGCGCAGCGCATGTTCGGCATCAAGAAGATCGTCGCGCGCATCTACGATCCGCCGCGCGGCCAGCTCTATCGCGAGCTCGGCATCGAGACCGTCTGTCCGACCACGGTCGGCGCAAAGATCGCCCGCGACAAGCTCATGCACGTCCCGTTCGAATCCGTCCCGTCGTTCGATTTCGGGAAGCTCTCGTCGCTTGCGATCACGGTCGGCCGCGCGCTGGCCGGAACGACCGTCGGCGAGCTCTCCCAGCCCGGCGCCGTGCTCGTCGCGGCGATCCGGCGCGGCAACCGCGTGTGGCTCCCGCAGCCGGGCGACGCGCTCGCCGAGGGCGACGAGATCAACGCCGTCGTCGCGCCCGAAGCGCTCTCGGCCTTCGTGGCGCGCGCCGCCGCGTCGCCGATCGACGTGCTCGCCTAAGCCGTGTTCGTCATCATCGTCGGCGGCGGCAAGGTCGGGACGTATCTCGCGCGCGCGCTGCTCGCGAAGGGGCACGAGGTCGTGCTCATCGAGAAGCAGGCGCGCCGCGCGCAGCTCACGGCCGATCTGCTCGAGGGCGACGTCACGATGGTCGGCGACGGCTGCGATCCTCTCGTCCTCGACGCCGCGGGCGTCAAGCGCGCCGACGTGGTCGTCGCCGACACGGGCGATGACGAGGACAATCTCGTCGTGTGCCTCATCGCGAAGAAGCACTCGCGCGCGCGCTGCATCGCTCGCGTCAACAATCCGCGCAACGTCGCGATCTTCGCGTCGCTGGACCGGACGCAGCCGATTACGACGATCTCGTCGACGGAGGTGATCCTGAGCGCGATCGACGCCGAGGTCAACGCCGCCGACTTCGCGCTGCTGGCGACGCTGAGCGACGGCAAGCACGAGTTGACGCGGCTCGAGATCCGCGCCGACTCGCCCGCGGCCGGGAAACGCCTCAAGGACGCGCGTTTGCCGCGCACGTCGATCGTCGTCGCCCTCGAGCGCGTCGACGAGGAGCTCATCATCCCGAGCGGCGACACGCTGCTCCTCGCCGGCGACAACGTGATCATGCTCGTGAAAGCCTCCGCGCGCGAGGACGTGCGCGCCGCCCTCATCGGGCCACAGCCGTGAGCGACGCGCTCGCGCCCGAGTACCGCGCGAAGCGCGAGGTCGGCTACAACGCCGTCGACGCGTACGTCCGCGACGGCACGTGCATCGGCCTCGGCACCGGCACGACCGCGAGATTCGCCGTCGACCGCGTCGGCGAGCTCGTCGCGAAAGGCTGGTCGCTGCGCGCCGTGCCGACGTCGGTCGCGACCGCGACGCAGTGCCGCTCGCTCGGCATCGCGCTCGCAAGCTTTGGTGGTGAAGCAATCGACGTCGCGATCGACGGCGCCGACGAGACGACGCGCAGCCGCGACCTTATCAAGGGCGGTGGCGGCGCGCTCTTCCGCGAGAAAGCCGTCGCCCTCGCCGCGGCGACGTTCGTCGTCATCGTCACCGATCGCAAGGTCGTCGCGAAGCTCGGCGCGTTCGCGCTGCCGATCGAAGTCGTGCCGTATGCGCTGCCGGTCGTGATGCGCGAACTGCAAACGTATGGCGTACCGGTCGTCCAGCGGATGCGCGACGGTAAGGCGTACCTCACCGACAACGGCAACGCGATCGTCGACTGCGCATTCGGCACGATCGACGACCCGGGCGCCCTCGACGCGCGACTGCAGGCGATCCACGGTGTCGTCGACACGGGGCTCTTCGTCGGGCTCACCGCCCACGTGCTCGTCGCACGCGAGAACGGGACCACCGACGCCTTCTAAGCGCACGCCCCGACCGATCGTATGATCGACGTCGCTAGAACGGTTGGCTTCGCAGCGTGGCTCGGTACGATGTGGTTCGCTGCGGCGAGCCTCGACCGATCGGAGGGACCGCGTTCACCGGCGGATGCGGTGCGCGACACGTTACTCGTCATCGTGGGCGGCGCGTTCGTTCTCGGGCTCTGCGGTATCCTCACGCCATGGGCGCTCGTCGAATGGCCGCTCTGCATCGCAGCCGTCGCGCTCGCGACCCGCCGCGATCGATCGAGCGTCCTGCGGCGTACGTTCCAGATCGAGCCGCCTTCCTCATGGCTGCTGCAGATCGTCGTCGTTTCGGTCCTGGCGTGGCCGGGACTCGTACGGCCGATCCTCGACGGCGACTCGATGAGCTACCACCTCCCCAATGCCGCCGCGTGGGCGACGGCGCACTCGGTCTGGACGGCGACGACGACGTACTGGTGGTATCCGCCGGGCTCGGAGCTCACGGCGTCCGCGGTTCTGCTGATCGGTGGCCCCCGATGCCTCGGCGTCATCGGCTTCTCGATCGTGCTGCTGCTCGCGTTGCGGCTGGCTGAGACGTTTCGCGAACACGGGTGCGCCGCCTGGCCGGCGTCGCTCGTGGCGGTCGCCGTCGTCACCGTGCCGATCGTCGCCCTGCAGACGAGCTCGCTGCAGAACGACGTGTGGCTCGCGGCCTGGCTACTCGAGGGCATCGTTGCGATGCGCTCATCGCAGCGCGCGGCGCCGAGCTGGGCCGTCGCCGCGATCAGCAAGCCGATCGGATTTGTCTTCGCGTTCGTCGGCGGGGGAATAACTCGCGCGTCGATCGCGACGATCGGGCTCTCGGCGATCCCGCTCGCGACATGGATCGCGCGCGACGCGATGCTTCACGCGACGACGCGTTCGCTCGGAGTATCGGAGAGTTCGCTCGGGCTCTGGGAATCAACGATTGCGGTGCAGGGTCTCCACGGCATCGTCGTGTTCGCGACGGCGATCGCGCATCAGGGTTTCGGCCAGTGGGTGATGCTCGCACTCGTGCTCGCATCACCGTTCGCCGCACCGACGGCGGCGCTTCGCATGCTCCCGCTCGCGTATCTCGTACTCTTCTTCTTCGAGCCGTTCGGCTATGCGAACGATCTGCCGCAACTCGCGACCGGGTCCTCGCTGCGCTACGCGTTGCCGGCGTTCGTCGCCGGCTCACTATCGCTCGCAGCCCCGCTCAAGCGCTTGCCGCGTATAGCAGCGATCCTGGCGGCGGCGGTCGCAATCTTCCAAATGCACGCGTACCTCGAAATCTTTTGGAACGACGCGAACGTCCGCGGCGCGCTCATCGTCGGCGGCATCGTCGCACTGGCGGCCCTCGTGCCGCAGCGGGCACGCGTCGCGTATGTTGCCGCGTCGCTTACCGGATTGCTGTGCTACGCAACGCGGCTCGATAACGACCCGGCGCGCTACGCTGACGCGACGATCTCGCGGTTCGGTGCGACGTCGCGCGTCTTCGACTGGATCGCCACCGAGCGGCCTCCCAAGATCGTCGCCTGGGAGACCGACGGCGGACTCTTCACAACCGTCTCACCAGCGTCGATCGTGCTCGATGCAGATGCGTCCGATCCGTGTCGCCAAGCCCGCGATGAGCGCGCGCTTCTCATCCTCACGCTCGAACACGACGAGACCACCGCTCGCCGCGTGCAACTCTTTGCTAGCGCGCGGCAATGCGGGCGAGTCGCCTACGAGGACGCCGGCGCGGTCGCGATCGATCCGCGGCGCTAACTTCTTTTGCGTTGGTGGACGATGATGCCGTTCCCGTCAGGATCGGCAGCGAAGGCCATGAAGCACGCCGGCGTTTCATCGACGTCGCCGAGCTGCACGCCCTTGGCTCGAAACGCCGCGACAGCTGCATGAATGTCGGCGACGGCGAACATGATCATCGAGCCCTTCGAGGGACCCTCGTCGAGCTTCCACACCCCGAACGTCGAACCGTCCGGCAACGTGAACTCGGCACCGCGACCTTGCGGGTCGATCTCGGTCGGCTCCATGCCGAGCTGATCGCGATAGAATGCAATCGCGCGCTTGGGATCCTCGGTGAGATAGCCGGCGAGATCGATCCCTGTGATCGTAGCGGCTTGATGGTCGACGGTCGTCATGTCATGCGCTCCTTTGGACCGGAGAGTGATGCGGAGATCGTAGCAGGCGAAACCTGACAGGTACTGTCATGTTTCGGCACGCAGGATGAGCGCATGCGCTCGCAACGGCTGGTCGCATGCCTGCTTTTGCTGCAAGGTTCGCGACGTCTCACGGCGGCGTCGCTCGCGACGGCGCTCGAAGTATCGCAGCGCACGATCTATCGCGATATCGAAGCACTCAGCGAGGCCGGCGTACCCATTCATGCCGAGCGCGGCGTCGGCGGCGGCATCGTTCTGGCCGACGGCTACCGGCACGCGCTCGCCGCATTCGATGAAACCGAGCTACAGGCGTTATTTGCGGTAAGCGACGGGCCGCTCAGCGATCTCGGAAGCTCCGGCTTGTCGTCGGCCTTACGGAAGCTTGCTGGCGCGCTCAGCGAGAAACAGCAACGCATCGCCGATGCCGGCCGAAGCAGGTTGATCATCGATCATAACCGCTGGGGCCGTGAAGCGCCCGATACCGATCTTCTTCGCCGGCTGCGTTCGGCGGTAACCGACGATCGTTCGATCGAACTTGACTACCGCGACCGATCGTGTCCCAGGACGTGGTGTACGAGTCGAGGCTACTTAGCGACGGCTGAGATGCGATGAAGGCCGTTATCGCTCACGGTTTGGAGTCCTTCGAGCTGCATATAGCGACGCTGTAATTGCCACTCGTCGTTCTGCTCGAGTAAGAGCGCGCCGATGAGACGGACGATCGCCGCCTCGTTGGGGAAGATGCCGACGACATCGGTGCGTCGCTTGATCTCCGCGTTGACTCGCTCGAGTGGGTTCGTCGATGCGATCTGGGTGCGATGCGCTTTGGGAAAGCCCATGAACGCCAGCACGTCGTGCTTGGCATCGCCGAGCATGACCGCGAGCTTCGGAACTTCGAGGCGAGCTGATCCGCGACGACGTCCCATTGTGCGCTTGCGGCTTCGGCCGTCTCTTGCGCGAACGCGGTGTTGATGAGCGCGAGCACCATTTGCCGTCGGCCCTTGCCGGCGTGAGCGAGGGCGTTACGCACGAAATGCACGCGGCAACGCCGACACGTTGCCTGGAGATCTTCGCGATTGCCGCCATGAGCCCGGAGTGCGAGTCGGAGATGACGAGCTTGAAGCCGCGCAAGCCACGCCGCGTGAGCGAGCGCAAGAAGTCGGTCCAGAACGGCTCCGCTTAGCTCGGCCCGACGGCGACGCCCAAGACCTCCCGAATCCCGTCGGTATTGACTCCGACGGCGATTATTACGGCGACCGAGACGATGCGGCCGGCCTGCCGGACCTTCACGTACGTCGCATCGATCCACAGGTACGGCCAGTCGCCTTCGAGCGGCCGATTGAGGAACGCGCCAACGCGCTCGTCGATGTCACCGCATAACCGCGACACCTGGCTCTTCGAGATGCCGGTCATGCCCATCGCTTGGACGAGCGCGTCGACGGAGCGCGTCGAGACGCCTTGGATGTACTGGCTTTGGCCATCGTGGTGTCCCTCGTGCGGAAGTTCGTTGTGCAAAAACAACCTTCGCCAAGGGCCCCGATGGCCGCTCCCTATGCTACGAGGGCGACCCGCTCGTACACCACGCCCTGGGACACGATCGCACTTGCAGACCTCGCTTCGCGCGCGGGGATGAGTATGTATCATTTTGCGCGCCGCTTCAAGGCTCTCGTAGGCGTCACTCCAAGCAATTTACCGCCGATACGCGATTGAAACGTCTCAAGGGCGGCTTGAAAACCGAGCGGTCGGTCGTTGCGGCGATCTACGACGCCGCTACGGTTCGTCGAGCCGTGTGTACGAGGATGCTGCCAGGCGTCTCGGGATGACGCC
>JAABUX010000889.1_pt1 | contig 47915 bp, 42 predicted proteins | sample 5561851 | NCBI WGS metagenome assembly JAABUX01 (sample SAMN10711883, study PRJNA513361) | rock metagenome | isolation source: Antarctica rocks | place: Antarctica: Victoria Land, Richard Nunatak red sandstone | collected 2016-01-03 | reverse complement strand
GGCCCTCGCAGAAGCTCGTCGTCGTCACAAACAGATCCGACTGGCGGGGAGAAAGTCCAAGGCTCATACCCTCAAGCATGACTTGAGGATCGGACGGAGCCGCCCGAAAAACACCAACCTCCTAGGTGGGTGAAGACGCTGTGGCTGATAACCAAATCGAAATAGCGATCGGGATACGGAAGTGGCGGCTCGTGCGGCGCGACCTCGTACCGGCCAAAGGGAACGTTCGACCGCAGCCACTCGATCATCTCAGCATCGATGTCGGTGCCGTGGATCTCAACGCGGTCAGCTAGCGGACCAAGGTGGCGCACGAAACGTCCGCAGCCGCAACCGAAATCCAGCAGACGGTCGAAATTCGCCAAGGACCGAGGAATCCCGACGCGCTCGTCGCCAAGCCAAATCTCACCACCAAAATGCCAGCGCGACACGGCAGCAACCGCATGCTCAAAGAAACGCAGGTTGTTCAACCCCTCCGTATCGAAAGAGTGACGGACCGCCTCTACGTCCTTTGCATCAAACGTGGGGACTACTCGCAGCATTAGATCCGCTGGCGGCACCGGGGGCGATCCTCATCAACGGAGAGCATCTCCCCGATGATACGAGTCCAGCAGTCCCAAGCGCCTCCATGGGTTACTCTCGCCTTAGCGATTTCGCAAGCGCTGCCCCACTAGGTACCCGCCGACGAGTGTCGCGGCCAGGCGCAGTGGATGAGAGGATTGAAAGGATCACGTGATGACCGTCCCCGAGGTCCCAGTCGTCGCCTGCGCCCGCAGGCTCGGGTGCCAGTTCGGAGCCCGCTGAGAGATCATGGCCGGCCGCGACGAGCTCGAGTTCACGTACTCGCTGATCGACCGCGTCTTCCGGATCAGCCTCGGAGAGCTCGCGGACTTCAGTGGCGCCAAGTACGACGGGGACCTGTCACTCAGCCTGGAAGAGGCACAGCGGCGCAAGCACGAGTACGTCGCGGAGCAGATCGGTATTGCGCCGGGACGCCGCGTGCTCGATCTGGGCTGCGGGTGGGGACCGCTACTGCACTTTGCGCGCACCCGGGGAGCGACAGGGGTCGGCGTTAGCCTGTCCTGCGCACAGGTGGCGGCGTGCCGGGCGCAAGGCCTCGACGTTCATCTGCGCGACGCGAGGCTCATCACCCGGGAGAGCTTTGGCCCATTCGATGCGGTCGCGAGCTTGGGCGCGTTCGAGCACTTCTGCTCTCCGGACGAGTACCGGGCCGGGAGACAGGAAGAGATTTACCGGGGCGTGTTCGAGCGGACCGCGAGCGTGCTGCCTGACTGGGGACGGTTCTATCTGCAAACGATGGTCTTCGGACGCAACATGATCCCGATCGACATGATCGACATCAGGGCCCCGCGAGACGCCGACGCTTGGTACCTTGCGCTCATGGGTCGCCAGTTTCCAGGCTCCTGGCTGCCCTTAGGCCCGGAGCAGATCGTCAGTTGCGCCGCTCCGCAGTTCAGGCTCGTCTCGCAGATCAGCGGCCGGCTCGACTACATCGAGACGATCCGTCAGTGGCGCAAGCGGTTCGCCGCGCCGGGAGTCCGCAAGACGCTGCTCAAGCTCAGGCTGGTGCCACACTGGCTGACCAGCTCCGACTTCCGCCTCGCGTTCACCTCCGGCGTGAGTGCGAACAGCGTCTGCTTCCAGCGGGAGCTGCTGAACCACTACCGGTTCGTATTCGAGAAGACGGCGAGCTGAGCACTCTCGCTCGTCTGCGTCCGCCACACCCCGCAGGCCGAGCGGATCGCGGATCGAGGCGCCGGCGGGCCGCGTGTTGATCACCTCACGCGCCCAGAACGCGATCGAGCAGGCCACTTCATCCGTGCTCGTCGTCCCTCGCGGTCGTCCCTCGCGGTCGTCCCGCTGCGATTCGTCGCCCCCACCGTCGCGTAAGGACGTCTGTCAGGGTTGGCGGTCCATGCGGACGCTCGTCGTTTCAGACTTTCACCTCGGTGCGCGCCTTCGACACGACATCCTCAGGCATCCCGAGCCGCTTCAGCGGCTGCTCGACGCGCTGGACGGCGTGCAGCGGCTGGTGCTGCTCGGCGACGTGGTCGAGCTGATGGAAGGACGCGCACAGCCCTCGCTGAAGATCGCCGAGCCTGTGCTCCGGGCGCTCGGCGCCAAGCTCGGAAGCGAGCGCGAGGTTATCCTCGTCCCCGGCAATCACGATGCACCGCTGGTGCGCCGCGCCGTCCTCGCGCGTGGCGCCCACCTCGCTCCGGACACCCTGATCGACCCCGGCGAGGCGCCCGCGCTGGGGCGCCTCGCAGCGTGGCTGAAGCCCGCGCGGGTCAGCGTTCACTACCCGGGCGTCTGGCTCTCAGAGCGCGTTTGGGCCACCCACGGTCACTATCTGGATCGCCACCTCCTGCCGGAGTCCTCAACCGGAATCAGGCGGGGCTCGCTCGGGCGCCTGCCTCATGATCGCGCTGTCCCGATCGACTACGAACGCGATCAGCGCCCTTCGCTGACGGCGCTGACGCGCTGGCTGCCCCGGCTCCCAGCGGCGCTCTTGGACGATCTGGCCGAGCTGACCCGCGCCGCGACGATGGCAAGCATCCCGAGGATCCTGATGGATCGCCGAATCGCGCCACTGAACGCGATGCTGCTCGGAGCGCAGATGCGCTACGCGAGCATTCCGGCGCTGGCGCGGGTCGTGCACCGGCTCGGCGTCGATGCCGAGTGGGTGCTGTTCGGACACGTCCATCGCCTGGGACCGCTGTTCGGCGACGATCCGCTCCAGTGGCAGGGACCGGAAGGCTGGCCGAAGCTCGCCAACACCGGATCGTGGCTGTACGAGCCGCTGCTCCTGCATAGCGCTACGCCGCCACATCCCTACTGGCCGGGTGGCGCGATCCTCCTGGAACCAGGCCGGGACCCGCGCGCGGTTGGGCTGCTCGACGGGCTCGGCGTGGGTGCGATGCGCTGAGGGCGCAGCGCCTGGCTGAGCGTCTTGCACCCTGAGCCCGTGCCGCGGGTATCGACGACGAGCAGACCAGTGAACCTGATTCAGTCGCGCGAGCGCGCGCGGCTAGTGCTTACGGCGGAGTGTGCCCAGCGGAGGTGAGAGCACGCCGCTGGCGAAGGGGAGCACGAACCGCCCCTCCGAGCGCCGGTGCAGCGCGGCGGAGTGCCGATCAGCGCCTAGCGCTTGCACCTGCGGTACCTGCTGCCCCTGCCCGGTGCTGACCACGCGTGAGGAGCCAAACGCTGAGCTGTAGCCGATCGAGCGACACGCTACGCCGGCCGGAAAGGTTGGGCAGCGGCACGATGCGCCACGGCGCGCACGGCGGTTCCCCGTGCAGCCCGCGCGCTAGCGTTAGCGGCGGTGCCGCGCTTATGGATCTGGATTCAGGTGGCGATCGTCGTGTGCGTGGTCGCTGCAATGGTGATAGCTGCCACGAAGCTGGCTTGAGCGCAGCGTTCTCGCTCGCTGCCTGGGAAGCCTCGGTCACGCTCGGCGCCGGTGCTAGCCCGCAGGGCTCGCTCGCTCCTAGGACCTCACCCGCGCCCCAAGAGCCATGACCGTCAGGGCGCCAGCGACTCTACGCTAGATGAGAGCGGTGGAGATCAGCGGTGCTAGAGCGGTGCCCAGGACCCTTGGTGCCCAGCCTCCCAGCACTCGGCGAACGTGCCCGAAGTCGTAAGAGCCGGTAGACGCGCGGCTTAAGCCATGATGGGAGCCTGAAGGTCTTGCACTTGAAACAGAGTCGCCGTCCAATTCGTGCGTAGCCCGCATTTCTTCCCACGCGAGGAGTACTTCATGCGTCTGGCGTTACGCGAGGCTGCGCGCGCGCTCGAGCACGACGACGTACCGATCGGCGCGGTGATTGTACGTGAGAACGAAGTTATTGGGTCGGGTCACAATGAGCGCGAGGTGCGAGCTGACCCGACCGCTCACGCCGAGCTGATCGCTCTGCGGGATGCGGCGCGGTCGCTTGGCACTTGGCGCGTCCTCGATGCCGTCATGTACGTGACGCTCGAGCCTTGCGCGATGTGCGCGGGCGCGATAGTGCTCGCCAGGCTTCCGCGCGTTATCTTCGGCACCGAGGACGTCAAGGCTGGCGCCGTCGGGAGCGTGCTCGATGTCCTGGGCGAACCACGCCTGAACCACCATCCCCAGGTCCAATCAGGGCTCCTTGCCGAGGAATGCGCCGATCTTCTGCGTGGCTTCTTCGCCCCCCGGCGAGCATAGGCACGCGGTGCTCCTCCGAGCGAACTGTGCTTGACAATCTCGCCAAGCCTCGCCATTGGTCTAACTTGTGAGGCGGCTACCTTCGGAGAGGTGGCAGAGCGGTTGAATGCGCCGGTCTCGAAAACCGGTATGGGCTATCAGTCCATCGGGGGTTCGAATCCCCCCCTCTCCGTTTCAAAATACCCTGTAACGACGGGGAATTCGCTGCCTGACGCTGGTTTCTGGTTTCTGCGCGTGCGTAGGGCCTCTCGCACCGTCGGACCATTGCCGCTAGTGCGGATCGGCGGCGCTTCGCTCACGCTTGCCCCGCGGGCTCCTGCCTGAAGGACAGGGATCGACACCCCGCCGATCACCACCACACCCGTGACGCTCTAAGCGAAGCACCTCCCCCGGACCAAATCCGCTCAGCGAGGTCTCCGGGCCAGCTCGAAGCTCCGCGCCACGATGAACCCGGACGCGGCGAGGATCGCCCCCAGCTCGAGTGCCATCGCGACCACCACCGCCGCGCGTAGGGTGGGCTCGCTGTAGCTGAAGAGCGAGCTGGCGCGCGCGACCGCGAGCGACCCAAGGGCGACGACGGTTATCGCGATCGCGATCAGCGCCCAAGCAATCGCGCCCTGATCGCGACTGCCTGCGAAGGCCAGTGCGATCAGCGCCGCGCTCACGAAGTTGATCAGGAACAAGGCATTGATCGTCGGGACCGCGTGCAGGACCCCTTCGTATTGCTGCAGGTGGATGATGCCTTCCCCGAGCAGTAGCGCGATCGCCAAGAAGCGCAGGCCGTCGCTGGGCCGCAGTCGGGCGGCGGGCCTCATTTGACGATGATCGTCCCGTGCATGAACGCGTGGAAGCTGCAGTGGTACGGGTAGCTGCCGGGCTTGCTGAGCGTTGCGGTCTTTGTCTGGCCTTGATTGATGGTGCCGGTGTCGAAGCTTGCGCCTCCGCTGAAGCCGCCGTTGTCAGCAGTAGATGTGTGGTCGGTGCCATCCTCGTTGGTCCAGGCGATCGTCGTTCCCGCGGCAACCCTGAGGGTCGCTGGCTGGTAGGTATAATTCTTGATTGTCACCTTCACTGTCCCGCCCTTGCCGCCCGCTTGCGGCGAGACCGCGGTCGGCGCCGATGACGTCCTGCTGGTGGCACCCGGCGATCCGGGGGTCAGCACGATCACTAGCGCCGCACCAACCGCTATCACGAGCACGACGCCGAGCAGCGGGATGATCTTCGCTCTGTCGCTGAGAAGCTTGGCCATCGCTTCTTTCTACGTACCCCAGTAGCGATTGGTTCACTCGCGGTTTGCGGCTTCGCATCCAGATCCGCCCACGATGTTGCTTGCGCCTCGTCCGGACCTGCCGATGTGGTTTGCGGCTCCGCGTCCAGGCCTCCCAATGGCCCGGATCGGCCGACCCGCGGTACGCTGCGCGCAGCTCCACCGGAGAGGTGCCGGAGCGGCCGAACGGGCGCGACTGGAAATCGCGTAACGGGGGTGACCTCGTTCGGGGGTTCGAATCCCCCCCTCTCCGTCGTCAACAAGCCCCTGCGCCGACCGGACGCTCCGCTCGTCGATACGCCGCAGCGCTGCTCAGCCATGTCAAGCCGCGAGCAAGAGCTCCGGTGCGCCATAGCGCCTCAGCACCGCGGGCAGCGCGACCGAGCCGTCCTCGCGCTGGCCGTTCTCGAGCAGCGCGATGATCGTCCGGCCCACCGCGACGGCGGTGCCGTTGAGCGTGTGGAGGTGCGCCGGCTTGCCCTCGGCGCCCCGATAGCGGATGTCCAGCCGGCGTGCCTGGTAATCGGTCGTGTTCGAGCACGAGGTAAGCTCGCGGTAGCGTCCCTGCCCGGGGAGCCAGGCTTCGCAGTCGTACTTCTTGGCCGCCGACGGGCCAAGCTCGCCCACTGCGATCGCAACAACTCGGTAGGGAAGCTCCAGCTCCTGCATAATCGACTCCTCGATCGCCAGCAGGCGCTCGTGCTCGCCGATTGCCTCCCCTGGCGCGACAAAAACGAACATCTCGACCTTGTCAAACTGGTGCACCCGGAAGATCCCGCGGGTGTCCTTGCCGGCGGCACCGGCCTCGCGCCTGAAGCAAGTCGAGAAGCCGGCGTAGCGGCGCGGGAGGTCCGCTGCCGCGAGGATCTCCTCGCGGTGCAGCGATGCGAGCGCCACCTCTGAGGTGCCGGCCAGATAGAGGTCGTCGTCGGCGAGCTTGTAAATTTGCTGCTCGGTGTCGGGTAGGAACCCAGTTCCGTAGAGTCCGTGCTCGCGCACGAGCACGGGCGGGATCACCGGCTCGAAGCCGAGGCCACTCAGCTTTGCCAGCGTGTAGCTGACCAGGGCCAGCTCGAGCATCACCAGCTCGCCGCGCAGATAAGCGAATCGTGAGCCCGACAAGCGGGCGGCGCGCTCCATGTCGATCCGCGGTCCGGCTAGCTCCAGGTGATCTCGGCCCCTCACGCCGGCCTCGCCGATCTCACGCAGCACCCGGTCCTGGGCTGGCGCATCGTCCGCAGGCAGGTTCGCCAGCGCCGAGAGCTCGGAGTCTCGCTGTGCGCGCAGCGTAGATTCCTCGTCGCTCAGCTCTCTGCCCCTAGCGGCTGCGGCGGCGAGCTGCTGGCGCTCTTGCTCGGGCGGCGCGCCCTTGCGCCCGCGGCTCGTCTGGTTGCGCTGCGCACGAAGCTGCTCCAGCTCGACGTTCACCTCGCGCCAGCGCCGATCGAGCTCGAGTACGCGGTCGACCGCGGCGCCAGCTTCTGGCCCGCGCCGGGCGAGCGCTGCGCGCACGACCCCTGGGTCACGGCGAATCAGCGCTATGTCGAGCACGACGCGGCTTCCCGGCTAAGGGTGGGCGGGGGCCCTGTGCTTGGAGGCAGGCGCGCTGGGCGGGGGGTGCTTGGCGTGCGTCCCCCGCCCGGTCCTCCGGGGCGCTGTCTTGGCACCGTGGGTCCCCCGCCCGGTCGCCGCCGGCGTCTTGGTCGTCTTGGCGGGCGCCGCGACCGGGGCGGCAGCGACCGTAACGGGCGCCGGAAGCGTCCCGATCGGCTTGGAGTCACAAGTCGGCGTGCCGGGTGTCAGCGCCGCTTTGCGACCGGCGTACTTGGAGACGAACTGGGCCACCTCGATCGCATCCTGGCCTACCACCACGTCCTGTGGCATTTTCGAGCCCTCGAAGCCGCCGTCCTCGATCGCGTACAGGACTCTGCTCACCGGGCGCTCGCAGCGAACGTCGAAGTTCGGGCCTTGCTGGGGCTCGCGCGTGCGCTCGTTCGACGCCGAGCCGTGAGTTCCGGCGAAGGCCAGCGTGTGGCATCCGGAGCAGCGCTGCGAGAAGAGCACTGCGCCTGCATAGGTGGGATCCGATTTCGGGACGCTGATTCGCTGCGTTCCGCACGCCGTGGCAAGGGCCGCCACCGCGATCGATGCACTCGAGAGGAGGAAGACCCTTACCGGCCGGCTCATGCGGGCCGGGATCATACGGGACTACGATCGCCCTGATGCCACGGATGCCATCCCCCAAGTCCTTGCTGAGAGGGGCCACCCTCGCGCTGGCGGGTGCCATCTGCGGTTGCGGGTCCACGCTCCAGGCCGGCTCAGCTCGGACGCTCCAGGTCGCGCTGAGCGAATATCGGCTCGGCCCGGACAGCGTCCGCCTCAGCGCCGGCCAGCTTACGATCGTCGCGCACAACTACGGGCGGCTCACCCACAACCTGGCCGTCTCGCGCAGCGGCGGGCCCGGTGGCGCCACCAAGCCGATCGCCCCCGGCCAGAGCGCCCAGCTCACGCTCACGCTGACACCGGGCGCGTACCTGATGAGCTCGACTCTGCTCTCGGACGAGGCGCTCGGCGAGTATGGGACGCTGAGCGTCACCCGATGACTGACCGCGACCGCGACCCGGACGAGCGCGACCCGGACGACCGCGACCCGGACGGCCACCACCCGGACGGCTACGACCCGGACGGCTACGACCCGGACGGCTACGACCCGGACGGCTACGACCCGGACGGCTACGACCCGGAGCTGTTCCGGGAGGTCTTCGGGCGCTTTGCCACCGGCGTCGCCGTGATCACCAGCGCAGGGCCGGCGGGAGCGGGCGGCATGACCGCCAACGCGGTCTGCTCGCTCTCGCTGGATCCGCTGCTGGCGCTGGTGTGCTTTGAGAACAGCGCCCGCACGCTGCCGATCGTGCGCGAGGCGGGTCGCTTTGCGGTCAACGTCCTGAGCTCCGGCCAGGAGCAGCTCGCGGCTGTGTTCGCCTCCAAGTTGCCCGAGGCCGAGAAGCTCGACGTAGTCGCGCACCGGCTCGAGCACGGCCTGCCGATCATCGAGGGCTCGCTTGCCTGGGCGGCCTGCCGGCTGCGCGAGTTGATCGCCGGCGGCGATCACACGATTGGGGTCGGCGAAGTGGTCGCGATGGGGCTCGGGCAGGGCGAGCCGCTGCTCTGGTACGAAGGCCGTTACCACGCGGGTCCGCTGGCACGCGATTAGTGCCGGCCTGCGGGCCGGCACTGCCCATTCCGGCATTCCGGGGCGCCCGCCGATCCGGTGCGCAGCCGAGACGCGCCCGCACGCGCCCTATCCCGCCGTCGCAGCCGCGCGCGCCAGCAGCACGACGATCACGAGCGCAGCGAGGATCATCACCCCCATCTCGCGCTGCAGGACGGCGGTCACGACGGCGCGCTGCTCATGCTCGGAGAGCTTCCCGACCGCCTGTGCGGACTCGTGGCCGCGCGAGTCGAGGATCATCTGCGCACTCGTCACCCGAAGCTGCTCGGCGATGAACGAGACCGCGAGCGGGAGCAGGCCGTAGACGACGTGAAGCGTGGGGGTCTTGTGGCCGAGCGCCACGAGCACGCCACCGAGCGCCGCCTGCAGCACGATCACCGCCTGTCCGGCGCGCAGCACGCGCCAGAACCACGTGCTCGGCGCCACGCGCCACCAGCGCCAGGCCCCGTAAGCTCCGGCGACGCCGTTCAGCGCGATTGCGAGCACGCCGATAACGACGTGGACCTCCTTCATCGCGCGCTCCGGGGCACGCGTGACATTTTGTACAAGCTAGCGCCGCCCTCCGCCCTTATTGATATAAAGATTAACGAAGTGCCGTGCTGAGAACCTATCTGCCAGCGATCGTATTCTTGGTGCTCGGAGGTGGGGTCGGGCTGCTGTTCGGCGTCTTGAACCTGTTCCTCGGCCACCAGCGCCCGAATCGCTCCAAGCAGTCTCCTTACGAGTGTGGACTGCCGTCGGAGATCCAGCGCGGATTCCGCTTCGGGATCAGCTTCTACATGATCGCGATGCTGTTCATCCTGTTCGACATCGAGGTCATCTTCCTCTACCCGATCGCCGTGCAGCTACGCTCCTTCGGCGCCTTCGCCGCGAGCGAGACAGTGGTGTTCGTGGTGCTGCTGATGGTCGCGTTCGTGTACGTGTGGCGCAGGGGAGCGCTCGAATGGAAATAAAGCGTGAACTATTAGGCCCCGCTCCCCCTGCCCGCCACGGATCAGGGCCCACCCCCCCTTCCTCCGGCGGCCCGCCGGCCGCCGCAGAGGCCGCGGACTTCCGCTCCCGCCAGCTCCGCTCCCGCGACATGCTCCGCGGCGACCTGGAGGGCGAGGCGCTGGAGCGCTACGTCGAGGAGCGCGTGCTCATGACGACGCTCGAGAAGGCCGTCGCGTGGGGGCGCGGGAACTCGTTCTACCCGCTCACCTTCGGCCTCGCGTGCTGCGCGATCGAGATGATCACGTCCGTGGGCCCGCGCACGGACCTCGCGCGCTTCGGGTGGGAGAGGCTTTCAGCCTCGCCCCGCCAAGCCGATCTGATCATCCTCTCCGGGCGCGTCTCGATCAAGATGGCGCCCGTGCTCCGCCGCCTCTACGACCAGATGCTCGACCCCAAGTGGGCGATCTCGATGGGGGCCTGCTGCTCCTCCACGGGTGTCTACAACAACTATGCCCTGGTCGCCGCCGACAAGTTCATGCCGATCGACATCCACGTGCCCGGCTGCCCGCCGCGCCCCGAGGCGCTCATGCACGGGATCCTCAGGCTCCGATCAAAGGTGCAGGCCAATCAGCCCGACGGCTGGCGCGAGCGCTACGGCGCCGTCGGCACCGAGGAGCTCCTGCCCGGTGAAGGGACGACCCCGCAAGACAACGCGCCCACGAACTCGATCAACGCGACTCCGGCCGGGCCCGATCCGGCAGCCGGACGACTCGATCGCGGCCCGACCGAGCGAGGCCGGACGCCGAGCGAGCCGCCAGCTCGAGCGGATGCTGAGCGGGCCGCAGGCCGAAAGGGGGACACGGTCGGTGCCTGACGCCACAGGACTCGAGCTCACCGCACAGGAGCTCCGCGAGGCCGACCCCGCCTCGGTCCTCGGCACCGAGTTCCACCGTGACCGCGCCGTCCTGATCGTCAACCCGCCACACGTCCACGCAGTGCTCGAGCGCTTGCGCTCGGTCGGCTATAGCTTCCTGGCGAGCCTGCACGGTTGCGACTATTACCCTGAGGAGCCGCGTCTGGGCGTCCTGTACGAGCTGCTCGACATGGAGCGCGTGGACCGGATCACCGTCAAGGCGCGGGTGCACAGCGACGCTCCCACGATCGCTTCGGTCGTCGAGCTGTTTCCGGGCGCGGACTTCCCCGAGCGCGAGGTCTACGACATGTTCGGCGTCGTGTTCGAGGGCCACCCGGATCTACGCCGCATCCTGATGCCCGAGGACTATGAGGGCTTTCCGCAGCGCCGTGATTTCCCCCTCGGCGGCGAGCCGGTGCTGTTCACATACAACGAAGAGCAGAACTACGGGAAGTGGCAATAGGTGACCGGATGAGCTTGACGGAGGACTATCGCAAGCGCGAGGAGTCGATCACGCTCACGAGCGGGTCCGCCGTCACGGCGGACGCGCCGGCGGGCGAGGATCGCACGCAGGAGCTGATGACGCTCAACATCGGGCCGCACCACCCCGCGACGCACGGTGTGCTGCGGCTGATCGCGACGCTGGAGGGGGAGGTCGTCCGTGACATCAAGCCGATCGTCGGCTACATCCACACGGGAATCGAGAAGACGTGCGAGGACAAGTCCTACTGGAAGGTGATCCCGATCGTCGAGCGGATGGACTACTTGTCGTATTACTTCAACGCGATGGCCTTCTGCGGCGCGGTCGAGACGCTGCTCGGGATCGAGGTCCCGCCACGAGCCCAATATCTAAGGGTGATCCACCTCGAGCTCAACCGGATCGCCTCTCACCTCTTCTGGCTCGCGACCGGCGCGCTGGACATCGGCGCGATCTCGATGTTCTGGTACTGCCTGCGCGAGCGCGAAGTCATCATGGACCTGTTCGAGATGTCCTCGGGTCAGCGCATGCACACGCGCTACTTCCAGGTCGGCGGGGTCATGGAGGACATCCCGCGCGGGTTCTCCGAGAAGCTTCGCAAGTTCCTCACCGCGATGCCGGCCCGCGCCGACCAGTACGCCGACCTGCTCGAGAAGAATCAGATCACCCTTCAACGGCTGCAGGGCACCGGCGCTGTCGATCTCCAGACGCTGCTGGGGCTCGGCGTCACGGGGCCGCTCCTGCGCGCCGCCGGCAACCCGTGGGACCTGCGCAAGGCGCAGCCTTACTCGAGCTATGACCACTTCGAGTTCAAGATCCCGGTCGGCACCGTCGGGGACAACTACGACCGCTTTCGCGTCCGCCACGCCGAGCTCTACGAGTCGGTGAAGATCATTGAGCAGGCGCTCGACGGGCTGCCGGAAGGGCCCTTCATCACGCCGGACAGGAAGGTGGCATTACCGCCGAGGCACGAGCTCGCGACCTCGATGGAGGCGCTGATCCACCACTTCAAGCTTGTCACCGAGGGCTTCCGGGTGCCGCCGGGGGAGGTCTACTATCCAATCGAGGGGCCGCGCGGTGAGCTCGGCTGCTTCGTCCGCGCCGATGGGTCGGCCAAGCCCGCGCGCGTTCACATGCGCGACCCGAGCTTCTCCAACCTGCAGGCTTTCGCGCCGATGGTCAGGGATTCCTACCTCGCCGACATGATCGCGACGATCGCGATGCTCGACCCGATCCTCGGGGGAATCGACAGATGAGCGCGAAGTCCGGTCAGGCGAGGCCGGAGGACGCGGGACCACCGCCTGCGGCGGTGGTGCCCGATGCCGCGCGGAGCAGCCCCCCCTCCGCCTGGCGGCGCCACGGGGAGCAGGTCCCGCGCTTCGCTCACGGCTCGCGCGTCCCCGGGTGGGATGACGCCGCCGACCTGACCAAGCCCCCAGCGGTGATACCGGACCCGGCGAGCACCCCGGTCCCCGACCGGCTGCGCGAGTCGGTCACGATGGCGATGGCAAAGTACCCGGACCGCCGCTCGGCCGCGATCCCGGCGCTCCACGCCGCCCAGGAGGAGCACGGCTGGTGCTCGCCGGAGGCGATCGAGCAGGTGGCCTGCGTGATGCAGTTGACGCCCGCCTACCTGTCCTCGGTGGCGACGTTCTACGACATGTTCGCCAACGCGCCCAAGCCCCGCCACGATGTCTTCGTCTGCACCAACATAAGTTGCTCGCTACGGGGAGCTGACGATTTCCACGGGGCGATGATTGCCGCAGCGGCGCAGGACCCCGACGTCACGGTGCGTGCCTTCGAGTGCCTGGGCGCGTGCGACATCGCGCCGATGGCGTCGGTCGACGGCGAGTATGTCGGGCCGTTGGAGACCGCGGATGCCGACCAGATCGTCGCGGACCTGCGTGAGGGCCGGCCGGTGCTCGCGGGCAAGCAGCTTCGCTTTCGCAAGTGCGTGGATCCTGGTGTCGCCGAGCCCGAGCGGGCCGGTGCAGAGCACGAGCCCGAGCGGGCCGGTGTAGAGCAGCCGGGCACGAGCGCCGTGAAGATCCTCTTTCACCGCATCGACGAGCCAGGGCTGAACACGCTCGAGGTCTACGAGCACCGCGGCGGCTATGACTCGTTGCGCAAGGCGCTGAAGATGTCGCGCGAGGACGTTCTGGCTCAGATCATGGACTCCGGCCTGCGCGGGCGCGGCGGCGCCGGCTTCCAGATGGGCAAGAAGGCCTCCTTCCTCCCGGAGGGGGAGATGGCCAAGTACCTGGTCTGCAACGCCGACGAGTCCGAGCCGGGGGCCTTCAAGGACCGCGAGCTGATGCAGAAGACCCCGCACACGTTGATCGAGGGAATCGCGATCGCCAGCTGGGCGGCAGAGATCAGCACGGCGTTCATCTATATCCGGGGCGAGTACTCCTACCAGGCCGACATCCTGGAGGCGGCGATCGCCGAGGCATACGAAAGCGGTTACATCGGGCAGGGGATCCTCGGATCTGAGCACTCGTTCTCGCTGGTGCTCCACCGCGGCGCCGGCGCCTATATCTGCGGTGAGGAGACGGGGCTGCTCGACTCGCTGGAGGGCAAGCGCGGCAACCCGCGGCTGAAGCCGCCATTCCCAGCGCTCGAGGGCCTCTATGACGGTCCGACGCTGATCAACAACGTCGAGACCCTCTCGACGGTGCCGCACATCATGCGGATGGGCGGCGCCGAGTACGCCAAGATCGGGACCGAGACCTCGACCGGGACCAAGCTGGTGTCGGTCTCCGGGGACGTGCGCAGGCCAGGGAACTACGAGATCGAGCTCGGAGCGCCGGCGCGGGAGATCATCTACGGTCTGGCGGGGGGCCCGCACGAGGGCCGGGAGGTCAAGTTCTGGTTCCCGGGCGGATCGAGCGCACCGGTCTTGACCGGGAACGACCTCGACATCGCCTATGACTTCGACACGCTCGCGAAGGCCGGCTCGATGCTCGGCTCCGGGTCGGTAATCGTCGTCGACGACTCCCATTCGGTGCTCGGGGTCGCGATGAAGCTCGCGAAGTTCTACGCCCACGAATCCTGCGGCAAGTGCGTGCCTTGCCGCGAGGGCACCAACTGGACGGTGAAGATGCTGCAGAGGATCGAGTCCGGCGAGGCGACGCCGATGGACCTCGACATCATGGCCTCGGTCCAGGAGGAGATCATCGGCAACTGCCTGTGCGTGCTCGGGGACTCGATGGCGATGCCGGTCGGCTCGATGATCAAGAAGTTCCGCGGCGAGCTCGAGGCAGAGATCGAAGCCGCCCGCGAGCGCTCCGGCGCAGGTTCGCTGCAGGACGTGGTGGCGGTCGGCGTCGCCGACGAGCACGCGGGCCCAGCCGGATGACGCAGATGCGGACCTTTCAAGCAGCCGGACGACTCGAGCGCGGCCCAAACCAGCGAGGCCGGATGCCGAGCGGGCCGAGCGCTCGAGCGGATGTCGAGTGCTCGGCAGAATCCGCGCCGGTCCGCTGAACATGCCCCGTCCCGAGCACAAGACGATCCAGCTCACGATTGACGGCATGGAGGTCAAGGCGATCGAGGGCGCGATGCTCGTTGACGCCGCCAAGCAGGGGGACGTGGAGATCCCCTACTTCTGCTACCAGCCCAAGCTCGGCAAGCCCGTCGGCGCGTGCCGGATGTGCCTGGTCGAGATCGAGGGGATTCCGAAGCTCCAGACCTCCTGCTCGACGCCGGTCAAGGACGGGATGGTGGTCGACACCCAGACCGAGCGCGTGCGCCATGCGCAGAACGCGGTTGTCGAGTTCCTGCTCGTCAACCACCCGCTCGACTGTCCGGTGTGCGACAAGGGCGGCGAGTGCCCGCTGCAGGACATCAGCTTCGGGTGGGGGCTCGGGCGCTCGCGCTTCATCGAGCCCAAGCGCCACTTCGTCAAGCCCCTTGCCCTTTCCCCGCTGGTGGCGATCGACCGCGAGCGCTGCATCCTCTGCTATCGCTGCGTGCGCTTCTCCCAAGAGGTCTCCGAGGACTACCAGCTCGTCTTTGCCGATCGCGGCGCGCACAGCTTCGTGGCCACGCACGACGGCCACCCTTACGTGGCCCCGTTCAGCGGCAACATCATCGAGCTGTGTCCTGTCGGGGCACTGACTTCGCAGCCCTACCGCTTCCGCGCCCGCCCGTGGGACATCGAAGGCGCCGGCGGCATCTGCACGATGTGCCCCGCGCAGTGCAACGTGGAGTTCACGGTTCGCGACGAGAAGGTGCTGCGCGTGCTTGCACGTGACCATCCGGAGGTGGACGACGGCTGGCTGTGTGACAAGGGCCGCTTTGCCTATCAGGCGATCCACGCCGACGAACGAATCCTCGCGCCGCTGGTCAGGGAGGACGGCTCGCTGAAGGAGGTTTCCTGGGAGCGCGCACTAGAAGTCGCCGGTGGGCTCGAGCGCCACAAGGGTCACGTGGGCGCGCTGGTCGGCGGGCAGGCCACCAACGAGGAGGGCTTCCTGCTCGGGCGCCTGATGCGCGAGGCGCTCCACTCACCGGACATCGACTCGCGGGCGACCGGCTCTGATGATGGCGGTCCCTTGCCCCTGGAGCTGGCGCGTGCGTTGGCCGCGCCAGCGCTGCAGGCAAGTGTGTGCGACCTCGAGTTCGCCCACACCGTGCTCGTTTTCGGCTGCGAGCCGATCGACGACGCGCCGATCCTCGAGCTCTGGATCCGCAAGGGAGTGCGCCGCTGCGGCGTCCAGCTCGCGGTCGCCACCGCGCGCCCGAGCGCGCTCGACTCCGCCGCGGGCATCGTGGCGCGCTATCCGCCCGGCGGCGAGGCCGCGTTCCTTGGGCAGCTCGCCGCCGAGCTGGGCGGAGTTGGTGGTGGGGGCGGGGAGGAGATCGTTGCGCTCGCCGGTCTGCTGCGCGACGGCGGCGAAGATGTGGTGATCGTATGGGGCGAGCGGATTGGCGACGACTCCCCGCGTACGCTGCTGGAGATCGCTCAGCGCCTCGGTCTCGCAGAGCGTGCGGGGGCGGGGCTGCTGGAGATTCCTGTCGGCTCCAACGGGCGCGGGCTGCGCGAGGCGGGGGCCCTGCCGGGCAGCGGCCCCGGCTACAGCGCGCTGCCCGGCGGCGTGCAGGGCCGCTCCGCGGCGCAGATCGCCCGCGCTGCGGTGGCCGGGGATTTGACCGCGCTCTATGTGTTCCAGACCGATCCGGTCCGCGAGCACCCAGACCGCAAGCTCTGGGAGGACGCCCTGCGCCGCGCGGAGCTGGTGATCGCCCACGCCTCCACCCTCACAGACGGCATCCGAGAGCACGCCTCGGTCGTTTTCCCCGCCGACTCCTACGCCGAGAAGGAGGGCACAGTGGTCCATCCCGACGGGCGCATGCAGCGTCTGCGCGCGGCGATCGGTCACCCGGGGCAAGTGCGCGCAGGCTGGTCTGTCCTGACAGAGATCGCGGGCCGGCTCGGGCACGACCTCGGCGTCTCTACGAGCGCGATGGCGTTCACGGAGCTGGTCGACGCGGTGCCGTTCTACGAGGAACTGACGCTCGACGACGTCGGCGGGCGCGGGGTGCGCTGGCCGGCGCGCGAGCAGGCGCTACGGGAGCTTCCGGTGCAGACCGGTGAGGTGATCGTCTGGAGGGGCGGGCCCACGCCGGCGCCCGACGCCGAGCAAGCGCCCGGCCCCGATCAGCCGCACGGTTTCGATCAAGCCTCCAGCCCCGATCCACCGCCCGGCCCCGGCCAAGCGCTGCGAGCCGGCCAACCGCCGGACGGCGCCCTGGCGCTCGGCACCTACCGCCCGATCTGGGCCTGCACCGAAGTCGAGATCTCCCCCGCGCTGAAGTTCCTGGTCGCCGAGCAGCAGGTCGAGCTCGCCCCCCAGGACGCCGCACGGCTCGGGGTCGGCAGCGGAGACCCGGTCGAGGTGGTGCAGACCGATGACTCGGGCGAGGGCGAACCCAAGCACGCGCGCCTGCGGGCGAGCGTCGTCGTCAGGACCGGGACGCCCGCCGGGACGGCGTTCCTGGCTGAAGGTATTGCCACTGATTCCGCGAACGCGTTCACGGAAGGCCAGGTACGGGTGAGCAAAGTAGAGGGTGCTCGAGAAAGCGAACCCAGGGTTCGCTTAAACGGCCAGGCTCCCGCGCAAGCCCCCAAGGCACCTCCAACCTCCGGCCTAAGCCCATGAGTACCGCCTTCGCCGAGATCAACTACTTCGAGCCCTGGTGGGTCCAGATTGTCAAGGCGCTGGTGATCTTCGGCGTCGTCTTTGCGATCGTGCCGATGCTGACCGTGTACGAACGCAAGCTGCTGGGGCGCTTTCAGGGCCGCTACGGTCCCAACCGCGTCGGGCCGTTCGGGCTGATGCAACCGCTCGCCGAGATCGTCAAGTTCGCCACCAAGGAGCCGTCGCGGCCGACCACGTCGATCGGCTTCCTCTTCCGCATCGCGCCGATGATTGCGATCCTGACGGCGGTCGCGGCGCTCGCGATCATTCCCTTCGGCAACGTTCAGCACATCTTCGGCCAGCGCGTCGGCCTGTACGGGATCGACGTCTCGATCGGCCCGCTGTACGTGTTCGCGTTCGGCGGGATCTCGTTCTACGGGATCATGCTCGGCGGCTGGTCGTCGGGCTCGAAGTACTCGCTGCTGGGCGCGATGCGCGGCGCCGCACAGCTCATCTCCTACGAGGTCTCCCAGGGATTGGCGCTCGTCGGCGTCGTGATCACCGCCGGAACCCTGTCGCTGAGCGGCATCGTCCACGCCCAGGGCGGGATGTGGTACATCATTCCCCAGTTCGCGGGCTTCGTCGTGTTCCTCGTCGCGTCGTTCGCAGAGACCAACCGGGCACCATTCGACCTCGTCGAGGCCGATGCGGAGGTGGTCGCGGGATACAACACGGAGTACAGCGGCACCGGGTTGGCAGCCTACCTGCTCGCCGAGTACATGAACATGTTCATCGTCTCCGGTATCGCGGTGACGGTGTTCCTCGGCGGCTGGATGCTGCCGTTCGGGATCCGTTTGCCCGGCTGGGTCGATCCGATCGTCGTGCTCGCGAAGATGATGATCTTCATCACGTTCTTCATCTGGATCCGGGCAACGCTGCCGCGCCTTCGCTACGACCAGCTCATGTCGTTCGGCTGGAAGGTGCTGCTTCCAGTCGCGACGCTCAACCTGGTGGTGACCGCGGTCGTGGTGGTGGCGTGAACATGTACGACGAGGCGAGGAGGAACCGAGTGAGCGCGAAGTGCGCACGGTCAAGCGATGCTGGATGCGGAGCACGTCATCAGAGCGCGGAGCCCCGTGGAGGTAGCCATGTACGATCTTGGTGAGGATGTGATCGAGGTGATCCGCGCCCCGGTTCGGGGTCCGGTCCGCGGCACTTACCGCGCGTTCGGGGAGACGCTGCGCGGGCTGAAGACTACGTTTGCGCGGATTCCCGAAGGTCCAACCACGATCCAGTACCCGGAGGAGAAGACGCCTGTCTACCCGCGCTTTCGCGGGCGTCACAAGCTCCACCGCTTCGAGGACACGGGCCTCGAGAAGTGCGTCGGCTGTTCGCTGTGCGCCGCCGCCTGTCCGGCGGACTGCATCCGCGTCGTCGCCGCCGAGAACACGCCGGAGAACCGCGTCTCGGCTGGTGAGCGCTACGCGGCGGTGTACGAGATCAACTTGAGCCGCTGCATCTTCTGCGGCTACTGCGAGGTCGCCTGCCCGTTCGACGCGATCACGATGGGGCATGAATACGAGCTGTCGGACTACACCCGCTCGGATCTGATCTTCACCAAGGAGATGTTGCTCGCCGAGCCGATCGAGCGCACGCCGCTGCGCTCGGAGGGCGAGTAGGTGCTCTGGACGCCCCCCCCCGCCTGGACGCCCCCCGGCGCCTGGGCCCGCGCCGGCGCCCGGACTCGCGCCGGCGCCCGGACCCGCGCCGGCGCCCGGACCCACGCCGCCGGGAGGACCGCCTAGCCCATGTCCGCGGTCATCTTCTTCATCGCGGCGATCGGCGCGCTGGCGGGGGCGATCGGCGTGGTCGTCGTGCGCAATCCGTTCTACAGCGTGCTCGCGCTGGTCTTTCACCTCGTTTCGCTGGCGGCGCTCTTCTTGCTACTGCACGCGGAGTTCGTAGCGGCAGCGCAGGTGGTGGTCTACGCCGGGGCGGTGATGGTCCTGTATCTGTTCGTGGTCGCCTACGTGGGCGGCGGGGACGAGCCGCTCGCGAGCGGTGCAACGGCACTGCGCATCCTCGGGCCGCTGTTTGCCTTGGCGGTGGCAGTCGAGCTTTGCATCGCGATGCTCGGTTCGGGCTTGAAGGGGATCTCCGGCAGGGGCGCGCCCTACATCTCGGGCTTCGGGAGCCCCAAGCACATCGGGCAGCTCTTCCTGACCAAGTACCTGTTCCCGTTCGAGACCGCTTCGCTGCTGCTGCTGGTCGCCGCGATCGGCGCCGTGGTGCTCGCCCGGCGCCGGCGTGGTCTCGAGCCCGATCGTGACGAGCAGCTACGGAGGATGATCGCCACGCCGCGCCCCGCGAGCACCGGGACGATGGCCGAGGGTGCCGGGACGCGCGTCGGTGCCGCTCCGGGTGAGCGGGCGGGGGTGCGCGCCGGCCTCGCTGAGCCTGGACACGATGACCCGGCGCGAAGCGGGACCGAGGCTGCCAGGACGCCCGCTGGTGTTGGCGGGGCTGGCGCCGCCGGGGCGCGCGCCGGCCCGCTCACCCGGGAGCGGGCACGGACACCCGCGGGAGGAGATGGCTGATGGCGATCGGCTGGTACCTCGTCGTATCGGCGCTGATCTTCTGCATCGGCGCCACGGGCGTCCTCATACGCCGCAACCCGCTCGTGATCCTCCTGTGCCTGGAGTTGATGCTCAACGCGGCGAATCTCGCCCTGGTGGCGTTCGCGCGCATGCATGGGGGCGAGGACGGCCAGGTGTTCGCCCTGATCGTGCTGGTCGTGGCGGCGTGTGAGGTGACCGTCGGCCTCGGCCTGATCGTCGCCATTTATAGGAGGCGCCTGCCGATCGACGTCGACCAGCTCAACGAGCTGAACGGATAGCGAGTGTCGTCGAGCACCCATGAGTAGGTCCGGGCAGTCATGAGCGCCACCACCTTCGGCTGGCTCGTGTTGCTCTGCCCGCTGGTCGGCACCGTCGCGATCGGCCTCGGCTACGCGCGCCTGCACGCGCGGAGCGCCGGCTGGATCGCCACAGTCGCGATCGCGCTCTCCTTCGCGCTGTCGGTGGCGGCCCTGATCGCGCTGGAGCGCCGCAGCCCCGGCCATCGCCAGGTCGTGTCCTCGTTGTGGAAGTACGACTCCAGCGCCGGGGTAGACGCCAACCTCTCGATCCTCGTCGACCCGTTGTCGGTCTTCATGATCCTGGTGGTCTCAGGCGTCTCGACCCTGATCCACCTCTACTCGATCGCCTACATGGACTCCGACCGCGGCTACTCGCGCTACTTCGCCTATCTCAACTTCTTCGTCTTCTCGATGCTGCTGCTCGTGCTGGCCGGCAACTTCGTGCTGCTGATCGCCGGCTGGGCGTTCGTCGGTGCCGCCTCCTACCTGCTGATCTCCTTCTGGTACCGGCGCAAGACGGCCACGCGCGCGGGGCTCAAGGCGTTCGTGATCAACGTCGTCGGCGACGTCGGCCTCGTACTCGGGACCTTCTTCATCTTCAAGCACACCGGCACCGTCGACTTCCTGAAGACGTTCACGGAAGTGCCACACGTGTTCGGGCACGACAGCCCCGACCTGGTCGCGGGATCGCTGCTGCTGCTCGTCGGCGCGTTCGCAAAGTCCGCCCAGATCCCGCTGCACACCTGGCTGCCCGACGCGATGGAGGGCCCGACGCCCGTCTCGGCGCTGATCCACGCGGCGACGATGGTGACGGCCGGCGTCTACCTGATCGCGCGGATGCACCCGCTGTTCGAGCAGGCCCCCGCCGCCGCCGACGTCGGGGCGATCGGCGGCGGCGTGACGCTGCTGGTGGCGGGGACGATCGCGATCGTGATGACCGACCTCAAGCGCGTGATCGCGTACTCGACGATGTCCCAGATCGGCTACATGATCATGGGGGTCTCGGTCGGTGCCTACTCGGCGGGCCTCTTTCACCTGATGACCCACGCGTTCTTCAAGGCGCTCCTGTTCATGGCCGCCGGTTCGCTGATCGGCGCGATGGGCGGGGTGCAGTCGCTCGACAAGATGAGCGGCTTTCGCAAGGCGATGCCGTTCACCTTCGGCTGTTTTGTAATTGGCGGCCTGGCCCTGTCGGGCCTGCCGCCTTTTTCGGGCTGGCTTTCGAAGGACGACATCATCGCGTTCCTGGACCACCGGGGGGGAGGCTTTGAGATTCTCGGCATCGCCGGCTACGCCGGGGCGTTCCTGACCGGGATCTACACCTTCCGGATGATCTTCCGTGCGTTCTTCGGCAAGCCGTGCGCGGAGGCGCTCGAGCTCGAGCACGGGGAGCTCGCCCACGTCGAGGTGCCCCGCAATCCGCTGACCGGCGAGGAGGAGGACACCGGGGTCGGTTTTCCTGGCGCCGCGCACCACATCGCCGAGCGCGACTGGCCGATGAAGGTGGCGATGGGAATCCTCGCGCTGCTCGCGCTGGTGGGGGGCTTCGTCCAGATCCCCGGCGTCGACGATGCCGTTACCCGCTTCCTGAGCCCGACATTCGCCGACTCCCACCTCGTGCGGACGCCGCCGTCGACCGGATCGGCCTGGACCGGGCTCGTGATCGGTGCGGTGCTGGCGGCGATCGCGATCGCGATCGCGTACGCGATCTGGGTACGTAGACCGGTGCTCGCGTCGCGGGCGCGCGAGCGCCTCGCCCCGGTGTACACCTTCCTGGCCAACAAGTGGTACTTCGACGAGTTGATCGACTTCACCGCGGTGCGCCCCGCGCTGTGGCTGGGGCGCATGACCGCGTCGGTGCTCGAACGCGTGCTCGTGGGAGGCGTGCTGACGGGAGGCACGGTCGGCGTCGTGCGCGCCGGCTCCGCCGCGGTGCGCCGCGCGCAGACCGGCTTCGTTCGCTACTACGCCGCCGCGATCATGGTCGGCCTGTCCGCCGTCGCTCTCTACTTCCTGGTCGTCTCGACCTAGCGCTGGGCCTGCGATCGTGACCCCCTTGACCTTCGACTTGATGGTGGGCCGGCGCTCGGGGACGCCGTCGATCCTCAGCCTGGCGGGCGATCCGCACTTGTGACGCTGTCGATCCTGATCTGGCTTCCGCTCGTGATCTCGCTGCTGGCGGCGCTGGTGCCGCGTGCGTGGACCGGGCGTGCCGCCGCCGCTGGATCGCTGCTCACGCTCGCGGTGGCGATCTCCTTCCTGGCGCGCTTCAAGCTTGGTCACGCGGGACTCCAGTTCGTCACCGACAAGGTCTGGATCTCGGCGCTGGGGATCCATTACAAGCTCGGCCTCGACGGGCTCAACGTCGGCCTTGTTGTGCTCTGCGCGGTGCTGTTCAGCGCTTCGCTGGCGTGGGCGGCGCTGCGCGAGCCCGACCGCCCCCGGGCGCGGGTGTTCTACTTCCACTTCGGGCTCGCCCAGAGCGCGGTGCTCGGCGCCTTCTGCGCGCAGGACCTGGCACTGTTCGTCGGCTTCTTCGACCTGATGTTGATCCCGTTCTACTTCCTGACCGGGATGTGGGGTAGCGGCGAGCGCGTCCGCGCCACCACCAAGCTCGTCATCTACACGCTGGTGGGGTCGTTCTTCATGCTCGTCGCGGCGATCGCGACTGGGGTGCTGGCCTCCAGCCAGCACGGAACCCAGCTCACCTTCGTCATCTCCACGCTCCAGCACCTGCCGCTGTCGAAGTCCTCCCAGGAGTGGATCTTCCTCTGCTTCGCCGTCGCGTTCCTGGTCAAGATGCCGCTGGTCCCGTTCCACGGCTGGCTGCCCGACGGCTACAAGTCGATGCCGATCCCCGCCGTCGCGGTCTTCTCCGGCATCGTCTCCAAGGTCGCCGCCTACGGCTTCCTGCGGATCGTGCTGCCGCTGTTTCCCGCCGCCTCGGTGCACTTCCAGACGCTGATGCTGCTGATCGCGTTGCTCTCGATCCTGTGGGCGACTGCGCTGGCGTTCACCACCCCCGATGCCCGGCTGGTGGTCGCCTACTCGAGCGTCGCCCAGCTCGGCTTCATCACGCTCGGGATCTTCTCGCTGCGCCCCGAGGGCGGGCAGGGTGCGCTGCTGCAGATGATCAACCATGGCCTGGTCACCGCGCCGCTGTTCTTCGTCGTCGCCGCGCTCGCGATTCGCTCCGGCGGCTCGGAGAGCCTGCCAAAGATGGGCGGGATCGCGTTTCGCGCGCCGGTGCTGGCGAGCCTCTTCCTGATCGTTGCGCTCGCGACGCTGGCGATCCCGGGCTCATCGAACTTCATTGGAGAGTTCATGATCCTGCTCGGGGTGTTCAAGGCCCAGCTCGCGATTGCCGTGATCGCTTTCGCGGGGGTCATCGGCGCCGCGGTGTATGCGCTGCGAGTGTTCATCGGCGCAATGCACAACCGGGGCGGCAAGGACGTGGCCTCGCGGGAGATCATCGTCGCCGAGGCCGTGGCGATCGTTCCGCTGATCGGCGTGATCCTGGTGCTGGCGCTCTATCCGCAGTTAGCGCTCAGGCGCTCGGAGCCCTCGCTCAAGGGTGCGATCGCTCCGGCTCAAGCGGCGCAGGGGAGCGCCGGCGTTGGAGTCGTGTCCTACGCGCCGCCTGCGGGGGGCGCGCCATGACCCGCTGGACCGGAAACCAGGCGCGCTGCGTGGGGAGACGCGCGCCGCGCGCTGGGGCGTTGCCATGACCGGCTGGATGGCATACGCGCCGCTGGCCGCCGCCCACATGAAGGGCCCCCACATCGACTGGGCATCGTTTTCCCCGTTCCTGGTCTTGACCGTCGGTGCGCTCGTGGTGCTGCTGGTGGGCCTGCTGCGCGGTGCGGTGGCGCGCGAGCGCATGGTGCCGCTGTTCACGATCCTCACCCTCGCCGGCGCGGTCGCGGCGGAGATCGCGCGCTTCAATTACCCCGGGCAGATCATCTCGGGCGCGCTGGCGGTCGACGACCTCGCGCTCCTGCTCGACCTGATCTTCTCGGTCGCGGCGCTCGCCGTGGTGCTCCTGTCCTTGCGCACCGAGGCTCCTAGTGAATCTGGCCATGGCGAGTACCACGCGTTGCTGCTCTTCAGCGTGCTGGGAATGGCGGTGCTCGTCTCGGCCCAGAACCTTGTCACCCTCTTCATCGGGATCGAGCTGCTCTCGATCCCGCTGTACATCCTGTGCGCCTCGCGCTCGCGCCGCGAAGGCTCGCTGGAGTCAGGGCTGAAGTACCTCGTGATCGGCTCCGTCGGCTCCGCCACGCTCGTCTACGGGCTGGCGCTGGTCTACGGAGCCACCGGCTCGACCGACTTCCAGACGATCGGCGCGGCCATCTCGCAGGGCAAGCTGTCCAGTGGCCTGCTCGGCAATCCGCTGCTGCTGACCGGGCTCGCGCTGACGGTCGTCGGGTTCGCGTTCAAGGCATCGATCGCGCCGTTTCACCAGTGGACGCCCGACGTCTACGAAGGCGCTCCGACCCCCATCGCGGCCTTCATGGCGACCGCGACCAAGGCTGCGGCGCTGGGGGTGTTCCTGCGCTTCTTCGACGTCGCCGCGATCGGCGCTCAGAACAAGTGGGGACCCCTGCTCGCCGTGATCGCCGCGATCACGATCGTGGTCGGCAACGTCGGCGCGCTCGGCCAATCCTCCCTGAAGCGGATGCTCGGCTACTCGGGCGTCGCTCAGGCGGGCTACATGCTCGGCGGCGTCGTCGTGGGCAGCCAGCTCGGGGTCCAGGCGACCGTCCTCTACCTCATCTTCTACCTGGCGATGAACCTGGCGGCGTTCGCCGTCATCGTCGCCCGCGAGCAGGAGGGGAAGCGCAATGACGGCGAGGACGGCGACGGTGGCCGGGGCGACGACATCTCGGTGCTCGCCGGCCTGGGCGCCCGGCGGCCGTGGCTTGCCTGGCCGATGACGATCGCGATGCTCTCGCTGGCGGGGATCCCCGGGACCGTCGGCTTCATCGGCAAGTTCCAGCTCATCCACGCGCTGATCGACGGCGACTACACGTGGCTGGCGATCGTGCTCGTGCTCGGGTCGATGATCTCGCTCGGCTACTACCTGCGCGTGGTGGCGACGATGTGGATGGGTTCCGCGCCCGAGAGCGCCCCGGCTGGTGCGGCGGCCGCTGGTGCGGGCGGCGAGGGCGGTCCAGGTGGCGAGGGCGTTGGCGGCGGTCCAGGTGGCCAGGGCGGCGGCGTTGGTGCTGTGGGTGGCGGCGTTGGTGCTGTGGGTGGCGGGCCAGCCGGCGGTGGCGCTCTGCGTGGCGGGACGGTCGGCGCGGGCGCCCTCGCCCCGATCGCGGGTGGCTCACCGGAGGCCGACGGGGAGGACTCCGGCGCGGGGCAGGCCGGCGCCGGCGCTTGGCCGAGCTCCGGCGAGGCCGCCCCCCAGCCCGAGGTCGTCTTCGTCGCGCTGCTCTTCGCCGCCGCCAGCATCTTCTTTGGGATCTTCCCCTCGCCCCTGTTCCGCCTCGCCGCCCACGCCGGGCGCGCGATCAGCGGGATCTTCTAGGAGCCAACGGCCACTGCGCCTGTCATGACCCTCGGTCGTCGGGATTTCACGGTACTGGCGCGCGAGGGCAAGATCGTGCTGGCGCTTGATCAGCCGAGGTGAAAGCCCTTGGCTGGCCGAGCCCTGCCAGAGCCCTATCCGCGTCCCTCCCGGGAGAGCAGGCGCACGAGCGGTGCCGGCATCCGGCCTGCGCGTGCGCCGAGCGAGCTTCCGAGGGTCCGCAGCGCGTGATGTCGCGTGGAGCGTGCCAGCAGCGAGAGCTCACCGATCCGCAGCCGATCCGCAGCGAGTCCTCGCTGGGCGCGCGTCCAGCGCCAGTCGGCCCCCACCCGCCCCCAGATGCTGAGCCCTAGCCGGCGCACCTGCAGCGGCTCACAGAGCCCGTACACTTCATGCAGCGCGCGCGCTTCGTCGAAGCTTCGCGCCATCCAGCTCCAGCCCGAGTAATCGTGTGAGTGCACGACGCCGGCGTCCGGGAGGTAGGCTTTGGCGTACCCCGCGCGGAGCATGTCGTGGGCGAGCACGTGGTCCTCGGCGTAGGAGACTGGGCGGAAGGGGACCGACTCCCACGCCGCACGGGCGACGGCGCCGTTTGCATCGGTGAAGAAGCCTCGCGCGCCAAGCAGCGCCCTGGCCGGCAGTCCGCGCTCGGCGGGCGCCAGGCGATCGATCCGCGGCACTTGCTCGGGTGAGAAGGAGCAAAACCATTCCGTGATCTCGCGAGCGACCATCGGGCTCGCACCGGGGCGCGGCAGGTAGGGGCCGAAGACGAGCGAGACATCCCCTGCGAGCGAGAATCCCCCGAGCATCTGCGCAAGCCAGTGCTCGTCGTGCGGGACTGAGTCCTGGGTCAGGAACGCGACGTGGGCGCCGTGCGAGCGCTCCATCAACAGGTTGCGCGTCCCGCCGTGGGAGAAGCTCTCACGCGCGATCTCGATCACCTGCGCATCGAAGCGGCGCGCGATTGCGGCCGATCGGTCCCGCGAGCCCGAGTCGCACACGAGCAGCTCGATCGAGACCCCGGGAGCCAGGCGCTGCGAGCGCACCGCGGCGAGCGTTGCTTCGAGCACGCCGGCGCCGTCGAGGACCGGAAGCGCGACAGTAACGAGCTCGCTCACCGGGCGCAGCGCCGTGCTCATGTGGCGGCCACAGCGGCGGCCGGCGCGCGCGCGCCGGAGCGGTCGCCGAGCATGGCCGCCGCGGCGCCGAGCATCACGGCCGCTCCACCGAGCAGCACCGGCGCACGAGCCCGCATCGATCCGCACCCTAGCGACCAGCATCGAGCTGTCAAGCTGAGCGCGTTCGGCCTCGAGCTGCGCGACTGCGCGAGCGCCGGGCACGACGTGGCGACGCGCGCGAAGAACGATCGCGAGCTATCGCGAGCTGGGAACTTGGGGCCAAACGCGCAACCTGAGGACCCAAGCTCCGTTGTTACCCGTAACGTTGCAAGGGGCTCGCGCGTGGTTTGAGCAAGTTCACGCGCCGAGATTCCCTGCCAAGCGAGCTCATGCCGATCGATCCCCAGCCCTCCATCCAACCGTCGCGGGCGCCGATCGCGGACCCGCGGACGATCGGCATCCTCGGCATCCCGCTCGCGTTGATCGACTATGGGAGCACCCTGAAGTGGATGGACGCGCTGATCGAGGATGGATCGCGCGGTTACGTGTGCGTTTGCAACGTCCACACGGTGATGGCGTCGGGCGAGGACCCTGAGCTTCGCGCGGCGCTCCTGGCGTCCTCGATCAACCTTCCTGATGGGCAGCCGCTCGTCTGGGCGATCAACGCGCTCGGTCATTCGCTCGGCGCGCGGGTGTACGGCCCCGAGCTGATGTCTCGCGCGTGCGAGCACTCGGCCATACACGGCCTGCGCTTCTACCTCTACGGCGGGCGCAACCAGGGTGCGCTCGTCCAGCTCGCGCTCAACCTCCGCCGGCGCTACCCCGGAGTCAAGATCGTCGGTGGCTATTCGCCCCCGCACCGGCCACTGAGCGACGAGGAGGACGACGCGGTGGTCAAGGAAATCAACCACTCACGTGCCGATGTCGTCTGGGTCGGGATCGGGGTGCCCAAGCAGGAGAAGTGGATGGCGCGCCTGCGCCCGCAGCTCGAGGCGCCGCTGCTCGTCGGCGTCGGCGCGGCATTCGACTTCCACGCCGGCCTCGTCCCCCAGGCACCGAGCTGGATCCAGGAAGCTGGTCTGGAGTGGGCCTACCGCCTGGCCCACGAGCCGCGGCGGCTGTGGCGCCGTTACGTCCGCTACAACCCGCGGTTCCTGCGCGAGTTCACACGACAGCTCGTGACCCACCGGCGCCGTCCGGGCCCCTGAGAAAAATCGCGGGTGCGCGCCTGCGGGCGCGCAGCGTGAGAATGCCCACCATGCAAGGCAGCCCGACCGTCACCGTCGTGATTCCCACGCGTGCTCGTCCCGATTATCTCCGGGTGACGCTCGCATCAGTGCGCCCGCAAGCGGCCCACGCCGGCGCCGAGGTCCTCGTGCTCAGCGACGGAGCCGACGCCGAAACCGCCGAGATCGCACACCGCCATGGCGCAAGGCTGCTCTCACTGCGCAGCGCTACCGGCCTCAACGCAGCGCGCAACGCCGCGGTCGCGGCCGCCAGCAGCGATCTGATCGTCTTCGTCGACGACGACGTGGACGCCCCGCCCGGGTGGCTGGACGCGATCTTGTCGGGCGTGCGCTCGACACCCGGTCGCGAAGTATTCGGTGGCCCAATTCACGCGCGGCTGGAAGGCGCGGCGCCGAGGGCCTGCGGGCGCGAGCCGGCGCCGATCACCACGCTCGAGCTGGGCGCAGCGGATCGCGATGTAACGTTCGTGTGGGGGGCGAATATGGCGATCGCGGCACGGGCGTTCGAGCGAATCGGGGGCTTCGACGAGACGATCTCCGGGCGCGGTGACGAAGAGGAGTGGCAGCGCCGTTACACAGCGCGCGGTGGCCGCATCCGCTACCTGGCCGGTGCCGGGCTCGCTCACCGGCGCAACGCCGTCGACGCGAGGCTCAGGGTGCTCGCGCATGCGGCATACGGACAGGGCCGGGGGGCTCGGCGCAACGACGTCCGCAAGGGCGATGCGCCAGCGATCCTCGATGAGGTTCGCACGCTCGCGGGCTGCGTCTGGCACGTGGTCAGGCGACGATGTGGCAATGGGGTAGTTCTCGGCGCCCACGCCGCCGGCCGGCTGCGCGAGTCACTGGGTGCCCGAGGTCCGGCTCCCGGTGCGGCGAGCACCCTGATCGACGTGCAGCGGCGCCCGTGAGCGACGACTTCCTATCGGGTGACAGCGGCCAGGTGACGGGCATCCGCGCCACCAGCCGCGCGATCGGCGTCGATCTGCTCCACGACACGGCGGCGCTCGCGCGAGGCGACCGTTGGGGCCTTGCGCGGGCGGCCAGAAGATCGCCGCGCCGCCGGGTGCTCGCCCTCGGCGTTGAGCGGACGGGCGCGCCCAACCTGCTGGCCGGCGCGCGCGCCGAGCTGCTGGGCTCCCATCACGAGGTCTGCTTCGCAAGCACGAGCGTGGGTGACCGGGGGAAATTCGAGAACCTGAACGCGCTGCTCGCCGAGCATCCGCCACAGGGCCAGGACTGGCTCGTGGTGGTAGACGACGATGTAGTGCTCCCCGCCGGCTTCCTCGATGCGTTCATCTTCCTCGCGGAGGGCTTTGGGCTGCGCCTTGCGCAGCCCGCGCACCGCGCGCGCTCGCACGCCGCCTGGCAGGTCACCCGCCGTCGTGCAACGAGCGTGGCCCGCGAGACGAGCTTCGTCGAGATCGGTCCTGTGTTCGCGCTGCACGCGACGACGTTCGAGAAGCTCGTACCCTTTCCGGCGCTGCGCGCCGGCTGGGGACTTGACGCGCACTGGTCGGCGATCGCGCTTGCGCACGGCTGGAAGCTCGGCGTAATCGACGCTACACCCGTGCGTCACGGCCTGCGCCTGGTCGCGGCTGCCTACGACCGGCAGGCGGCGATCGAGGAGGCCAGGCAATTCCTTTCGGGGCGCCCGTACACGAAGGCTTCCGACGCGGAGCGGACGCTTGTCAGCCACCGATCGTTCAGGGCCCGGCTGCGATGAGGCGAGCGTCCATCGAGACGAAACGAACGCTCCTCGACGCGGACGGGACGGACTTGGACGCGAAGCGGGCGCTCACCGGCGCGAAGCGGACGCTCGTCGATTCGAACGTCGTCCTGGGCATCGTGCTCGGCGCCGGCATGTTCGTGGTGGCGATTGTCTCAAAGGGGGGCGTCGAGCTGGGCCCGAATACCTGGACGGAGATGGCGCTGACGGTGATCGGAGCCGCGCTCGTCGCGGCCGCCGTGCTGCGAGGGCCCCCCGGGAGCGTCGTCCCGGGCAGCGTGGCGCTGGCGCTGTTCCTGGCTTTGGTCGGGCTGACGTTCGCCTCTATCTCGTGGTCGGTGCAGCCTGATAATTCGTGGGTGGAGGCGAATCGCACTCTCTCCTACTTGGCTGCGTTTGCCGGTGCGTTCGCCCTGGCCCGGCTTGCCCGCGAGCGCTGGCCGGTAACCGTCGGTGCCGTCGCGGTTCTGGCCACCGCGATCTGCGGCTACGCGCTGCTCGTGAAGGTGTTTCCGGCGACGCTCGACCCAGGTGACACGGCCGGGAGGGTGAGTGCGCCATTCGACTACTGGAACGCCACGGGCCTGATCGCCGCGCTCGGGCTGCCCGCGTGCTTGTGGGCAGGCGCACGACGGGGGGCAGGCCGCACCATCGCGGCGCTCGCCGTCCCGGCCGCGGGCTTGATGGTGACGGTGCTCGTGCTGTCTTATTCGCGCAGCGCGCTGGTCGTTGCGATAGTCGGCATCGCCGTTTGGTTCTCGCTGGTGGCGCTGCGCTTGCGAGCGGCGCTTATTCTCGCGCTCGGCGCTGCTGGCGGAGCGGCGGCCTCGTGGTGGGCGCTCGGGCGCCATCCGTTCACGCACGACAACGCCTCGCTGCTGTCACGGACGAGCGCGGGCCACGCTTTCGGCTTAGTCCTGATCCTGGTCCTGGGGCTGCTGAGCGTCGCCGGATTCCTCGCCGCGCGCGGGATGGACCGCGTCATGGTGCCCGCGAAGCTACGCCGGCGTGCGGGGATCGTCCTCGTGATGCTCCTGGCTCTGATTCCGCTCGGCGGCCTGGGCGCGCTGGCGGGCTCCTCGCGGGGGCTGACGGGCGAGGTCTCCCACGAGTGGAGCGCGCTGACAAACACCCACAGCGGCGCCGCCGATGTCCCCGGCCGCTTGGCCGAGCTGGGCAACACACGCCCGCGCTACTGGAGCGAGGGACTGAAGGTGGGCGAGCACAGGCTGGCGGCCGGGGCCGGCGCGGGCGGTTACGCCACCGCGCGCAGTCGCTACACCGCCGATCCAACGGGCGTTCCGCAGGCTCATAGCTACGTGATCGAGACCTTCGCGGACTTCGGCTTGATCGGGGTCGCCCTGAGCTTCGCGCTGCTGGCGGCCTGGGGGCTCGCCGCAGCGCGCGCGATCGGGGACACGTCTGAGCCCGCGCCTGTGGCCGAGGGCCAGGCCGACGAACGCGCCGCCGCGCCCGACCGTCACCCCGCCGAGCGCGCCGGCCTGCTCACCCTGCTCGTGGTGGTGATCGTCTTCGGACTCGACTGCGCGATCGACTGGACCTGGTTCATACCGGGCGCGATCCTTCCGGCGCTCGTCTGCGCAGGATGGCTCGCCGGTCGCAGTGCCATCGCCGGTCGCAGTGCCATCGCCGGGCGGGGTTCCCTCGCCGTGCGCGGCCTGCTCGCGCTCCCGTCCGCCCGAGGGCGGGCGCGGGGCCCCACGCACGCTCCCGGCACGTACGCTGCGCTCGTGGCGCTCTTTGCCGTTACGATCCTGGGGGTGTGGACGATCTGGCAACCGCTCCGATCCGCGAGCGCCGACGCGGATGCGATCACGGCGTTCAGCGATCGGAGCACCGGCACAGCGTTCCGCGATGCGCGCACGGCCGCCGCTCGGGATCCGATCTCGGTGCAACCGCTTTCAGAGCTCTCAGAATTCTACGAAGCGGTCGGAAATCTCCGCGCCGCGCGCGGCGAGCTCGCGCGCGCTACGTCGGTCCAGCCGGAGAATTCGCAGACGTGGGAGAACCTGGGTGAGTTCGACCTGCGCCAGCACGCGCCCAAGCGCGCCCTGACCGAGCTTCAGGTGGCTGGGCGCCTGGATTTGAGCTCCACTACGGTGCCAGCGGAGATCGCGCAGGCCAGCAAGGAGCTGGCTGCCCGATGACGCGTGTTCGGCTATGTCTCTCGAGCACGATCGCGGCGCTCTGCCTATTCGCGCTCGCGCCCGTCGCGGCGCAAGCGAATCACACCCAAGAGTCGCTCTTCCAAGATGACCAGTACTTGCTCTACAGCTCCACGACTACCGTCAACCACACCCTTCAAACGCTTAGGTCGCTTGGGGTGCAGCGCGTGCGCGTCAGCGTCATCTGGTCCAATATCGCGCCCCATTCGAGATCGCGCACGCGACCGAGGAACTTCAACGCCGCCAACCCAGCAGCCTACGCGTCCGGAGCGTGGTTCCCGTACGACCGCCTCGTAGCTCTTGCCGCCAGGCACCACATCGGAGTCGAGCTCAACATCACCGATCCCGGTCCCCTGTGGGCGATGGCACCCAATAGTCCGACCGCCCGCGCCGCATTTCACTGGATTCCGAACGGGGTCGACTTCTACCACTTCACCGAGGCCCTGGGTACGCGTTACAGCGGGACCTACGACTCACTCCCGCGGGTGAACGTGTGGTCGATCTGGAACGAGCCCAACCAGCCGGGGTGGCTCGCTCCGCAGTCGCGCCGCTTTCATGGCAAGGAGGTCCCGAACTCCCCCAGGCTCTACCGCCAGTACGTGGAGGATGCGTTCGCAGGCCTGTATTTCACCGGCCACCGCAGAGACACCATCCTGATCGGGGAGCTCGCTCCGGAGGGATACACCACGCCCGGGTTCTATACGGCGATCACGCCGATGCCGTTCCTGCGTGCCCTCTACTGCCTGGACGCTCGCTACCGTCCGCTCGGTGGAATGGCAGCGGCAGCGCTCGGCTGCCCGACCCACGGCCCCCGCCGCGCCTTTGTGCGCGCCAATCCTGCGCTCTTCGACGCCACCGGCTTTGCCCACCATCCCTACTACTTCCACTACCCGCCCGGGTACAACTCGCGGGACCCCAACTTCGTCCCGATTGCCAATCTGGGTCGCTTGGAGGGCGGTCTGGACAGTGCATTGCGCGCGTACAACGTTCACCGCCGGCTCCCGCTCTATCTGACCGAGTACGGATACGGGACCAATCCGCCCAATCCCTACGAGGTAGTCACCCCCGCCCAGCAGGCCGCCTACATCAACCAGGCTGACTACATCGCCTGGCGCGATCCGCGTGTGCGCTCGGTCGCTCAGTTCCTGCTCTATGACTCGGCGCCCAACCACATGTTCAAGCGCTCCGATCGCCGTTACTGGGACACCTTCCAGACAGGGCTGCTGACCTTGCGCGGCAAGCGCAAGCCCGCATACGCAGCCTATGAGATGCCGATCTGGATTCCCTCAACGCGGGTCCGCCGAGGTAGTCGGGTGTTCATCTGGGGTCAGCTACGCGCAGCCTCCCACGCTGTTGCTCAGCGTGCACAGATACAGTGGCGCGGGAGCAGCGGAAGTCGAGGCAGCCGAGGGAGTCGAGGCAGCCGCGGAGCATTCCGCACGATCGCCACAGTCATCACCCGCAATCCCAGCGGCTACCTGACAGCCAAGGTGCGCCTCCCCGGCCCTGGCACGATTCAGATCGCCTGGCGCTCGCCCAGCGGCCACGTGCTCGTCAGCCGCAGTGTGAGTGTGAGCGTGGGCTGACCAGGCGACCTCGTCCGCCACCGGCCTGTGGCGCAAGACGCCGATCGGCCTCAGCCCGCCACCGGCTCGCGATCGAGCATGGACGCAGGCAGCGACCCCGGCCCGCGCGCAATTAGCAGCTCGGACAAGAGCTGCTCGTACTGGTCTGTCACCTGCTCCCAGGAATAGTGGCGCGCGCGCTCCAGCGCGCGCAGGCGATACTCGGCTACGAGCTGGGGCTCATCAAGCAGCCGCTGCAACTTCAGGACCAGATCATCGACGCCGGCGGCTCCGGAGAAGTAGATTCCCGCGTCGCCGACGGTCTCCGCGTTGGGGCGGTGGTCGTTGACCAGCACGCAGTTTCCGGCTGCCATCGCCTCCAGGATCACAGGGTGGGTGCCCCCGACCTCGGTCGGGGCGCAGAACAGGTAGGCGTGGCGCTGGAGCTCCCAATAGCCACGCCCGAAGACGTAGCCGGGGAAGACGACGCGGGGGTCGGCCGATCGCCACACCTGGCGGATGTAGTCGCCTGCGTAAGGAGCACCGCCGACGATCACGAGCTTCATCCCATGCGCCCGCTGCCGGTCGATCCGCGCGAACGCCTGCACGAGCAGGTGCGGGTTGTTCTCGGGCTCCAGGCGACCGACGAAGAGAATGTAGCGGCGGGGCTCCAGGCCAAGCGCTGCCAATGTGTCGGTCCCGTCGTGCCCGGGGTCCTTGACCCCATACGGCACGACCCCGATCCGCTGCCCGTAGCGGCGCTCGAAGGTCTCGGCGACGGTATGGCTGTCGGTTATGGCCTGATCGGCCCATCGGGGTGCCGTGCTCTCCGCGAAGCGCAGGTAGGCCTTGGCCAGCGCGGGCCACTTGCCCCGGTCGGAGTCCAGGCCGTCGATGTTGATGACTGCGGGAATCGACGCCCAGCGGGTTATGAGGCACAGGGGAGAGTTACCCGCGATGAAGAAGAGCGCCACATCAGGCTTGGTAACACGCCCCGCGTGTAGCGCGGAGAGGAGCGTGTGCACGAAGGTATCGAGGTACTTGTTCTGGACGGTACGCAGATGGACGAGCTGTGCCCCCTTGTACTCGGTGAGCCTGCGGTCCACGACGTGCGGCCGGCAGTAGACGACCACCTCGTGCCCGCGCGCGGTCAACCGCGATGCGAGCTGCTCGACCGCGGTCTCGAAGCCGCTATAGGAAGCGGGGATCCCACGGGTACCAAGAATCGCGATCTTCATCTGCCCAGCGCCAGAGAGTAGGTCTCCAGGTGCGCGCGTGCGCAGGAGGCCCAGGAGAACTGCGACGCGCGTGCCAGTCCACGCTGCGTCAGCTGCCTCCGCAGGGGCTCGGACGTTACGACCTGCCTCATCCTTGCCGCGAGTGACCCGGAGTCGCCGGGATCGGCGTAGCACGCGGCGGCCCCGCACACCTCGCTCAGTCCGGGTGAGCGCGCCGCGATCACGGGCGTGCCGGCGCTCATCGCCTCCAGCGCGGGAAGGCCGAAACCTTCGTATAACGACGGATGAACGAGCGCGATCGCACCGGCGTAGAGCCTGGCCAGGCGCTCGGCCCCCGGCTGGCGTTCGATGCGAACCCCCTGACCACTGGCAGCGCATGACCCGGCGAGGACCAGATCCCATGGATCCACCGCGCTCTCGCGGTAGCTCCGGTAGGCGGCGAGCAGCGTCGGGAGGCTCTTGCGCGGCTCGTCGTCGCCCACGTAGAGAAAGTGCTCCGGCGCGGGCCGGGGCATGGTGCCCAGTATCCGCCCAGGCTCCTGTCCGGCGCCGTGGAGCGCCACGACGATCCGCCCGTCAGCAACACCCCACAGAGCCCTTACGTCTGCGGCAGTCGTCTCGCTCACGCAGATGACAGCGCTCGCCGCCGCGGCGGCGGCGCGATGGTTGTGGTGGGCGTAGATCCGGAACGCTGCGCTGAAGCATTGAGGCAACCGCTCGAAGGCCAAATCGTGCACGGTCACCACCTGCGGTACCGCGGGGCCTTTACCCTTTGCACCCTTTGCCGGCAGCGGGTGGTGGATCACGTCCGCGTGGAGCTCGCGCGCTAGGCGCGGCAGCTCGACACCGGTCCACCATCGATCGGCGAGCAGGTTGCGTACGCTGCCCAAGCCTCCTCCCGCGGGCGCACCCCGGCGCTTGTTGCACGCCGGGACGATCTCCAGCCCGTCGAGCTGCGAGCACGCTGCCTGCAGGCGCTCCAAGTAAACCGCAGTGCCCGAGTATGGGGCCCGCGCGGCGAACGTCGTATCGAGTAGGACGCGCATCTATTCGAGCGTACGGATCTCGCGCCGGCAGCAAGGACGCTCACCTAGTCCGAGCGTACGATCTCACGCCGGTGGGCAGGACGCTCATCGAGGCCGAGCGTACGGATCTGGGCGCACCGCGCGGGCGAGCAGGATGCGCCTGCACAGTGGGGCTCCGCCTACCCCTCGCACGCAAACCTCCTCAAACCCCAACACCTGAAGCACCGTGCGGAGCGAACGCCGTGTGTAGAGGTGCAGATGATCTCCGAGCGGCTGCGTATAGCGCTCCAGGCCCCACACCGCGACCGGGACCCTGCCGTGCGCCGGCGTGGTCAGCAGCACCCGGCCCCGCGGGACGAGCACGCGCCAAATTTCAGAGAGCCAGGCAGCGGTATCGGCGACGTGCTCGATTACCTCGCTTGACCACACCAGATCAAGCGAGCCGTCTGCGAGCGGGAGGGCACCCCCGATCGGTGCAAGGCGGAAGTCGAGCCCGGGATGCCCGGCGCGGGCGCGCCGCAGCGCCGCCCGCGCCACCTCGACCCCGATCGGCTGCGCCCCCGCCAGCGCAAGCGCCGCGGTCAGTTCACCGGTGCCGCAACCGAGGTCGAGCACGCGCTCGCCAGGGCGCACCTCCTCCAGCAAGTACTGCCGCCGGCGCTCGAAGTCCGGAGGCGCCAGCTGTTCGGGTAACCGCTCCCATAGATCCTCGTAGTAGTCCTCCACGGCGCGACGGTAGCGCGGGTCAAAGCTCTGGCTGCCCGACGCTCACGCGACGACGTTCATGCGCCGGCGCGTCTACAGTGGCTCGGTGGCTCGCGGACCGACGAATCGCCGGCTGCTCGCAATCACCCCGGTCGATCAGCCGGGCGGAGCCGAGGTCCATCTGCTTCGTCTGCTCGCCGGGCTGAAGTCCCGGGGTTGGGCGCTCACGGTCACGACGCCGGGTTACGGCGACTTGCGCGAGACGGCGATCGGAGCGGGCTACGGCTGGCGAGCGCTGCCGCTCGGCGGCCTCGGGCGCGGTGCCGGCGCCCGCGCGATCGGATCGTGGCCGACGGCGGGAGTGCTGATGAGCCGGACGGATGTCGTGTACCTCAACGGGTCGGTCTGCGGCCGCATCCTGCCCGCGCTGCGCACCCTGAAAGGCATTTTGCGTGGAACACGAAGCGTCCTGCATGTCCACGATGTGGTGCACCGCGTTCCCCGCTTCTGGCGCTGGGCGGACATCGTGCTCGCCGACTCCCAAGCGGTCGCGGACCCCTTGACCGGATCGGGGTTGCACCCTCATGTCGTGTACGGGCCGGTCGATCCCGATCCGCCAGCGGTGAGCGCCCCCTGGCGCAGCGACGGCGAAGCGGTGATCGGGTTCATCGGCCGCATCGAGCCCCGCAAGGGAGCGCTCGACCTGGTGCGGGCCGTGCCCGCGATCCGCCGGGGGGCTCCCGGGGCTCGCGTGGTGGTGATCGGCGACGACCGTCACGCCAGCGACCCCGGTTACGCCCGCGCTGTGACCGGTTCTGCGGAGATCGAGCATCACCCCTGGACGGCGGACGCCTGCGGCCTGATGCGTCACATCGACGTGCTGGTGCTGCCCTCCTACCAGGAGCCGTTCGGAACGGTCCTCGCTGAGGCGATGGCCGTCGGGACGCCCGTCGTCGCGACAGACGTCGACGGCCTTTCGGAGGTCGTGCAGGACGGGGTCAGCGGTCGCCTGGTGGCGCCGGGCGACCCCGAGCGCCTGGCTGAGGCGGTGCTGGAAGTCCTCGCTCGCAAGCACGAGATGGGCGCGGCGGCGCGGCGGGGTGCACAGCGCTTCTCGGCGCAGGACTACGTTGACACCGTAGAGCGGTTGATCGCATCGTGAAGCGGCTGAGAGCATCGTGAGGGTCGCCTTCGACAGTCGGCCCGGGAGCGATCCGCGCGGTGTCGGCCGATACTCGCGCTGCCTGCTGGAAGCGCTGCGTGAGCTCGACGAGGGCGAGATCGTAGAGAGCCACGATCCCCGGCGTTGCGATGTGTTTCACTCACCCTGGCTGGAGGGAGCGATGCTGCGCAGTCCGGTTCCGATGGTTGTGACCCTCCACGACCTGGTTCCCCTCAAGCGCCGGGGCGAGTACCTGCGCTCTGGCCTGCGCTTCAAGCTCCGCTATCTGGCCGTTCAGCGTGCCGTCCGGGTGATCGTGCCGACCCACGCCGTCGCGCAGGACGCAATCGACGAGCTGGCCCTTCCCGCCGATCGAATCGTGGTGATCGGGTATGCCGCTGCACCGGGGCTGGGCCCGCGCTCCGAAGAGGAGATCCAGATCGTGCGCGAGCGCTTCGATCTCCCCGAGCACTACCTGTTGTGGGTGGGCGGCTTGCGCACCCCGGACCCCCGCAAGCGCGTGGCCGCGCTTGCGCGCGCGCGGCGCACGATGCCGCTCGTGCTCGTCGGGTCGACGGGGCGCTGGGCGCACGAGCTGCCCGATGTCACGCTCACCGGACTGGTCACGGACGACGAGCTGGCGGCGATCTACACCGGGGCGCACGCGTTCGTCTTCCCCAGCGACGACGAGGGCTTCGGACTGCCGCCGATCGAGGCGCTGGCGTGCGGCACGCCGGTGGCTGCCTGTGACATCCCGGTGCTCCGCGAGGTGCTCGACGGGCGCGCCGAGCTGATCTCCGCCGACGACCTCGACGCACTCGTCGCCGCGGCGGAGTCCGCCAGCCGGCCGGCACCAAAGCCGCCGGCCTGGAGCTGGAGCGAGGCGGCAGCCGCGACCTGGGAGGTCTACGAGCAGGCGATGAACGCACCGGCGCGCTGGCGGGGGGCGCGGCGGGGGCGCTGAGGGCCTGGGAGCAGCGGAAGCGGGGGGAGCTGGGGGGGCGCGGGCAGTCTGGGCCGTGGCCTGCCGGAACTTGCTCCAGCTTGGACCCTTTTCCAGCGCGCTGCCCGTTAGTTGGCGCTCTTCCCCCAGGCGGTCGCAACCACCGACCTCGCGCCACCGCTGTCGCGGTGCTCGCAAAGGTAGATTCCCTGCCAAGTGCCCAGCGCGAGCCGCCCGTCGGCGATTGGAAGCGTGAGCGAGGGGCCGAGTAGTGCTGCCTTGACGTGCGCGGGCATGTCGTCGGGCCCCTCGAGCGTATGCGTCCACCGGATCCGCTCGGGAGCCCGCTCGGGCACTGCCTCGTTGAACCAGGTCTCGAAGTCACGGCGCACGGCCGGCGACGCGTTCTCGTTGAGCGCCAGCGAAGCCGACGTGTGGTGGATCAGGAGGTGCAATAGCCCCACCCGGAGGCCGGCGAGCTCGGGCAGCGCGCCGAGCAGCTCACGCGTCACGAGATGAAAGCCCCGTGGCCGCGCTTCGAGGGTCAGTTCACGCTGGACCCAGATTGCCTCAGTCATGCAAAACGGGCAGGAATGTGGTTCATGTGTGCGCGTCTGCTCCTTGCAAGAATACGGCCACGATGGACTAAACGGGTGCTCGGAGCACCCGTCTTGATAGGTTCGGCTCCGCCGAACTTCCTGCTCATCGTAAAGAAGTGAGGGACTTCAGGGCTCCCTCCGACCATGAGCGTTCTTCGCCGCACCCGCGCTGTCTCCTTTCTTCGCCGCGCGCGTACTGTCTTCTTCGTGCTCGCGGCTGCCGGAGTGGCTGCGAGTGCGATCTTCCTCATCTCTGCGCTGGCGGCTGCACCCTCGAGGGCTGCGCCCAGCATCGACCAGCTCCACTCTCAGCTCGGCCAGCAGCAGGCCCGCCAGCAGAGCCTGTCGGCCGGCATCCAGCAGCTCTCACGCCTGATCGCGTCGCTGCAAAACCAAATCTCGCTCGTGCAGTCCCGCGAGACTACGATGCGTGCCCAGCTCGCAAGCGACCGCGCGGCGCTGGCGCGGGTGCAGGTATCGCTGGCGCGCGAGCGCCGGCTCCTCACCCTGCTCCTGTCACGCCTTGCGCGGGCGCGTGTGCGCCTTTCCCGCCAGTTAGTGAGCAGCTATGAGGCGAACAAGCCCGACCTCGTGGCCGTCGTCGTCGAGGCCAGCGGGTTCAACGATCTGCTGGAACGGGTCAGCTTCCTGCACGACGCACAGTCCCAGCAACAGGCGATCATCCGCGTCACGCGTGAGGCCAGGGATCAGGCCGACAGCGCGCAGCGGCGCCTGAGCGCCCTGCAAGCGAGCGACCGCCGGATCAGCGACGTGGCCACCCTGCGTGTCCGCGCGCTGGCCGGGATGAACGCATTGCTGCAGTCCAGGCAGGCGGCCCTGCGCACGGCGCAAGGCGCCCAGCGGGCGGCGCTGGGGGCCAGCCGGGCACGGGGAGCGCAACTACAGGCGGCAATCTCCTCACTGCAGGCCCAGCAGGCCGCAGCCCAGCGGGCGCAAGCCCTGCAGGCTGCTCAGCAGGCCTCCGCTGCGCAGGCATCAGGCGGCGGGGGCACCGGCTCCGCTGCAGGCTCGGGCGGCGGCGGCGGTGGCCTGTCGCCTCCATCGGGCGGATGGGCGATTCCGTACGCGATCGTCCTATGCGAGTCCGGCGGCCAGAACTTGCCTCCCAACAGCGCCGGCGCGTCCGGGTACTACCAGATCATCCCCAGCACCTGGAAGCTGTTCGGGGGGCCGGGACCGGCGGCCTACCTCGTCGGCAAGGCCGAGCAAGATGCCGTCGCGGCGCGGATCTGGAACGGGGGAGCGGGCGCATCGAACTGGGTCTGCGCGGGGATCGTCGGCATCCACTGATCTGGATCGGGGGAGCGGAAGCACTAGCTGACCGTGCGCCAGTCGGGGGTGATGGAGGGACGGCCGTGGCGGCTGGCTTTGTTGATCCGGTCGAAGTGGTCAAGCGCCTGGCCAGAGCCGTACGCGACGCACGTCAGCGGCGACTCGACGCTCACCACCGGCATGCCCGTCTCGGTGCCAACCATCTCCGCGAAACCGCGGATCAGAGTTCCGCCCCCGGCGAGCAGGATGCCCTCGCGCGCGATGTCGCTGGCGAGCTCAGGCGGTGTGCGTTCGAGCGTGTCCCTGATCGCGTGCAGGATCTCCCTCAGGGATGGAGCGATCGCCGCCCGCACCTCTTCGCTGTGGAGCTGTACACCGGTGGGCAGGCCCGTGAGCAGGTGCCGTCCCCGGACCTCGACACTTCCTTCCTCCGCGAGCGGAATGGCAGAACCGAGGGAGATCTTGATCGCCTCCGCGGTCCGGGACCCGATCGCGAGCCTGTGTGCAGCACGCAGGTATTGGGTGATCGCCTCATCCATCTCGTAGCCGCCGATTCGCACCGAGCGGAAGATCACGATCCCGCCGAGCGAGATCACCGCCATCTCGCTGGTGCCGCCACCGACATCGACGACCATCCGCCCCCGCGGCTCCTCGATCGCCACTCCCGCGCCGATCGCTGCGGCGATCGGCTCTTCGATGAGCTGGACCTGCCGGGCGCCGGCGGCCAGCGCGGCCTCTTCGACGGCACGCTTCTCGACTTCGGTGACTCCCGAGGGTGCACATACGATCAGGCGTGGGTGGGCCATCCGGCGATCCAGGACCTTGCGGATGAAGTAGCGCAGCATCTGCTCGGTCACCTCAAAATCGGCGATCACGCCGTGGCGAAGTGGCCGCGTGGCCGAGATCGTCGCCGGTGTACGGCCGATCATCAGCTCGGCGTCGGCACCGACCGCGTGGACCTCGCCGGTGTCGAGGTCGGAGGCGACGACCGACGGCTCGGAGACGACGATCCCGCGACCGCCCACGTACACCAGCGTGTTCGCCGTGCCAAGGTCGATCGCGATGTCGTGGACCCCGAGGCTCGGGATCATGTGGCGCCGAGAATTATCTCGGCGCGAACCGTCTCTGCGAAAGCCCATTCAGACAGAGTGCCAAACGTTCTCAGCGAACGAGCGCAGGCCGGCAACGCGCCGCACTGGTGCGCCCGCTGCCCAACCACGCGGGCGCAAGCCCGCAAATAATAATCATCGGTCCCCCGGCGAGATGCGCGGATACTGAGACACAGGTGTGTAGAGGTCGAGTGCCGTGGTGAGAATCCTTGACTGCTCGATCGCGTGCGCAATCGGGTAACCCTCCCCTGACGCGGCGCGTTCGGGACGCCCGACGTAGCCGAACTCGAGCTGCTCGGGCAGGATCTGTCGCAACCGGGCAGACATGTAGGCGCGGGCGCCCATATTGCGAGGCTCCTCCTGAACCCAGACGACCTCCTCCAGCCGCGGATACCTGCTCAGCAGCTCGAGGATCTCCACCTGCGGAAACGGGTAGAGCAGCTCGACGCGCCCGATTGCGATCTGCGGCTTGTCGGTGCGGGCCTGGTGGGCGATCAAGTCGTAGTAGACCTTGCCGCTGCACAGGGCAAGGCGGGTGACCTGGTCGGGGTCCGTCAGAGGCTCCGCGAGCACCGGCTGGAAGCGCCCGTTCTCGAAATGCGCCAGCGGGCTTGTCGCCTGATGCAGGCGAAGCAGGCTCTTGGGGGTCATCACGACGAGCGGGCGCTGCTTGCCGATCCGCGCCTGGCGGCGCAGCAGGTGGAAGTACTGCGCGGGTGTCGTCGGATTGGCAATCCGGATGTTGCCCTCCGCCGCAAGCTGCAGGAAGCGCTCCAGCCGCGCGGAGGAGTGCTCGGGCCCGGATCCTTCGTAGCCGTGTGGAAGCAGCAGCGTCAAGCGAGACGTCTGGCCCCACTTCGCCATTCCCGAGACGATGAACTGGTCGATGATCACCTGCGCGGCGTTGACGAAGTCACCGAACTGCGCCTCCCAGAGCACGAGCGTCTCGGGCCCCTCCTGGGAGTAGCCGTACTCGAACCCCAGGCAGGCCATCTCCGACAAGGGCGAGTTGTGCAGCTCCATCGGAGCCAGAGCTCCGGGGAGGTGCTGCATCGAGCAGTGCTCCCGGCCGGTCTTGGAGTCGTGGAGCACGAGATGACGCTGGCTGAAGGTCCCGCGCTCGGCATCCTGGCCGGTCAGCCTGATCGGGATCCCCTCGGTGAGCAGGGTCGCGAACGCGAGCGCCTCGGCGTGCGCCCACATGATCCCCGGCTCGCGCTCGCCACTGAATTGGGCGGCGGGCGAGTCATCCGGCTGGGCGGCGCGCGAGTCCTCACGCTGGCGCAGTGCCTCGCGGCGGAGCTGAAACTGCTTGACGAGCTTCGGATGAACTGTGAACCCATCGGGGATCGAGAGCAGGTCCTCGTTCAGGCCCCGCAGACGCTGCGCGGGAACGGCTGTCTTGACCTCCGGCGAGGGAGTGCGGTCGAGCTGGTACTCGCCGGTCGCGCGCTCCACCGCCTTGGCAGCCTCGATCCGGGCCTTGAGCTCCTCGTGGCGATCGCTCAGGACCGCCCACACCTCGTCGGTCATCTCGGTCGATTCCTGCTCGGTGACGATGCCCTGCGCGATCAGTTGCCTGGCGAACAGCTCGCGGACGGGCGGATGCTTCTTGATCGTCTGGTACATCTCCGGCTGGGTGTAAGCTGGCTCGTCGGCCTCGTTGTGACCAAAGCGCCGGTAGCCGATCAGGTCGATCAGCACGTCGTGCCCGAATTCCTGCCGGAACGCGAACGCGAGCCTGACCGCCGTGATGCACGCCGCGACGTCATCGGCGTTGACGTGGATGATCGGGACGTCGTAGCCCTTCGCCAGGTCCGATGCCCAGGTAGTCGAGCGGGCATCCTCCGGAGCGGTTGTGAACCCGACTTGGTTGTTCTGGATCAAGTGGATCGTGCCGCCGACCGTGTAGCCGTCGAGCGCTTGGAGGTTGAACGTCTCGGCGACCACGCCCTGGCCCGGGAAGGATGCGTCGCCGTGGAGGATGACCGGGATCGCGGCGTTGGTGTCGCGGTGCGCGTGCGGGCCCTGGCGCGTGGTCTGCGCCGCGCGCGTGGCGCCTGATGCGACCGGAGCGACGAACTCAAGGTGGCTGGGGTTTGACTCCAGGCGCACGGTAATCGACTCGCCGTCCGGGAGCCGGTAGGAGCCTTGGGCGCCGTGGTGGTACTTGACATCGCCTGTACCGCCCTGGGGGATCGTCGTAATCGGCTCCAGCGTCGAGGTTCCCTCGAACTCGGCGAAGATCGTCTCGTACGGACGCCCGAGATTGTGCGCCAGGATGTTCAAGCGCCCGCGGTGCGCGGTCCCGATCACCACCTCGCGCGCGTTGCGCGTGCCGGCGAGCGCGAGCAGCTCGTCGAGCATCGGGACCGTCATGTCGAGCCCCTCGACCGAGAACTGCTTCTGGCCGAGATAGGCCTTGTGCATGAAGCGCTCCAGCGCATCGACCTTGGTCAGGCGCTGCAGCAGCCCCTGCTGCTCGCCGTTGGTCAGCGGCTTGCGGAACTGCCCGGACTCGATCGCCTCGCGCAGCCAGAGCCGCTGCCCGTGGGAGGCGATGTGCTCGATCTCGTATGCGATCGAGCCGCAGTAGGTCTCGCGCAGGTGCGGCAGCGCATCGGCCAGCGTCGCGCCCGGCACGTACATGCGCAGGATCCGGGCGGGGATCCTCGCCATCAGCTCTGGCGTCAGGTGCAGCGGCTCGGGATCAAGCGTCGGGTCGCCTTCGGGCTCGCGGCCGAGGGGATCGAGCTTGGCGGCGAGGTGGCCGTGGGTCCGGTGAGCCTTCAGCAGCGAGGTGGCCGACTGCACGGCCTGTAGGAGCTCCTCGTCCGTGGTGGCTTGCCGGTCGCCCCGTGGGGGGGCACTCGCGGCGGCCGCGGCGGCGGCCGCGGGGGCAGGCGGCGCCGGCAGCTCCGGGAGCTCTGCTCCGAGGTCGGCGAAGACCCGCTCGTAGAACCCCTCCTCGCCTTGCAGGGAGGCCTCGATGCGCGCCAGGAAGCGCCCGGACTCGGCTCCCTGGATGATGCGGTGGTCATAGGTCGAGGTCATTGTCATGACCCTCTCGGCGCCGATCATCGCCCCGATGCTCTGGAGGCCGACGGGATAGGCGATCGCCCCCGTAGCGACGATCGTCCCCTGGCCCACCATCAGCCTTGGAACCGAGGCGATGGTGCCGATTCCGCCGGGGTTCGTCAGAGAGATGTTCGCGTCGATGAGGTCGCCGGCGCTGAGGGTGCTTGTGCGAGCCTTCTCGACCAGGGCGTTGTAGGCATCGAGGAAGTGCGAAAAGCTCATCCGCCCCGCGTCGCGGATCACCGGCACCATCAGCGTCCGCGTGCCGTCGCGCTGCTCGGTATCGACGGCGAGCCCGAGGTTCACCGTGCCGTCCTGGACGCGGTGCGGCGCGCCGTCGATCTGCTCGAAGTGGTGGGCCATGACCGGCATCTCCTCGGTGGCCACGCGCGCGATCGCGTAGGCGATCAGGTGCGTGAAGGAGACGCGGTGCCCGGCGTTCTGGAGCTGGGTGCGCCGCTGCGCAAGCACGGTGACCGTGAGCGTCCGCAGCGAGGTGGCCGTGGGGACAGAGCGGCTCTCGTCCATGTAGCGCGCGAGCGTCGCCGCGGCACCTTTGATCGGCTGGGCGTCAGATGCGCTGGGCGCGGCCGTTGGCGGCGGGAGCGCCCCGCTGGACGCCCCGGGGGGCGCCCCGCTTGGCGCGGGAGACACGGCGGCGCCGTTGGTCGCCCCGAGCACGTCGGCCCTCACGATCCGTCCGCCGCGGGCGCTGCCGGGGACGCGGGCGAGGTCTACCCCTTCGGCGGCGGCGATGCGCCGCGCCAGAGGCGTGGCGCTGGCGCTGGCGCTGGCGGGCGATGGCGGGGGGGAAGCGGGAGCAGGGGGCGCGGTGGCGGGAGCAGGGGGTGCCGTGGCCGTGTCTCCTGCGCTCGCCGGTGGGGGCGCAGGCGCGGTCTCTCCTGCGCTCGCCGGTGGTGAGGACGTCTCCGGAACCGTTTGTGGCGGCGCTGGCGCGCCGCCGCCATCGATAGCGATCTCGGCCAGCAGCGCGCCCGCCGCCACCGTCTCGCCCTCGGCCGCGTAAATCTTGAACACCGTCCCCGCGGCTGGTGACGGAATCTCGGCGTCGACCTTGTCGGTGGAGATCTCGACGATCGTCTCATCGCCGCGGACGAGATCGCCCTCCTGCTTGTGCCACTCGAGCACGGTGCCGTCGGCGACCGAGTCGCCCATCGCAGGCATCACTACCTGAACCGTGCTCGTGGCGACTGCCATTCCTCTGCCGCACTCTAACGGGTGGCCAGTTGAGGGCTGTAACGGCTGGGTAGTCGCGCCCGCGACGGGTTGGTGATCACGCCCTCTAACCGCTGACCAGCAGCGCCCGTTAACGGGTTGGGTTCTCGCGCCTTGCCAACACGTGGGCAGCAGCGACCTCTAAGCGCTGGGTACCGGCTCCGAGCCGCCGTCCCCGTGCGTTCGCCTCCGCTCCGCGAAAGCGAAGCCGATGCTCCCGGCGAACGGTCCGAGCCCGCCGAGCACGGCGACCGTCACCGCCAGCCAGAATGGAACGACCCGGGCGCGAGCCGCCACTATGCAGAGCAGCGACATCCCGATCCACAGCAGACCGTGGCTCAATCCCAGCACGAAGGTCGCCGGCTCGGGGTTGCGCAGGGCGAAGGCGCACACCAGCAGCGCGAAGTAGATCGCCGAGTGCGTGAACGAAATCGCCTCCAGACGGCGAAACGTGATCGCGCTCACGGCGCGGCGAACGGGGGTCTCGCTCACGGTCCTGAAAGAAGCTCGGCCATGCGCCGCAGCGGCTCGTCGGCCTCACGGGGCCACTGCCCCACGTCCGCCGGCCACCACGCGAAATCGTCGTGCTCGGAGTCGGGGGTAACGCTCGCGCCGCCGGGCAACCAGGCCTGGCCGACGAGCAGCACCATCGCGCTCGGCAGCGCCACCAGGGCTTCGATGCTCATCCGCTCGGCTTGCACCGACCATTCCTCGGCCAGCTCCCGGACCAGCGTGTCGGCGGGATTCTCGTCGACCTCGACCGCCCCGCCGGCCCCGATCGCCCAGCGCCCGGCCCAGGAGGAGAGCCACGCTGCCCGGCGACCGGCCAGCCATCGCCCGTCCGCGCTGCGCACCACGCACAGCGCCGACATGCTCTGCGCCGCGTCGTGAGCGTCCAGGCGCAGCGCCCACCTAACCGGCTGCAGCTCGAGCCTCAGGCTCCCTGGGGCCGCCTGGAAACCGGCCAGCCGAGCCGCCAATCCATCGTGGCTGGGCGAGCCTCGCTCGCGTAACCGATCGAGGGCGAGGTCCGCGGCTTGCGTCGCGCTGTCGGCTGGCTGGAACGCGCGGGAGCGCCATGAGGTCTCGACCTGGACCGGTGCCCAGGGACCGCGCGCGAGAATGCCGGGGTCGGTCGCTGAGGGTGCTGGATAAGGGTCCATATTGAACCATTATCCAGCAACCGTTCCGCCACGTCCCGGTTTTGACAACCTTCGCCGGTGACTTCGATCGCCGTCCTCGGCCCCGGTGGCGTGGGCGGCTTCCTCGCCGCGGCGCTCGCCCGTGCTGGGGAGGACGTGGTGGTGGTTGCGCAGGAGACGACCGCCGAGCTGATCGCGCGCGACGGGGTCCGGGTTCGAAGCGTGCGCCTGGGGGACTTCACGGCCACGCCACGCGCCACCGCGAGCCTGACCGACCGAGTCGGCGTGCTGCTCGTCGCCACCAAGGCCGGCGGCCTGGGGGAGGCGCTGGCGCGGATCGAAGCCCCCCCTGAGCTGACCGTCCCGCTGCTGAACGGACTCGATCACATGGTCGCCCTGCGGGAGCGCTTCCTCGCCGGCGCGGTCGCGGCGGGGACGATCCGGATCGAGTCAGACCGTCCGCGGGCCGGGCGAATCGTCCAGAGCAGTCCGTTCTTGCGCGTGGACCTGGCCGCGCATGACCCAAGTCTCGCACCGGCGCTGGTGCGGCTGCGCGACACCCTCGTGCACGCCGGCATCCCCGCACGGATCGGCGCCAGCGAGGCACAGATCCTGTGGTCGAAGCTCGTGCGCCTGAACGCGCTCGCGTGCACGACGAGCGCCGTGGACCGCCCGATCGGCTTCATCCGCTCCGACCTCGAGTGGCGGAGCGCGCTCGAGGCGTGCCTCGAGGAGGCCGCGGCCGTCGCGTGCGCGGACGGGGCCGAGGTCGACCCCGCGACGGGGCTCGCCGAGCTCGACGAGGCGCATCCAGAGCTGGGATCCTCGATGCAGCGCGATATCGCCGCCGGCCGGGAGCCCGAGCTCGACGCGATCGCAGGCGCGGTCCTGCGAGCGGGGGCTCGTCACGG
>JAABUX010000887.1_pt1 | contig 47931 bp, 51 predicted proteins | sample 5561851 | NCBI WGS metagenome assembly JAABUX01 (sample SAMN10711883, study PRJNA513361) | rock metagenome | isolation source: Antarctica rocks | place: Antarctica: Victoria Land, Richard Nunatak red sandstone | collected 2016-01-03 | reverse complement strand
GGTAGGGGCCGCCTCATAAGTCCGCCGAAATCGATCGCAATTCGCCTCGAACTCCCAGTCTAAAGCACCGAACAACTGCCTGGCAACTTATCTAGGACACGACCCAATCCTGCGATCTGCAATCCTTGATCCCGAGAAATCTCCGGATTTGAACGCCACACCCAAGCGGCTCGACTCGCACTCGGCGACGAAACCGGCGCTTGACACGTCCGTACGGATGTTGTAATCTGCCCCCTCCTTCAAGGGTCTTGGCAATCGAGGCGCATCGCGGAGCTTTCCCGTCATGGATCGAGATCGCTCGGGGCGGCGTCGGCAACCTTCGCAGGGTCGAGGGCTCCGGCCCATTCACCCGCTTTTGCCGCCGGAGTGGATCAGCCGAGCGATCCGGGTGGCGATGTCGGCGGACGACTGGCGGGTCCTCGATGGCCTGGCCGCCGAGGCGGCGACCCGGACGCCAACCCAGGCTCGCGCCTTGGGCGAGGCGATCTCGGCCCTGATGCATTTGCAGTCCGCCGCCCGCGTCGAGGCGAGGCCGTCGAACTGGATGGACTGGGAGCGCCAGAAAACCCTCCGGCTCCTCCGACCGGCGAACTGAACGGATTGGGCCTTCGGGCATCGCGCCGAACCGCCGCCCGCATCGTCGCGGGGGGTTCGAGGTTCGGTCGTTGAGGATGATTCTTCTTTGAGGAGTTGAGCACTTTGGCAACCATGGTCGCGGGCGATGTGAAAGATCCGGCCTTGTCGAGCGTCGGCTACCAGCGGATCTTGTGGGCCGAGCGGGACATGCCCGTGCTCCGGGCCATCAAAGAGCGCTTCGAAATCGAAAAACCGCTCGCCGGGCTGCGGATGTCGGCCTGCTTGCACGTCACGGCGGAAACGGCCAACCTGGCCCGGACCCTGGTCGCCGGCGGCGCGGACCTGGTGCTGGTGGCGTCGAACCCGCTCTCGACCCAAGATGACGTCGCGGCCAGCATGGTCAACGACTTCGGCATCCCGGTCTACGCCATCAAGGGCGAGGACGAGTCGAGCTACTACCGGCACATCGCCGCCGCGCTCCAGCACCAGCCGCACATCACGATGGACGACGGTGCCGACCTCGTCAGCGCCATGATCTTCATCGCGCTCGACCGGCTCAAGGACGTCCACGAAGAGGTCCGGGGCTGGGCCGGCACCCTGTCCGCCGACGAGCGGGCCGGCCTGGTCGGCAACGTCGTGGCGAGCATGGAAGAGACCACCACCGGCGTCATCCGGCTCCGCGCGATGGAAAAAGACGGGGTGTTGAAGCTGCCGGTGATCGCCGTCAACGACGCGATGACCAAGCACTTCTTCGACAACCGCTACGGGACCGGCCAGAGCACCCTCGACGGCGTGATCCGCGCCACCGACATGCTGATCGCCGGCAAGCGGGTGGTCGTCGCCGGCTACGGCTGGTGCGGCAAGGGCGTCGCCATGCGGGCCAAGGGGCTGGGCGCCCACGTGATCGTCACCGAGGTCGACCCGATCCGGGCCCTCGAAGCGGCGATGGACGGCTTCGAGGTCATGGACATGGGCAAGGCCGCCAAGACCGGCGACCTGTTCATCACCGTCACCGGCAACATCCACGTCGTCCGGTCCGAGCACTTCGCCGCCATGAAGGACGGCGCGACGGTCTGCAACTCGGGCCACTTCAACGTCGAACTCGCCCTCGAAGAGTTGGATCAGCTCGCGAGCACCACGAACAAAGGGGTCCGCGAGTTCGTCGACGAGTACGTCATGGCCGACGGCCGTCGGATCTACATCCTCGGCGAAGGCCGCCTGATCAACCTCGCCGCCGCCCACGGCCACCCGGCGAGCGTGATGGACATGAGCTTCGCCGCGCAGGCGCTGGCCACCGAGTGGTCGCTCAAGATGAAGGGGCAGTTGGACCACAAGGTCTACAACGTCCCCAAGGAAGTCGACCATTGGGTCGCCAACCTCAAGCTCCAAAGCATGGGGATCGCCTTGGACACCTTGACCCCCGAGCAGGCCAAATACCTCGAAAGTTGGGAAATGGGCACATAAGTCACCTGGCATCAGGTTTGCCAGGACTTAGGGTCGAGCGGCGAACGAAGCCGGTCTCCGCGACGTCTCGACGTCCGGGAGGCCGGTTTTTCCGTCCCGGGATCGCCGTCCGACTTACGAGAGACCACACCATGCCCAGCTATGTCACCAAATCCGTCGACGTCAAGGCCCCCCGTCAGCACCGTCTACAACCAGTGGACGCAGTTCGAAAACTTCCCGAAGTTCATGGAAGGCGTCGAAGAAGTCAAGCAGCTTTCCGACACCAAGATGCACTGGCGGGCCAAGGTCGGCCCCACCGTCAAGGAGTGGGACGCCGAGATCGTCCACCAGATCCCCGACCAGAAGGTCGAGTGGAAGAACACCACGGGCGCGCACAACGCCGGGGTCGTCGACTTCCTCCCCAACGAGGACGGGACGACTCGCGTGACGACGGTCATCGCCTATGAGCCGGAAACCTGGCTCGAAACCGTCGGCGACGTCCTCGGCTTCATGGGCCACCGCGTCCAAGGCGACCTCGACCGCTTCAAAGCCTACGTCGAGTCCAACGGCCAGGAAACCGGCGCCTGGCGCGGCGAGGTCCAGGGCGGCGAGGTCAAGAGCTGAGGATTTCGCAAGGTCAAGAGCTGAGAATCTCGCGACTCGATCGATCGCGGGCGGCCCCGGGTTCGGACTTGCCGAACCTGGGGCCGCTTCGCTACCATGCGAGGTCGCACCGGCTCGGGGCCGTTTCTCCCCTCGGATCGTCGCCGGTGAATCGCGACCGACTCCCGAGAAAGTCATCATGCGGATCAGTAATCCGGGCGGTTATGGACGTCTTCTGGCCTTGCTGGCCACGCTTGCTTCGACGTTGGCTGGTCTGGGATCGCGGCCCGCGACGACGCGAGCGGCCGAGCCGCGGACTTTCACCGCCAGGGTCGTCGATGCCGGGTCGAAGCAGCCGATCGCCGGCGTCCGGGTCGGGGTCGAGCGCTTTCGGAACAACGACCTGCGGACCGGCAAGCAGCAAATCCTCCGCGTCACCGAGCACACCACCGACGCGGCGGGGAGCTATCAGTTCACCCTGAGCGTCGAGGACCTGGCCGAGCCGCGACTCGGGATCGTCCTCCACTTGCGTCACCCCGATCACCCGCCCGACGACGCCACCTTTCACGACATCCAGAACGCTTTGCGGGATCAGGGGCTGGGGGATCGGTTGTCGTTCGATGCCGAGGTCGAGCCGGGCGCATCGGTGTCGGGCGTCGTGGTCGGGCCGGATGGCAAGCCGGTCGCGGGGGTCGCGGTGCGCGTGACTTCCTGGTTCGCCCCGGAAGCGAAGCCCGGTCACCTGGTGGTGACTTGCGGCGAGGATCTGCGGACGGATGACGAAGGTCGGTTCCAGTCGGTGGTCCGGACTCCCGGCACCGTCGAACTGAAATTCGCCTCGGATCGGTTTGCCTTGCTGACCGAGACGGTCGCCGCGGGGCGGCGGGGAGACCTGGGACGCTTCGTCCTCCGCGACGGGTTGCCGCTCGCCGGTCGGGTGCTCGACGACGCTGGGAAGCCGCTCGCCGGGGTGCCGGTCCGGGCTTACCGGGTCCGCAAGCAGGCCGCCGAGACGAAAAAAGGCGGTCTTTGGGACGAGAGCTGGACGGACTTCGAGCGCTGGGCGATTACCAATGCCACCGGCGACTTCCGGATTCCTCCGGTGCCGCCCGGCGATTACAAGGTCGTGCCGACGGAGCAAGGGCGTGACCTGTTCCTCGGCAGAATCTTTCAACGCCTGTCGGTCCCGTTCGCCCCGGTCCCGGTGACGCTCCAGGCCGACAAGCCGCAATCGCCGGTCGAGATCCGCCCGATGCCCCACGTCGCCGTCGAAGTTCGCTGCTGCGACAGCAAACACCGGCCGACGGCGAGTCCCCTCCTGCAACTGGGCGGGATGGTGGGCGAAAAACCGCAATTAGTGGCGCCGCCGGATTCGGTGGATTTCGGCGTCCACTGGTCGGGCTGGGGCTGGTCGGACGAGTCGGGGGTCGTCCTCTTCCATGTCCCCAAAGGGCTGAATTTCGCCGACATCGGCTTGACGAGTTTCCTGTCGGATGAGCACCGAGCCTACCGCTATCGACTGGGGCCGGACCTTCCCTGGAGTGGCGATCACGACATCGACCTCGACGGCCTGTTCCAGCAAAGCGGCCTCCACCGCGACCGCCGGGGGATCGAGGTCATGGCTTACGACGCGCCGACGATCCTGGCAACCGTCACCGCCCGGGACGGCTCGAAGCTCGATGGTGTCCGGGTTTCGGCCGCGTACGTCAAGTTCGCCGTCCGGGACCAGGCCGAATCCTATAGCGCATTGAAATTCGCCGCCCAGGCGGATGGGCGCTTCCGGTCGAAACGTCTCCTCCCCGACGAGCCGTTGACGGTCACGGCGACGGCCGATGGATTCAAGCCGCAGGCCCGGACGTTAACCTTGCCCGAAGGAGCCGTCTAGGAACTCACGATCGTGCTGGACCAGTAGCAATTCGGTCGCGGGCCTTTTCCGGGATCGTGGGTCCGGGATTGCCTGCGGCTGGTCGGATTGGCTACGATGCAACGACTCGCCGCGTTGCGTCGTCACTCGTTGTTTGTGCCGAAGTCTTTGGCGTTCTCGACGGATCAGCCCGCCCATGCCCGATATCCGCCCGTTTCGAGGCGTCCGCTACGACATGACGCAAGTCGGCGACCTGTCCGCCGTGGTCGCCCCCCCTTACGACGTGATCGACGCCGAACTCCAGGACCAACTTTACGAGGCCAGCCCGTACAACGTCATCCGGCTCGAACTCAACCGCGAGCAAAGCGACGACATCCCCGAGGCGAACCGGTACACCCGGGCCGCCCGGTTCCTCAAGGAATGGACCCGCGACCAGATCCTCCGGGCCGACCCGCTCCCGAGCTACTACCTCTGCCACCAGGTGTTCGAGGTCGACGGGCAAACGCATACCCGCAAAGGGTTCCTGGCCCGGGTCCGGCTCGAACCGTTCGGCGAAGGGAAGATCTACCCGCACGAGCAAACCCTGTCCGGCCCCAAGGCCGACCGCCTGGCCCTGTTCAACGCGACGCGCTACAACCTGAGCCCGATCTTCGGCCTGTACCCCGACCTCGACGGCGAGGTGATCCGCCGCGCCGAGGCGGGAGTCCGCGACCGGACACCCCAGGAAGTCACCGACCACCTCGGCGTCGTCAGCCGGCTCTGGGAAGTCCACGAACCGGCGACGCAAACCGCCTTGCAAGGGATGATGGCGTCTCGCCCCGTGTTCATCGCCGACGGCCACCACCGCTATGAAACCGGGGTCAAATTCCGCGACGAACGCGCCGCCAAGGGGCAACTCTCCGGCGAGGATGACCCGGCGAACTTCTGCCTGATGATGCTCGTCGGGATGAGCGACCCCGGCCTGATCATCCAGCCGACCCATCGACTCGTCCGAGGTTTCGCCGGCTTGACCTCCGAGGCGCTCGCGGCCCGGCTCGCCCCCCAGTTCATCGTCAACGCGATGGGCGAAGGCGAGGAAGGGGCCAGGAACGCCTGGGAGACGATCGAAATTGGCGAGGAGCAGGATACCCTCGCCTTCGGCACCTCGGAAGACGGGCGATGGATCATCGCCAAGTTGCGGGACAGCCGGCGGATCGACACCTTGGCCCCCGAGCATAGCCCCGAGTGGCGATCGCTCGGCGTGAGCATCCTCCACGTCCTGGTCTTGAACGACCTGCTCGCCAAGGTCGGCGCCCCGATTTGCTCCTACGTCCACACCTTGGGCGAAGTGAACGCCGGCATGAGCGAAGAAAGCTGCGACCTGGCCTGCCTGGTCCCTCGGGCGGGCATGGAATATGTCGAAACGATCGCCTCGAACCTCGAAAAGATGCCGCCCAAGAGCACCTACTTCTACCCCAAACTCCTCAGCGGCCTGGTCCTCAACCCGCTCCGTTGAATGTTCGAGCCGTCGAGCCACCCTTCCATGTTTGACAACCGCTGGGACAACTGGGCCGGGGATTTCGCCGAATCGTTCGCCGCGGGGTCGTTCGACGCCCCGACTCGCGACCGAATCCCCGAGATCCTCCACCGCGTCGGCGAGTTCGCCCGTCGGCTCGACCCGAGCTTTCCCGACGACGTCTCGCCGAATACTTTCGCCACGATCTTCGCCCAGGATTTGCCTCGACTGGTGCTCGCGCCCTCGGTCCGCGACGAAATCCCCGAGGTGCTGGCCCGCTTCTTCGAGTTCCTCCAGGACGGTGGCCGCCTCGGGGACGGTTATGCCTGGGCGGAGCAGGTTCGCAGGTTGAAGGTCCCTTCGACCCCGAAAGGTCCCCCCAAGCCCGCCGAGAAGGGGACGACAATTCGCAAGTCTGCTCAAGCCGCCGTCGGCCGGAATGATCCCTGCCCTTGCGGGTCGGGCAAGAAGTACAAAAAGTGCTGCCACGCATGAAAAAACACCGTCGAGCGAAGTCGCAAGGACTTCGCTCGACGGTGTCGGAGTTCGAGGCCGGTCGGTTCAAGTCGTCAGACCGTTGGGGCGCCCCGGCGGCCAAACACGAAGCCGAGGATCGCGAGTACCAGGAAGATCCCCGCGAAGATCTTGGCGAGCGAGTACGCGGTACCCTCCGTGCCCGTGAAACCAAAAACGCCCGCGATCAACGCGATGATCGCAAAAATAATCGCCCAGCGCAACATGGGAAGGTCCTGTTCTTGACAAAGAGGGAGGGGGACACTTCAACATAACCGAGGAAAACCGTCGTTCCCCAAAAAACTCAGCGCGACCGGAACGACAAGCCGACCAGCACGCCAGCCATGATCCCGACGCCGAAGGCGATGGCCACCGACTGCCCGGGGTTTTGCTGGACGGCGGCTTGGGCCTGCTCCAGCCTCTCGCGGGTTTCTTCGGAAAGCTGACCGTATTGTTCCTTCAACTTCGGGGCGACCGACTGCGCGAACTGGGACACCTGCTCGGCCGCCTTGGAAACGGTCTCGCCCCCTTTGCCCGTCAAGCCCGTCAAGAAATTCTCGATCGACTCGCGGCCTTCGCCCGTCTTCTGCTGGATCTTGCCGATCAACTGATCGATGTTGCCGCCTTGGATCTTCAGGTCGTCGTCGGTCAACTGACCGTACTTCTCCTTGACCTGACCTTGAAGCTTGTTCCACTGACCTTGCAGCTCTTGAAAGTTGATCGCCATGACAACCTCGGTGAGAAAGGGAGACGCGGGGGAGAGTTGCTTTGCACGCAGATCGGCAACGATAGGGGTTTAACAGGCAATAAAAGTGCCAATCTGAAAAACCCCTGCGCAAAAAAACGCCCCCGGTCAGGAGGGCGTTTCGATCCGTCCGCCAGAGATCGGCGAGAACTTATTTCGGGGCTTCGGTGCTCTTCTGGTCGCCGGTCGCTTCGACCTTCTTCTCGACGGTTTCCTTCTTCGTCCCGTCCGGGGTGCTGATGCTCGAAGTGCTCTTCTCCTTAGTTTCTTCGCTGCAACCAACCAAGGTGGTAACCGAGAACGAGCCTAGAACCAAGACCGAGGCCAGGAAGCGCTTCATGGTGGATGTCCCTTGAGGATCAGGGCGACGGCCGATGCCCTTCCAAACATTGGAGGGGCGATCGGGCCGACTGGTATTCTGACAGAACAGCAACACCGATGCCATGCTCTGGCGGTCCGCCGAAATCATCGGCCGGTCATGCCGAGGGTCTCACCCGGAGGACGGGACCCGTCGGCATGATCGTTGCGTCTTGACCCTCGGTGTGACGCGGGTCGAACCGTTCTTCGGTCGAACTCGGCGAAATATTGGTTCCCCAGGCCAGGAGCGCACGACGATGCCCGATTCGCAAAGAGGTTCGCACTCGAACGCCGGTCCCGCTTCCGCCTCGGAAGCGAAGGACAAGGCCAAACAGGTCGTCGGCCAAGCCCAAGAGGCCGCCAAGCCGGTGGTCGACCAGGTCAAGCAGACGGCCGAGCAGTTGGCCCAACGCGCCAAGGACAGCTACGGACCGGCCCGCGAGGCGGCTTTCAGCGGATACCGCCAGGCCGAGGGGACGATCGCCCGCAACCCCGCCCCGTCGATCTTGATCGGCTTCGGCGTCGGGTTTGGCCTAGGGGTCGTGCTCTGCTCGCTGTTTACCAAGAAGGAAGAGACCTGGTCGGAGAAATATCTCCCCGAGTCGCTCCAGGACCTTCCCGACCACTATGAGTCGTTGGTCTCCTCGCTCAAGGGTTTGCCCAAGGCCGTGCATCAGCAGTTGCCCCGAAGCGTCTCGAAATACCTGGGCTGAACCAGTCGGCGATTGCCAACCGAGGGGCCGTCCCGTAAACCTGGGCCGGCCTTTTCCGTTTTCGAAGCCTTCGGTCTCCATTCCTCGCCAACATCAAAGCCCGACAAGGCGGTGCTCCTTGCTCAAGAACTGGCGATCCTGGGTCTTGGTGCTGTTGTTCTTCGGGCCGTTCCTGGTCTACATCGGGCTTGGCCTGTTGTGGCTCAAGGACAAGGGCTGGGCCTGGATGACCGCGGCGGGGCTGATCTCGCTGGTGGCGGGCGTCGTGTTCACCCTGCTCCTGACGCGCTGGACCAAGTCGAAGACGGCGTTCTTGCCGCCGATCGACTGGGATGCGCCCCAGACCTTCACCGACTTCGACCGCAAAGCTTGGAGCCTGGTGGAGATCGAAGCCGAGCAAGGCGAATCTTTGGCGATGGCGTCGCTGACCTCGTTCGATACCTACATCGACACCGGGAAGCGACTCGCCGGCCGGTTGGCGGCGCATTATCACCCGCTCTCGACCGACCCGATCGAGCGGGTTCCCGTGATCGAACTGCTGACGGCGCTGGAACTTGCCGCCGAGGACCTCAGCCAGCTTTGCCGCCAGATCCCCGGCGGGGACTTGATCACCTCGGCCGACTGGAAGCGAGCCGTCGTCGCGGCCAACTACTTCCAGAAGGCGAGCGACTTCTATTCGTATCTCCTGCCGCTGTTCAACCCGGTCACGGGGGTGTCTCGGCTGGCCTCGCAGCACCTGATGGTCAAGCCGGCCTGGAAGAACATGCAGCAGAACCTCCTCCGGTGGTTCTATCGGGCGTTCGTCAACCGCCTCGGGACCCACCTGGTCGAGCTTTACAGCGGTCGGCTCGTCATCGGCGCGAACGGCTACCGTAAGCTGACTCGGAAACTGCACAAGGCCGGACCGATCGACCCGACCGAGGCCGAGTTGACCATCGCCGTGGTCGGTCGGAAAGGCTCGGGCAAGTCGTCACTGCTGGGCGAGATCAAGAAGCTCCAATCGACGTTCGAGCCGGCCCATTCGAGTCACCCCCAAGGTCTGGATCGGTTCAAGACGGCCCGGATCGTCGAGGTCGATTTTTACACGTCGAGCCTGGGCAAAGAATCGGCCAGGGATCGGGCAACTCGGCGGCACGCGGTCAAGAAGGCGATCGACTCCGACTTGCTCCTGTTGGTCCTCGACATCCGGGCGCCCGACCACTCCGTCGACCTGGGGTTCGTCGAGGCGTGGTCGCGGTGGTATCTCGACCACCCCGAGATCGTCGCCCCGCCAACCTTGGCCGTGTTGACCCACGCCGACGCCGGGGGCCTCCCCGGAGAATGGAACCCGCCGATCGACTGGGCGAACGGCTCAAGCCCCCGCGAGGCCGCCGTCCGGGGGAAGCTCCACGAGCTTCGGGCGGTGCTCCCGGCCCTGGTCACCGACATCATCATCGGTCCTCCCCCCAACAGCCCGACAGCGGACAATACCGAGTTGGTCGCAACCCTGTCCCGGCTTTGCGACCGGGCCGAGCGCGGCGCCTTGATCCGACAACTCCGAAATGCGTCGACGCAGTCGAAGACCAACCGCCTGCTCCGCCAGGTGGGCGAGCAAGGGAAGTCGCTCTGGGGCTCGATCCGCCACAAGAAAGACCCGCGACCGTCGGAATCTTGAACCCCAACGCGATCACCACGATCACGGGCGACCCTCGGCTTTGGCTTCGGCACAAAGGTTGCCGACCATCGGGGATCAGTGGCCTCCGCGCAAAGCTAATTCAACGTCTGACGAGGAGTTAAGGTGGCCGGCACGCTTTCGGAAACGGACGAGATACGGCGGCACATGGCCCAGATCCGCCACGAACTCCACGAGGATGTTCAAGGGGTGGTCAAAGGGGCCGAGGCCGCGACGGACTGGCGAAGGTATGTCCGAAATTATCCTTGGGTGACCGTGGGAGTCGCTTTCGGGATCGGGTACCTCATCGTACCCCGTCGGTCGCAGCAACCCGTCGGCACCACCGTCAACTTCTCGCAAGCGGATCAAGCTCGACCGGGGGTCTACTCGGCTCCCCCCGCCGCCGAGCCGGAAAAGAAGAAGAAGGGGAAGGGCCTGTTCAGGACCGTGATCGGGCTTGCCGCCCCCTTCGTGCTCCGGTCCGCCCAAGGGTATGCGTTGCAGTTCTTCGAGCAATATCTGGCGCAGAAGATGAGCCAACAGCAAAGCCCGTTCGCCAACATGGCCGCTGCGTTCATGAACAATGGGGGCGGGCCTGCCGATGGTGCCACCGGGCCGCCTCCGCCGCCGCCCCGATACCCTTCTTGAAATCGACTCCGACCCCTTCGACCGAACATCCAAAAGGTTCCTTCCATGTCGAGTGCGACGAGCCGGCCGACCGACTTCGGGTCGGCCCAGGGCGACATCAAAGAACGAGCACTCGAATTCGCGGCGACCGCCCGCGAGCAGGTTTCGGGGCGGACCCGAGGTTTGCGCGAGTACATCATCAATGAACCCACGCGTGCCCTGGGCATCGCGCTGGCGTTGGGAGTCGTTGCGGGATGGCTAATCAAACGTCGGTGAATCCGGACCTGGCGAGCATGGAACCGTCGCCCGGCAGCATGGTCGGGAACATCGCCGAGTTTGGCAACGACATCGCCACCCTCGTCGAACTTCAGGCCAAGCTCGCCGTGATCGACGCCAAAGATTGCCTGGGGCGGGCCACGTTGCCCCTGATCATCCTCGGGGCCGGCGCCGCGGTGGCGCTCTCCAGCTTGCCGGTCCTGTTGCTTGGCACCGCCGACTTGCTCACCACGTTCACCAATTTGCCGGTCTGGGCCAGTCGGATGATCGTCGCGGCCGTCTCGCTGGTGGTGTCGGCCCTGGTGGCGTACCTTTCGCTCCGAGAAGCCAGCGGGAGCATCCACAGCTTCCGGCGCTCGGTCGACGAGCTAACCCGAAACCTGTCGTGGGTCCGGACGGTCCTGGTCCACAGCGGTCGAGTGGCTTCCCGGCCCAAGGTCCGGAATTAAGTCGGGTTGACGATCGAGATCAGATTCAGAAGAGCGATCACGAGGATTGACCTCGTGATCGCTCTTCATGTTTCGAGTCCCGAAAATCAGGATTGATCGACGACATCCGACACGACCTGGCCGACCCGAGGGTTGGACAGATGCCCGACCAAGTCGGCCCAGGCGATGATCCCGACGAGTTGGCCGTCGTCGATCACGAGCAGCCGCCGGACCTTCTTCTCGGCGAGTTGGTCGGCGACCTTCTCGATCGATTCGGTGGGAGAGACGGTGATGATCCCCGGCGTCATGATGTCGGACACGGCCAGCGTCCCCAGGGCCTCGCCATGCTCGACCAGCCCCAAGGCCACGTCGCGATCGGTCAGGACGCCCACCGGCTTGCCGTCGTCGAGGACGGGGACGGCGCCGCAGTCGGCATCCCGGAAGATCATGGCCGCTTCGAGCACGGTGCTGAAGGTCGAGCAGGTCCGGGGGCCGGCGGTCATCACATCCGCGGCGGTCAGTTGATTGGTAGGCGATGCCATGACGAGAACCTCGATCTGGGACGTTGGGCGTGTCGTCGGGAGATCCTGGTTGATGCTGCAAGTCCCGGACCCCTGGTCTTTCGCCAAGTCTGAGTCGCGGCGTCAACTCGATTTGAACGGGTATTTGTCGATCCCGTACTGGCTGATCTTGCCCGAAACGCTCCGCCTCGACAGCCCGCAAAGCTCGGCGCAGCGGCCGACGTTCCCCCGGCTCTTCTCGAGCGCCTTGAGGATGTACTGCCGCTCGATCTGCTCGGTGGCCTGCTGCAAGTAGAAGGGGAGCGGGTGCTTGAGGTCGATCTCGAACTTCGGTCGGTCCTCGCTCAAGGAACCGATCACCTGGCTGGGCAGGTTATCCGCGTTGATGGTGTCGCCGACGGTGGTCACGGCCGCGCGCTCGATCGCGTTTTCCAACTGGCGGATGTTGCCCGGCCATCGGTAGCCGAGGAGCCGGTCCATCGCCTCGGGAGACACCTTCTTGGCGGGTTCGTTGGGCCTGGCGTACTTGTTGAGGAAGTGGGTGATCAGGAGCGGGATGTCCTCGGGACGATCGCGGAGCGGCGGGACCTCGATCTTGATCACGTTGAGCCGGTAAAATAAGTCCTCGCGGAACCGAGTCTCCTTGACCTCTTTTTCGAGGCTCTTGTTCGTCGCGGCGACGACCCGGATGTCGACGTCGATGCTTTCGTGGCCGCCGACCCGCTCGAACCGCTTCTCCTGGAGGACTCGGAGAAGCTTGGCCTGCATCGCGGGGGAGATATCGCCGATCTCGTCGAGGAAGATCGTCCCCTTGTCGGCCAGCTCGAACCGCCCCTTCCGCCGGGCGTCGGCCGAGGTGAACGCCCCCCGCTCGTGGCCGAAAAGTTCGCTCTCGAGCAGGCTTTCCGGGAGCGCGGCGCAGTTGATGGCGACCAAGGGTCCCACGCGGTCCTCGCTCGAATAATGGACCGCCTTGGCGATCAGCTCCTTGCCGGTCCCGGTTTCCCCCTCGATGAGCACCGTGCTCTTGGTCCCGCCGATGTGGCGGATCAGTTGGAAGATCCGGTGCATCTCCGGGTTCTTGCTGATGATGTTGTGGAAGCTGTAGTTCTCCTTGAGTTGCTGGCGAAGCTGGAGCACTTCGTCCTGGAGCGACCGCTTGATGAGAGCCCGATCCATCACGATCTTGAGCTGGGTCGGGTCGATCGGCTTGGTCAAGAAGTCGTAAGCCCCCAGCCGCATCGCCTCGACCACGCGCTCGATCGACCCGAACGAGGTCGTCACGATCGTCGTGACAAGGACCCGACGCTGCGCCACCTCCCGGATCAAGTCCATCCCGCCCATCCCGGGCATCCGGAGGTCGGTGATCAGCACGCTGTAATCGGTGGCGGCGAGCGCGGCCAACGCTTCCTGGCCGTTGGAAACGGCGTCAACGCTCAACTCGTCGGTTTCCAGGAGCTTCTTGAGTTGCGTGGTGCTGTACGAATCGTCATCAACGAGCAATACTTTGCGGTGCATGCGGCGGATCTCTTTGACAGGAAGGTCCGTTTGTCGTTGAGGCGACTGGTGAGGAGATCGACGTCGACTTGTCGGCCAAGGGTGCGAACAGCGAAGGGATTTGCCCGAACTTATCCGAACCCGATCCCAAAGAACAACCTCCCGATTCCCATTGTTCCTCGATCTACCTCATTTTAGGCAACCAATTACCCGAATGACCAGGGTCGCCGCGAACTCCCCGAAATTTAATTTTCACCACTTTGGGAATCGAAAGACGGCGTCAAAGTTGCACCATTAACTCTGGTTTTCAACCAACGAAGTTTCCCATTTGATCCATCCATTCGTCCTGGCATCCCTCTCGGCACCTTGATTTCGCAAACAGCCAAGTTTCCTCTCCCTACAGCTTGGCGGATTGATAGGACCTGATCACCGTGAATCCAACCGTCCGGATCATGATCTTTGACGCCGATCGAGGTCGAGGGGCGCGATTGGCCGCTCTGCTGGAAGTCCAAGATTTCAAGGCGACGCATCACGAGCAAGCAAACCTCGCCGTCGAGCTGCTCAGGAGAGAACGGCCGGACCTCGTCCTCGTTTTCGAAGCAGGCGCGACCGAACCCGGCGGATTCCCTCGGCTTCGAGAGTCGTCGCAAGGGATGAAGATTCCCACATTGGCGGTCGTCGAAGACGCCGCCGACCTCGAAGGTCTCGTCGACGGGTTCGATGATTGGGTTCGTTTGGGCAGCGTCGAGGTCGAGTTGCCGAACCGGATTCGCCGCCTGCTGGCCCAACCTCCGGATTTGAAGGTCCCGGCGATCGACCCTCGGTTCTTGGCCTTGGTCGTCCATGACCTCCGGACGCCGCTGAACGTAATCACCCTGACGATCCGGGCGGTCGGCCAGTCGGTCCCCAACCCAAGCCCCGAGTTCGAGGAGGATCTCACGTTCCTCTTCGAGAACGCCAAGCAGATCGAGAAGATGCTGGCGCAGCTCGGGGATTATTGCCGACTGGTCGAGTCGGAGCGGCAGCCGTCCGCGGTGGAGTTCCAGACCCGGCGGTTCCTCTCGGATTTCCTCGAAGAAAAGCAGTCGAAGCGCGACTCGGAGTTCAAGTCGGTCCGCCTGGAGTTCGCCCCGGACTCGCCCGAGGAGGTGGCCCTCGACCCGAACCGCGTCCGGCTCGCGATCGGCCATGCGCTCGCCAACGCGGTGGTGGCGGCGGGGGATGCGCCGATCCGACTCCGATCCAAAGGGCCGGCCGGGCGCTGGACGATTGAATTAGTGGTCGAGAAGCCGCCGCCTCCGACGATCTCCTCGACGAAGTTGCAGCCCCACCTGTTCGAGCGGCTGATCGGCTCGGCCGCCGAGCGTCGAGGGCTCGACCTGGCGATCGCGTCGCGGGTCTCGGAGTTGTTCGGAGGCTCGGCGAGGCTGGACGTCGAACCCGGAATCCGGTCGATGATCGTCCTGGAATGGCCCGCCCGGCTCCCGTCCTGATCGGTTGGTTTTCCCGCGAGGCAGCCCGTCCCGACCCTTCGCTCGAACCCCAAATGAGGTCCCGATCATGGCCAAGGTCAAGTCGATCGACCGCGAGTGGATCGTCGCCCAATTTTCCAAAGGGATCGACGCCGAGCAGAGCCTCGAAAGCCACGCCGAGTCCACCGCCAAGTCGCCGCCCGACCCGTCGCTGGCCGTCCTGTACCACCAGATCGCCAAGGAAGACAAGCACCACGCCGAGATCATCAAGATCATCGCCGCCCGCTACGGACACGAACCGTCGCCCAACAAGTCGGGCGGGTTGACCGGAACCCTGGAGCGGATCAAAGGGGCGGTCACCGAGATCGGCTCGACCCCGCAACAACGGCTCGAACACGACCTGACGGCCAAAGCGAGCGCCATCCACTGGACGACGGCCTGGGTCTACGCATTCGAGCAGATCGGCGACGCCCCGAGCGCCGAGGAACTCGGCGTCGTGCTCGCCGAGGAAAAAGCCCACCACGACGCCTTGCAGCAAGGCTTGAACCTATTGCTCGCCCAAGGTGCCAAGGGGCAGCGGGCCAAGTGACCGGGATATCGCCGGCGGACCTCAGTTCGCTCCCCTCCTACCGATCTCGGGGTTTGATGACAGATTGCAAATCGCAAATTGCAAGAGGAAACTCAAATAGGCTGATGCTTTGCGATTTGCAATCTTGCAATCTGCCATGCATGAAATCCCCAAGAACCGGATGAGACGCCCGTTTCGGAATGTCACCGGATTCTCATCATGATCTTGCGTGAAAGATGACCGCCCTTCTATACTGGAGGGAGAGTGGCTGCCGGTTGTCATTCATCCATGAGACCATGCCGCGAAGTCGCGGCCTGGAGACTTGCTGATGCTGCCAAAGATCCGACGGCCGACGGGCTGGCACTGGTGCTGGCTGGTCGTCTTGGTCGTTGTGGAGTATGCGGATGCCGGGTTCACGGTGACCGACCTGGGGGTCTTCGCCCCGAACCAGCCCAGCATCGCCACCGCCGTCAACGCCCAAGGGGCGACGGCGGGGTCGGCGACGCTTTCCAATGGGTCGAACGTGGCCGTCGAGTCGACGGTTGGCGGGGTATTTGGCGCGATCAACGCCGGGTTTTTGGCCGGATCGAACACCAGTTCCGCCGCCGCGATCAACGGCAGAGGCGACGTCGCCGGGACCTTCTTCGACATCTCGGACAACCATTATCACGCCTTTCGGACCGCGAACGGCCTGGCGATCGACCTCGGGTCGTTCTCCGGTGCCAAGTTCGGAGGGGCGGACTCATGGGGCGTCGCCATCAACGCCTCCGGGGAAGTCCTCGGCTCGGCGCGGTTGAAGGACGGGTCCGATGTGGCGTTCCGGGCCAGCAGCGGCGGGGTCGTCTCGGCGATCGGGCTGCCCGGCGGGAGCGCGGTCGGCCAGGCGAGCGGGCTCAACGACAAAGGGACCGCCGTCGGCTCTTACCTCAACGCCCAGGGAGTTTCGCGGGTCTTCACCGCCGGCGAGGGGGCGGCCGGGACCGACCTCCTGGCGCGGTTCAGCACCTCGGGCTTCGGGTTGAATTCCTACGGCTCGGCGATCAACAACCGGGGCGATGTCGCGGGCTTCGGCGACTTCAACGGCCAATTTCACGCTTTCTTCGCGTCCGCCGGGGGCACGTTCACCGACATCGGCGTCGGCAACGGGTTCAGCTCGAGCGTCGCGATCGGGATCAACAACCTAGGCCAAGTCGTCGGCAGGATGGACGACCAAGGCTCGAACTCCCGGGCGATGCTCTGGGATTCCAAGGCCGGTCTGTTCGACGTCAACACCCTGTTGGCACCCGAAGACCGGAACTGGACCTTGACGACGGCGACCGGGATCAACGACGGCGACCAGATCAGCGGGCAAGGCTACCTCGACGGCCAACTTCACGGTTTTTTGCTCACGCCGACCCCGGGATCGTCGCTGTTCGCTCCCAGCCTCACGGTCCCGGCCCCCCCGTCGGTCTGGATGGCCGCGGCGGGGTTGTTGATGGTGGGCGGCTGGCGGAGATTCAAACGCGGGCGAACCGCGGACCCGGATGCCGCTTGATCAGCCGACGCATTTCCAGGAGGCTCAACGTCGCCATCGTTTGCGAAGCGGTCAAACCGCTCAAGATGATCAGTTGATCCACCGGCATCGGTCGATCGTCGAGCTTCCCGAGCAACATCCGCTCGTGGTCGGACAGCGAAAGCTCGGCGACCGACTTTGTCGGCGCTTGTTCCACTTCTTGAGGGGTCCGTCGGATATCACGGACCAGCGGGCCGAGTTCTTCGAGGATGTCGTCGACCGTTTCCACCAGCCTCGCGCCGTCGCGGATCAGGTGGTGGCAGCCCCGGCTCGGCAAGCTGTCGACCGGGCCGGGGACGGCGAAGACCTCGCGGTTCTGCTCGGTGGCGTGCGACGCCGTGGAAAGCGACCCGCTCCGGGGGGTGGCTTCGACCACGACGACCCCGAGGCTCAGCCCCGAGATGATCCGATTTCGTTGCGGAAACAATCCCGCGAGCGGAGCCTGACGCATGGGCGACTCGGCGACCAAGGCGCCAGAGGCGACGACCTCGTCGGCCAGTTTGTCATGCTCCGGGGGATAAACCTGGCTCAACCCGTTGGCCAGGACCGCCAGGGTCCGCCCGCCACCGGCCAAGGCCCCCCGGTGCGCCGCGGCGTCGATCCCCCGGGCCAAGCCCGACACGACGGTCAAGCCCACCCGGGCCAGGGACGCCGCCAGCTTCTCGGCGATCCGAAGCCCGTAGGGGGTGCATTTCCGCGAGCCGACGATGGCGATGGCGAGCCGGTCGACGGGTTCGATCGACCCTCGGACGTAGAGCAAGCTCGGCGGGTCGGGGATCTCGTTGAGCGATGGGGGATACGCTTCGGAACCGTGGGCGATCGGCGTGACCCCCATCTCTCGGCAAAGCGCCAGCTCGGCGACGGGGTCGACCTCGCGGTCGGCTCGGGCGATCTTCTCGGCGAGCTTGCCGCCCACGCCGGGCACGTCCCGGAGCGAAGCTTCGGGGGCACGCAAGACCTTGCCCGCCGACCCGAAGCGTTCGAGCAAGGCCCGCGAAGTCCTCGGCCCGACCCCGGGGACCAGGTTCAGGCGGATCAGGTCGAGGAGGTCGGCGTCGTTGGGATTCGAGCTGTCCACGATCAAATCACCCCGATTCGCGGAACCGCTTCGGTCACGGCGACGGTTTCTTCGATCACCTCGCGGAGCAGGCCGGAGGGGGCTTCGGCCCCGGCGACCGAGCCGATCCGGTCGGGGAGGACGAAGCGGATCGCCCCCCCTTGGTTCTTCTTGTCCAGGGCCATCGCCGCGATCAGGGCCTCGACGTCCAGGCCGGGCGCCCGGACCGGCAGGCCGAGGCGACCGAGCAGTCCGACCAGGCGGTCGACCACCTCGGGGCCGACCTTGCCCATCCGCTCGGCCAGTCGGGCCTCGGCGACCATCCCCACCGCCACGGCCTCGCCGTGCCGGTAGCCGCCGCCATAGCCGGAAACCGCCTCGATGGCATGGCCCAAGGTGTGGCCGAAGTTGAGGACCGCCCGGACGCCGGTCCGCTCGAACTCGTCCGCCGAAACGACCTGGGCCTTGAGCTCGCAGCTCCGGGCGACCGCGTGTCGCGTCGTCGTCGGGTCGCCTTGGCGGAGGAGTTCGGCGTTGGCTTCGAGGAACTCGAAGAACTCGGGGTCGAGGATCATCCCGTATTTGACCACCTCTGCCAACCCGCACCGCCGCTCGCGATCGGGGAGCGACCCGAGGTGCGCCAGGTCGATCCAGACGCCGACCGGCTGATGAAACGCGCCGATCAGGTTCTTCGCCGAGGCGAGGTTGACGCCGACCTTGCCGCCGACCGAGCTGTCCACCTGCGCCAGGAGCGTCGAGGGGATCATCAGGAGCGGCAACCCTCGGGCATAGGTGGCCGCCACGAACCCGGCGAGGTCGCCGACCACCCCGCCCCCCACCGCGACGACGCACGTATGGCGGTCGGACTTCGCCTCGGCGAGCCTCCCGTAGAGCCGGGCGGCCTGATCAAGGCTCTTCGACGCTTCGCCCGGGGCGACCACCGCCATCGCCGACCGCAACCCGACCGACTCCAACGCTTCGGCATAAGGTTCGGCCAATGCCTGGACGTTCTCGTCGGTGATCACCAGCGCCGACCGGCTCGCCCGCCCGGCCCAGGTCGCGTCGAGGCAGGTCCGCGCGAACCGGGCGCAGTCCGAAGCCGGAGCCTCGTGGTGGATCTCGATGTCGTAGCTTCGAGGCCCGAGGTCGACGCGAACGCCAGTCATCACCAGTTCCCAAAGGAAGGACCGCCCGAGGCGATTTCCACCCCGCGATCGATCATGCCAGGGTATCCGGGTCGCAAGCATCCGGCAACCGGTTCGGCCTAGATCTGGCGCGGTTCGAGCCCCTAGGCCGGGAAGCCGGGAAGCTCTTGACACGCCAAGTTTGGCCATGCTAGCTTGAGATCGCAGACACTTCTCGCGAGACGGATTGGGTGCTTTCGAGGCTTTCTCATGGTTCTCGACCTCAAATACCGCTCGAATCTTTCAATTGCCGCTTTCGCGATCACATCGGGTCTGATCGGATGCGTACCCGGTTCGCTTTCCCGATCTGGATCGGTGGGTGGTCCGCCCCTCGCCACCGTGCCGGAATCCCTCTCGCTTGGGAGGCTCGAGCCGGGCCAGAAGGCTTCGGCCCGCTTGATACTGCGGAATCGGACCTCCCGCCAATTCTCCGTCACGCGAGTCGAGGCGAGTTGTCCCTGCATCGGCGCGTCGCCCTCGGCATTCGGCATCGGGCCGAGGGGTCAGTCCACGCTGGCGATCACCTTCGACCCGAGCGAGGACCCCGGATTTCGGGGCGGCCTTTCGGTCGGACTAGTCGGATTCGGAGACAATGGGGACGTCCTCTTCCGAGCCACGATCGAACTAGAAGTGGGTCGAATGGATGTTCGGATGAGTAATCCCGACAGTGTTCCCCTTCTCGTACCTCTCTAAAGCGTAGAGGATCTCGATGACACCTTCGGAAAGAAGATCGTTGCCTTGGATCGCGAAGACGTTGCTCCTCGCGAGTGGACTGCTGATCGCCTTGGTCATCGGTGCATACCTTAGCTTCGGCTCGATTGCGGCGAGCTTGGCTTACGCCCGCGGCGACAGGCTGATTGTCGATGCCACAAACAAATCATTCGGAACCTTGCGAAGCAACAGCGATGGGACGCTGGTCTTTCAGATTCGGAACCTGGCGAGCCGGCCGATAACGGTGCTCGGGGCGCGATCGTCTTGCACTTGCACGGCGGTCGAAAATCTGCCTCTAACGATTCAGCCGCGTGAAACCCATCCGTTGAAGATTCGAATCCGTCCGGGTAAGAAAACGGGTGATATTGACGAGAAGGTGTCACTTTTTAGTGATTTCTCGATCCAGACGGAACTGATTCTCAAGGTTGTTGGCAAGATTGTGAAGGACGACGGGTCCCGAAGTGCCATTACAATGAGAACAGGAGATTGACCATGGCGCGGCTCATGCAGTGGGGATTCTTTGTTCTGTTAGCCTGCTCGCTCATCTTGGCGAGCTCGGGTGTCGCCTCCCTACTTGGCTCGACTCGAGGAAAGGACCCTGGTCCCGATCTGGTTGTCGAAACCCCACTCAAATCTTTTGGGGCGGTGCCGAGGGGTCGCGAAGTATTCCTAAGTTATTCTCTGAGTAATCGTTCCGATCATCCGATTCGAATCCTTGGCGTCACATCACTTTGTACGCCGCAAGGGTGCTTGGGTGTCGGCGAGCAACTACCGTTCGAGATACCCCCTAGGTCGCAGAGCCAAATTAAGCTGAAAGTGCAGACAGGGAACCAAGGAAACTTTCGAGCCGATGTCGGCTTGTTCTCAGATTGTCTCGGGCAGAAGACAGTCAGCCTTGGAGCAGAAGGTCAAGTTCTCGATCGCTTGGAATACTGATGGATCAAACTCTAAAATTTTACGGCAAACCTTGCCGTGTTGACGACAGTTGCATGACCCTAAATTCGGAGGAGATTGACATGACCCGTTTCTTTGATCTTGGATCGTCACTGGCCGCCGCCTTCGGGACGGTGTGCTTGGCCCTCGGCCTGTTCATGTCGGGCAGTGGCGCCCTCGCCAACCAGCAGATCATCCAGCCGTTCCAGGGCAGTTGTACGACAGAGGTGAAAGGCAACTGCGGAGCAATGACTCTCTGCACCAGTAACAAATGCGATTACTCCTCGGCCTCGTGCCCCTGCCAGTGATCCAAAAGTGGATCGATTGAAACGATAAGGCTCGGACGCCTTCTGCGAGGATGTTGGGCATCGGGCGGTTTGGCCGCCCGATACCTTCGTGGACTATTTTTCGACGTAAATCAGAAACCGGATGAATCTGCCATGAAACAGATCACCATATTCTTGATGGCAGCTTTCTGGTCGTACGGACCCGGTTCCCAACTGTCCTCAGCCGGGTCGCTTGAACTCGAGAAAGTCCGGGCCGAGTTCCCGCGAGCGATGACGCTTTTGGAGAATCTCTCGAAGAATGTACGCGGCAAGTTCAAGAGGTATGTTGCCGAAGATGGCGGGACGAGGGCGACTACGGTAGTTTACGCCACCAACAAATCCTCTCGAAAGGCACATATCACCTATGATGACTCTAGGGCATATGCCCCTGGGGAGGAAGCTGTCCGCTGCGTCAGCCCGGCAGCCTACTTCCAGCTGTCTCGAAATTCATCGAATGTTCCGTACATGCTCTCGGCATACAATTTGCCCGACGGCCAGGATAATCCCCTCGAAGCAACATTGGATCAGTATTTGTACGCGCCTTGTTCAATCCGCGGCTTTCGAATGACGGAGTTCATGGCAAATCCGACCTTCGCGTTCAACTCAGCCGAGGAGGTGGTTGAACGGGGCCGTCCCGTCATGAAGATCAATTTTTCGATAAAGAATCACGAGTGGCTGATTTCCGGTGTCATCTTCGCCGACCCCAGCAATGGCTGGTCGATCCAAAAGAGCGATTGCGAAACCACAGTCGGAAATTACCGCAAGCAGCGGCTCGTTTGCGAGGCGGAGTACGAGGCGCTTCCAGACGGGTCGTCCTCAACCCGATTGGTCACTTTATCCATCCCAGGACCAGGCCCTCAGGGCGGCCCGGTCAAGGTTCGTTGCGAGACCCTGGAATTCGAGCGAAAGTCAACCCCAGACTCTGAGTTCACCCCACAGTTTTATGGATTGCCCGACCTCACGACGCCGGGGAAGGACCGATCGCGCAACGAAGCCCCCTTCTGGCTCTTGGGGATGGCGTTCCTGGCGTTGGTCGTCGCCGTCGCGATGAAATATTACTCCACGCGCCTCCAGCGGAGATGAGCGGTGCGGATTTACCGAGTCTCGATCCATCAACGGGCCGGCTTCACGCTCATCGAATCGCTGGTGGTGATCGCCATCATCGGCATCCTTATCGCCCTGCTCCTGCCGGCTGTCCAAGCCGCGCGGGAAGCGGCGCGGCGGGCCCAGTGCTCCAACAATTTGAAGCAGTTCGGGATCGCCCTCCAGAGCTATCATGACTCGTATGGCTGCCTGCCGGCGGGCAGGATCAAGTCTTACGACCCCCGCTATTCGGGCGCGAATCCCCCTTGCACCTCGACGATCATTGATAAGAGCATCCACGTCTTCTTGTTGCCGTACGTCGAACAGATGTCCCTCTTCAATGCGATCAACCAGAGTTTGACCATCATCGGTACCGAGAACTCGACGATTCACACCTCGGTCGTCGGTATTTATTCCTGCCCGAGCGACCCCGACTCGGGCCCGCCTCGCGACCTGAACGCCGGTGCCCTCGCCACTTACGGCGTCACCGATCCCGCGCCGATGTCTTTCACCAGCTATGCGGGTTGCACCGGTTCATTGATGGTCATCGCACTCCCCCAATTGGGCAAACAGTGTGTGGTCCCCTCACAGCAGATCGCGCAAAATAACGGATGCTTCCACGACGTTTCGCCGATCACCCTCGCCTCGATCGTGGATGGCACGAGCAATACCCTGTTCATGGCCGAGAAATCGACGACAACGCTGCGCAACTTCGCGAGCATTAGCCCGACCCTGTTCGCGGAGCGTGGTTGGTACATCACTGGGAATTGGGGTGACACCTTATTTTCGACGTTCTACCCCGTCAACGCCTATCGGTCGGTCGGGGGCGGAGCTGCGGATGCACTGGCCCGGTCGGCCTCCAGCCTCCATCCTGGCGGCGTCAACGTTTTGATGGGTGATGGCTCCGTCCGCTTCGTCAAGGACACGATCCAATCGTGGGCCTCCAACCCCATGACCGGCCAGCCCATCGGTGCCGTGTTCAATGCCGGTGGATGGTGGGACGTCCTGCCCGGCCCGGGGATCTGGCAAGCCTTGAGCACTCGCGGGGATCGCGAGATCATCTCGGCTGATGCCCTCTGAATCTCCTTCTTCCCCAAACCTCGATCGCCGGGTGCCACGCAATGCCGAAAACCGCGCGGAGAAAAGGGGTCAGCAGTGCTCTGTGGAAAACCCGCGAACCTAAGCCCATCTCGCTTCGCATTATGAGATATGACCACGAGCAAATCCCCGCGACGGGTCTTCCAAGTCGCCTATGACGCGGCCCGCGAGGCGGTCCCGGCCTCCAACCATATCAAAGCCCCCCCAAGCTCACCCAGCCCCAACTCCTGGCCTGCTTGGTGCTCAAGTAGCTCCTACGTACCGACTATCACGGCCTCGCCGCCCATCTGGCCGACCATCCCGATCTCGGCCGGATCATCGGCCTGGAGGTCATCCCCCACTTCACCACCTTCCAGAAGGCAGCCAACCGGCTCGTAACTGCGGCACCAACACGCAAACTCTTCGATGCGGTGCTCGAGCGGGCCCTGATTCACAAGCCCGCTGATGCGGTCCGGTTCGTAGAAGGGTGAGTTCATTCGAGCGGACTGGCCTTTGAGAAGAATAGGTGCTTTCCGAACCAGGGCCGCGTTGCTATCATAAGAGATCAAGAGGATGATGCCACGCCCTGGACCGTTGTTCGCACCTCGACACGGGTGGCCTGCCATGACGGATGTTCTCACTTGGTCGATCGACCTGGGCCGATGGTTCGGGGTCCAGATCCGGGTCCATTACTTCCTGGTCTTCTTCGCGATGGGTCGGCTGCTCAACGCGGCCGTCGGCGTCAACCACGCGATCGCCCCGACGGTTTGCTGGTTGTCCTTGCTCCTGGTCGTCCTGGCCCTCCACGAACTCGGCCATGCCCTGATGGCCCGATTTCATGACGTCGAGGTCGAGGATATCCGGCTCTGGCCGCTGGGGAACTTCGTCATCCCGGGTCCCGCCCGGTCGACCGACAGCGTGGCCGTCGCCTCCGCCGGGCTTCTGACCAGCGGGACCCTGGCGATCTTCACCGCCGTGGTCCTGGCGATGACGGGCCACTCGATGATCTTCAACCCGTTCGGCCACTTCGACCCGAACTCGGTCATGGTCGACTCGGGGTCGCCGATCAACATGGTCACGCGGGCACAAGTCACGCCGCTCCGACCGCTCTGGTGGGTCGGCTGGTTCGGCTACCTCAACTGGGTGATTTTCCTCGCCAACCTGATCCCGGCCTTGCCGCTCGACGGCGGTCGGATCTTGCGGGTGATCCTGGCGCGGTCGTCGATCGGGCTAACCCGCGACAATCCCTATGCCCAGTGGACCGCCCGAGGGTTCGCCGGGATCTTGACGCTGGTCGGCCTGGTCAAGATCGTCATCGGCCCGTTCAGCGTGGGCCTGACGTTGTTCGTCCTGGCGGTCCTGATCGAGCTGGTCGTCCGGACCGAGTCGAGGATGCTCGAAGAAGGCGGCTTCTTCGAGGACGGCGTGTTCGGCTACGACTTTTCCGAAGGTTACACCAGCCTCGAAGCCAACACCGCCAAGGTCCGGCCGATCCGCGAAAGCGCGATCAAGCGCTGGCGGAGGCGGAGGTCGGAGCAAAGGCTCCAGCGCCGGGCCGAACGCCAGGCCGCCGAGGAATCGCGGATGGACGAGATCCTCGATAAGCTCCACCGGCAAGGCAAAGCTTCGCTCACCGACGACGAGCAGCGGTTCCTGATCCAGGTCAGTTCCAAATTGCGGAACCGGTCGAAGGTCCGTGATTAGTCGGTTCCTGGCCCGAGCGTCGGTCGGTCCCATGCTCCTCGACGCCGCGATGGGGACCCGCCTGATCGCCTCGGGCCTCGACCTCGACGACGACGACCCTTGCCTCTGGAATCTCGCCCGGCCCGAACCCGTCGCGGCAATCCATCGGGCCGACGTCGCGGCCGGGGCCGAGGCCGTCTTCACCAATACCTTCGGGGCGAACCGATCGTGGCTCGCCCGGTTCGACCCCAAGGCTTCCGTCACCGCGATCAACCGCCAGGCCGTGACCCTGGCCCGACTTGAGGCCGGCCCGGATCGGTTCGTCGTTGGGTCGATCGGCCCCACCGCGATGGTTGATCCGATGACAATCCTCGAACAAGCCGAGGCGCTCCTCGACGCGGGGGCCGACGCCTTGGCCCTCGAAACTTACCGATTCGAGCAGGCGATCACCGCCCTCGATCATCTCAAGGGCATCGACCATCCGATCCTGGTCGGCTTGTTCACCTGGCCCGATTCGATCGCCGCGACGGCTCATCGACTGATCGACCAAGGCGCCTCGGTCGTCGGCGCGAACTGCTTCGCCGACCTCGACTTCGCGTTTCGCCTGATCGACGAGCTTCGCGCCTCGGACGACCGGCCTTTCTGGCTCAAACCCTCGACCGGACCGCCCGACGCCACTTTGAATCCCGAAGACTTCGCCAGGCTCGCGGCCCGGTTGGCGTCGGCCGGGGCCGGGCTGCTCGGGGGATGCTGCGGGACCTCGGATGTCCACTTGGGGGCGATCCGCGACGTTTGGGAGAATCGATGAGGCTTCGAGGGAACATGCTGGCCAAGCGTGCGCCCCGGCGGTAGAGTGGTTTCGTTGCCCCACAACTCCCAAGGACCGAGCCGTTGGCGACCCGCAAGCGACCCATGCCGACCCTTTCGCCGCCCGCTCGGCTCAAAAACGTGCTGCCTCGGTCGGAGATCCCGAAGGGCGACTGCCTTTGCGACCACTGCGAGGGGCGGTGCTGCCGCTACTTCTCGTTGCCGATCGAGACCCCCGAGGGGTGGGACGACTACGACGCGATCCGATGGTATCTCGCCCACGGGCAAACCTTGATTTACGTCGAAAAAGAAACCTGGTACCTCGTCGTGATGACGCGCTGCCAGTACCTGACCAAAGAGGACCGCTGCCAAATCTACTGGAACCGCCCCAAGATCTGCCGCGATTACACGACCGACGAATGCGAGTACGACAACGATTGGATCTTCGAAAAAGTCTTCGAGACGCCCGAGCAGATTTGGGAATATGCCGAGTCGATCCTCCCCCCTCGACGGGCCAAGCGCGTGGAACCGGCGATCACCGTGATCACCCCGCTTTGACCGAAGCCGACTCATTCGGGTTCCTTGGGCGCAATCATGGCGATCCGGTCGAACCACTACGAAGCGGCGTTCGAGGCGTATATCCGCTCGATCCGCATCCCTTGCGTCGCGGTCGACGAAGCCAAACGCGCGCTTTTCGGGGACGAGGGGGTCAAAAATCCCGACTTCTTGCTGTATCCTCGATGTGGGCCTAACCTCGTGGTCGAGGTCAAGGGGAAGCGCGGCAAGAACAACCAGGGGCGACGCCCTTGGGAAAACTGGGTCACCACCGACGACCTCGACGGCCTGGCTCGCTGGCAAGAAGCGTTCGGACCCGGCTTCCGGGCGATCCTGGCTTTCGTCTACGCCGAACCTGCGCCCGAGTTCGGCTTGCCGGTCGGCGACGGTTCCTACCCGTTCCGAGGCTTGGCTTATCGGTTCTGGGCGGTCGGGCTTGACGACTACGTCGCCCACCTCCGGTCGAGAGGCCCCGCCTGGAAGGCCGTCGCGATGGCCCGGGCCGCGTTCAGGCGCCGGGTCCGACCCCTGGTGGAATGGCTACCCATGACGGCGGAAGCCCCCCGGCGACCGCGACCTCTTACCGGAGCATGATCGATGTCGACACCTTTTCGCCGCCTCCTTCGCAGGGGCCTTGTGCCCGCCCTCGCCTTGATCCTGGGCGCTTCCGGCTTCGCCCCCACCCCGGCGCGCGCGCAGGCCCCCAAGGCCGAGAAGCAAAAGGAACCCACCGACGGCTTCTTCGACGTCCCGGCCCGCGACCCGAGCGAAGACGGCCCGGAGATCGGCCTGTTCGCCTACATCGTCACGGCGGGCCTGGGCGGGCTGACGATGTTCATCCTATGCAAGTCGGCCCGCAGGGGCTAACTTCCCGAAGTCTTTCCGCGATGGCCCGACGAATTGGTTGAGGGGTATCGGATGAGCGATGAATTGACGCGGCCCAGCCTCGACGAGGTGGCCTCGACCTACCGGACCCCGGTCCTCGAACTGATCCACAGGGCGAGCGAGGTCCACCGCCGCCACCACAACCCGTCGGAGGTCCAGGTCTGCGTCCTCCTCTCGGTGAAGACCGGGGGATGCCCCGAAGACTGCGGCTATTGCCCCCAGGCCGCCCGACACCACACCAGCGTCGACGCCGAGCCGCTCATGGACGTCGCCGCCGTCCTCGAAGCGGCCCGGCGCGCCAAAGACTCGGGCGCGGCCCGGTTCTGCATGGGGGCCGCGTGGCGCGAGGTCAAGGATAACCGCCAGTTCGACCAGGTCTTGGCCATGATCCGGGGGGTCAAGGACCTGGGCCTCGAAGTCTGCGCCACCCTGGGGATGGTCACCGAGGATCAGGCGGCCCGGATGAAAGATGCCGGGCTTGATGCCTACAACCACAACCTCGACTCGTCCGAAGCGTTCTACGACCGGATCATCCGGACCCGGACGTATCGGGACCGGCTCGACACCCTGGCGAACGTCCGGAAGGCGGGAATTACTGTCTGCTGCGGCGGGATCGTCGGGATGGGGGAGTCGGACCAGGACCGGATCGCCCTGATCCACACCCTGGCCAACCTCCCCGAGCCGCCCGAGTCGGTGCCGATCAACGCCCTGGTCGCCGTCGAGGGGACGCCGCTGGCCGACCGCCCCGCCGTCTCGATCTGGGACATGGTCCGGACGATCGCCACGGCCCGGATCACCATGCCCAGGTCGATGGTCCGCCTGTCCGCCGGTCGGACCGCGATGACCGAGTCAGACCAGGCATTGTGCTTCCTCGCCGGGGCCAACTCGATCTTCGCGGGCGACAAGCTCCTCACCACGCCCAACCCCGGCGTCGACCGCGACCGCCAACTGTTCGACCACCTCGGCCTGACCCCGAAACCGGCGGCGATCACCGCCGTCGGCGAAGTCCTGGCCGAGGTCTGATCGCCCGATGACCATCGACCGCGACCCCGGCCAGGCCGTGGTCATCTCCGGGATCGGCCTGGCCACCGCGCTCGGATCGACCCGAGCCGCGACCTGGGCCGGAATCCGCGCCGGTCGATCGGGCGCGGCCTGGCTCGACCGGCCCGGTTTGGAACCCGGTTTCGCGGGATTTCCGCTCGAACCCGGGCCTTGGTCGGATCACCCCGAACCGGCCCTCGGCCTGCTCGACCAGGTCGTCGCCGAGGCGGTGCTCGATGCGGGCCTCCTCGGCGGGAAGCTCGACCGCGACCGGGTCGGGGTCCTGGTCGGGTTGAGCAAGGGGGGGCTTCGAGGGCTGGCCCAGGCGGAGCGGTCGACCCGTCCTCCCGGCGACGACCATTCCCTCGCCGAAGCCTGGGGTCGAGCCTGGCCGAGCGCGGGGGCGTCGGCGATCTCCGGCAAATATGGCTGGCGAGGCCCGAGCATCGCCCCGATCGCGGCCTGCGCCACCGGCCTGGTCGCGGCCCTCCAAGGACTCGACCTGATCCGCCGGGGGGTTTGCGACGTGGTGTTGGCAGGCTCGGTCGACGCTTCGCTCGAACCCTTGGTCCTCGGGGCGTTCCGGCGGATGAAGGTCCTGGCCAGGGTCGACGGCCCCCCGAATCAAGCCGTCCGCCCCTGGAGCCGCGACCGGTCGGGCTTCCTGGTCGGGGAAGGGGGGGCGGTCCTGGTCCTGGAACGCTTGGGGGCGGTCCGGGACCGAGGCGGGACCGCCTACGCCGAGCTGGCCGGAGGCGCCATCGGGTCCGACGCCTTCCACGAGACCGGCCTCGACCCCGACCCGACCGGCTTCGCCCGCTTGATCGCCCGGGCGCTCCGCGACGCCTCGGTCGCCCCCGAACAGATCGCCGCCGTCAACGTCCACGGCACGGCGACCGGGCCGAACGACCCGCTCGAATGCCGCGCGATCCGCCGGGCCTTCGGACCTTGGAGCGACCGCCTGGCCTGCTCGGCCAACAAGGCGCAGGTGGGCCACCTCCTCGGCGCGGCGGGTTCGGTCGAGCTGGCGATCACCGCCCTGTCGGTCCTCGACGGGTTCGTGCCGCCCACCTTGAACCTCGACGACCCCGACCCCGCCTGCGACCTCGACGGGACCCCGCACCAGGGACGATCCCTCGCCATCCCCGCCGCCTTGAAGCTCTCGCTCGGCTTCGGCGGCCACCTGGCGGCGGCGGTCCTCAAGCGGGTCGCCTCCTCTTCCTCTCCACTCAAGCCGGGCGACTCCCATGCGTGAGAACGCGATGGCGGGCACACCGACCTTCGTTCCCAATGCCGTTAATTTCCGCAGGTTAGGCATGCCACCCACAGATTGCCGATTTCAGATGGAAGGGGGTCGAAGGGGTTGACAATAACCCATTTTGGGTTATTATTCCGTTGCCTGCACATAGATATCTCACCGCCACGTTTGCCTGTCCAGCTCTGGGGATGTATCGGAATGAAGCTGCCGCTCGACCAGATTCGTCTTGGCGATTGCATGGATTTACTCAGGTCGCTGCCCGATGGGTGTGTTGACCTGATCGTTTCGTCACCCCCCTACAACATTGGGAAGGCTTACGAATCGAGACGAGCCTTGGACATCTATGTGGAGCGGCTATGCGACGTCTTGAAGGAGTGCAGCCGCATCTTGAAGCGTACAGGCTCCATCTGGTGGCAGGTCGGTTCATTCGCCGAGAAGGGCATGCTGATCCCCCTGGACATCCGCTTTTTCCCGATCCTCGAATCCTGCGGGCTGATCCCTCGTAACCGTATCGCTTGGGCGAGGCAGCACGGCCTTCATGCCTCCAAGAAGTTTTCCGGCAGATACGAGACGATCTTGTGGTTCACCAAGTCGGATGAATGGATTTTCGACCTCGACGCCATCCGCGTCCCACAAAAATATCAGAACAAGAAATTCCACCGTGGGGACAAGCAGGGCGAGTTTTCCTGCAACCCGGACGGCAAGAATCCCGGTGACATCTGGCTGTTCCGCAACGTCAAGCACAATCATGAAGAGCAGACGATCCACCCCTGTCAATTCCCCGAAGACATGATCGCCCGGATCGTCCTCGCTACCTCGCCCAAGGGTGGCGTCGTTTTCGACCCCTACATGGGCACCGGCACCGTCGCAGTCGTTGCCCGCGACCATGACCGGCACTTCATGGGCGCGGAACTGGATGCCAGCTACCACAGCGTTGCGCTCCGTCGGTTGAAGGGCGAGCCCGACGAAAACAACTGCTTCCCCAACCTAAAAACGCTTCGCGATTATTGCGAACGAACCGGAAGGCCCGTGGGAGCCTTCCGGTTCGACGCACAGGTGGGAGAAAAGCCGACCGACCGCAGCCTGTCCAAAATCTTCCCCGAGGAGCACCATCTGGCGGAGATGGAAGAGCGGCTTGCCTACGAAGAAGAAGCTTTCGCGGCGGATGTCCGCAAGCAGGAGCGGCCCATTGATAGAAATTTGAACGGCAAGCGGAAGGCGAAGGGCTCTACGTTGTTTGATCTGTAGACTCTGGCTCCTCGACCAAGGCGAAAGCACACCGCCCATCCGCCTTGCGGGAGCTGACCACAAATTGCCGGTTGGCCCGCAGGTCAACAGTGCGCGAGTAGCGTGTCGCGGAATATCCAGTCCAGACGCCGGGTGTGACGCCGGTGCGTTCGGCAAATAGGCCGACCACCCGGATGGGCACGTCGAAAACCTTGTATCTCGCCAGCGAATTGAGTTGGTGGACGGCCTGCTCGTAGTAAAGCGTGCTGTTCGACGCCGGGAACATGTGGGCCTTGGTGATGATGACCGCCAGCTTCGTCGGCTCACCTAAGTGTAGGCCGATCTTCGACTTGAAGAACAGCTCCGAACGGATCGTGTTGTTGAGCAGGAATGGGTAGTTGCTGAACTGAGCTTCGGCGATGACGCCGCGCTTGCCGAAGTCGATGTCGGTGCCCAGGAAGTTGAACTCGGCGGGGATCGGGATACGCCTCCAGCCGTGCGGCGTCAACGCCGCCTTGATTGCCTCGTTGGTGCCGACCGGATCGAAAATCGGCCGTCCCTGCTTTCCGGCCTGGTCGGAAGCCTTCATATGAAGCGGCATTCCTTTCAATGCGGCCCTAATTTCCTCCCACGCGGTGGCGTGACCCTCGGCAATCACGACATCGGCGGTATTGAAGTCGGTCGTTTTGATGAGAATCGTTGCTGCCCAACTTTCATAAAAGCTGCTCGACGAATCGCAGAACGTCGATTTCGAGCACTTCCGCTATCTCTAGGAACTCGACAATGTCTAAGCGGCGCTCCCCACGCTCGAACTTCGAGACGTGGGACTGTTTGCGATCAAGCTTTAAGGCCAGATCCATTTGCGTCAGCCCTTTTGCCTTCCGGGCATGGATGAGCATTTCCCGGAAGCGGATATATTTGTCGCTGAAGACTGATCTAGGCATGAGTTGACGCTCACAATCTCGGCGAAGGGTATGCTAAAACCTAAAATGGGTTATTCCAAAACGGGTTTCGATTTTCTCTTTACGGAGCTTGAGCGGAAGGGTAGGAGGTTATAGGGGCGAGAAAACGGGTCGGGTGAGGAAAGGGGTGTATCCCGTTAAAGAATGAAGGATGATAGCTCGGCCCATCGAGAGGCGAACGGGCGGCGGATCGAGTCCACGAGCGTCTTGAAAACGGAAGGAAGCGATGGTGTCCACGACGACGATCCTGATCTTCGCATCATGCATGTCGGTGTTCCCGACGGGCGACCTCGACGCGCCGAAGCCCGAAGCCGTCCGCGAGGCCGTGGTCAAGGCCCTCCCGCTGATCTTGAAGAGTACCAACCAGTATTCGGAGAAGCGGGACTGCTTCTCGTGCCACCACCAGGCCGTGCCGGTCCTCGCCCTGTCGACGGCGAGGGAGCATGGGTTCGCCGTCCCGGCCGAGGCGATCGAAGATCCGTTGGAGCATACGGAGAATGACCTTCGAGGCGCGCTGGACAGTTACCGGAAGGGGAAGGGGCAGCCGGGCGACATCAACCGGGCGGGTTATGCCCTGTTCACGCTCGACGTCGGCGGGATCAAGCCCAACGAGGTGACCGACGCCGTCGCCGAGTATTTGTTGCAAAAGGAGGAGCCTCGCGGCTATTGGCGAGGCTCGGCGGACCGCCCGCCGTCGGAGGCGAGCGAGTTCATGTCGAACTACCTCATCATCCGAGCCTTGACGGCCTACGGCACCGAAGGGCGGAAGGATCGGGTCGCCGTCCGGGTGGAGAAGACCCGGCGATGGCTGGAGTCGGCCCGACCCCGAGACACGGAGGATCGGGTCTTCCGGCTGCTCGCGCTCCAGGCCGTGTCCGCCCCGGAGGCATCGATCCGAGAGGCGTCCAACGACCTGGCCTCGACCCACCGCGACGACGGCGGATGGTCCCAGCTCGACGGAGGGAAGTCCGACGCCTATGCGACCGGCTCGGCGCTCGCCGCCCTGCACCTGGCGGGGCGGATGGCGACGGACAGCCGGGTGTATCGGGGCGGGTTGAAGTTCCTGATCGATGACCAGCGAGAGGACGGGTCGTGGTTCGTCACCTCGCGGAGCAAGCCGTTCCAGCCCTATTTCGAGAGCGGGTTCCCCTACGGCAAGGACCAGTTCATCTCGATGGCGGCGACCTCGTGGGCGGTGACGGCGTTGTCCCTGGCCGACCCGAAGAAATGATTTGGGTCTGGGGTTAACAATCTAGTAATGTAAAGTCGAGACCGGTCGTTCGCCTATCGACCCCTTTTTTTTGGACGAGGCGGTTCACACAATCCGAGGACCAACTGATGATGAAGTTCGGGACGGTGGTCGCGCGTCGGGGCCTGGCGGCGTTGCTTGTTGGCCTGATCCTGGGCTTGGGATCGCCGGCCCGGGCCGAATCTCCGACGTACTACCGCGATGTTGCCGGGATTTTGCAAAAGAACTGCCAGGATTGCCACCGCGACGGTCAGGTCGCGCCGTTCTCGCTCCTGACGTACCAACAGGCGAAGAAGCGAGCCGGCGACCTTGTCGAGGTCACGTCGAAGCGATTCATGCCCCCTTGGCAGGCTTCGACGACTTATGGCGGCCCGTTCCACGACCAACGAGGGCTGGAGGACGCGGAGATCGCCACGCTCCGGGAGTGGGCCGAAGGCGGTTGCCCCGAAGGGAACCCAGCCGATGCGCCGCCGACCCGAGAGTTCGCCGGCGATTGGCCGCTCGGCCCGCCGGACCTGATCCTGTCGATGGCCGAATCCTTCGAGGTCCCCGCCAACGGAGCCGATCGGTTCCGGATCTTCGTGCTCAAGACCGATTTCCCCGACACCCGGTGGATCAAGGGCGTCGATTACAAGCCGGGCAGTCGCAAGGTGGTCCACCACATCTTCGGGGCGATCGACACGTCGGGCCTGGGTCCAAAACTTGACGCCGCCGACCCGGAGCCTGGATTCGAGTCGGAGTACAATTTCGGCGAAGGGATCTCGGTCGGGCCCTCCTTGCCGATCTATACCTCGGGGAGTCGGCCCCGATTCGCTCCGGAGGGTACGGGCTATGTTTTGCCGCCCAAGGCCGACATCCTCATCCAGGTGCATTATCACCCGACCGGCAAGCCCGCCGTCGACCGGACCGAGGTCGGCTTGTACCTTTCCGACAAACCCTTGCCCAAGCCCATCCGGTCCAGCTTCGTCTTCCCGGAAATCTCGAAGGTCCAGGAGGCCAAACTCGTCGACCGTTCCAAGGCCGTCGGAAGGGATTTGACCATGAATGAAACGTTCGAAGATGTCCTGGTCATCCCCGCCGATGAACCCAACTACGTCATCAAGGGCACTTCCGGGTCGGGGATGCTGGGCAAGCCGTTCTCGCGCGAGATCCTCCTCACCTCGGTGACCCCCCACATGCATTGGCGGGGCAAATCGTTCGAAATGCACGCGGTGTTGCCCGACGAGAAGCAGACCCAGGTGCCCCTGATCAAGATCGACCATTGGGACTTCAATTGGCAGGGGAGCTATTACTTCGTCGAGCCGGTCAAGCTGCCCAAGGGGTCGTACTTCGAATTCACGGGGCGATTCGACAACTCCGCGAGCAACCCCGTCAATCCGATCCAGCCGCCGAAGGTCGTCCATTGGAACAACCGGGGCGACGATGAGATGTGCACCGCGGCCTACCAATACATCGTCGCCGAAGCGAACGCCGCCCCGCCCAAACCGCAAGCCAAACCGGACTCGGGCAATTCCCAAACGTCCACCAAATGAGTCGGCCCTCGTTTGACAAGGGGTGATCGCGCCTCGAACCCTGGTTGAGAAAGATTTTTTGCAAATTAGCGACTACGGCCCCGGCGAAAAAGCGATCTTATCGGGGGGAGATATCGTCGAGGCGGACCCGACGCCGAGTCTGTTCGACCGGGTCGGTTGGGTTCGTTCGGCGAGGTCGGGTGGGATGACTTCCTTGTTGGGTTCGTTCCGCGCCGGGGTCTGGATCGTTCGTGAAGGTCTGGTCCGTCCGTTGAATCGTGTCGCAAATGGTCGTTGGGTTCGTTCCGCAATCATGGTCGGGGAGTCGTGACGGCCAGAATGGGTTCGTTCCGCGTGAGGGGGTGGGGTCGTTGGGTTCGTTCCGCTCGGGAAACTCGGGGGCGATTGACGGTCGCCCCGATCTAGCCGTTAATACGTCCGGGATTATAAGTTATGGCAAAATTGGGTTCGTTTGGTCATCAGGCTCTTGGGGTCGATTAGGGGTAACGAAATCTTTCGGAGACTGGGGAAATTCGAGGGCCTTGCCGATTTTATAGGGCGAGGAGGGCGGCAAGTCGAGGCCGCTTGATGACATGGGGTTTGTGTGTTTCCAACCATCGAGACCCAGACCCGAAAATCGGTCGGCCTTGTTCGGCGACCCCAAATTGGTGATGATATGCCTCTCGTTTTCGGACAGATTCACCCCCAACGAAAGATGCCGCGATGCCGCAGACCAACTCCCGCAAGGCCAACCAGCGCCGACGGTTCCAGAAACAACGAAAGGCCAATCGCCTCCGGGTCCTCGAAGTCAAGCGGGAGCCGAAGCCCGAGGCCGCTTCGTCCTGAGTGTTCGGCCTCGGGGGCGTCGTCGACCCGAGAAATCCACCTTTGCCCTTTGTCAACCCCTTGCGACGGTTTCGATCCCAGGCTACGGTACCTCTAACAATGCCGGACGTCGGAAGCTAGGATGCTCGACGGACCCCTCAACGCTTTGGGGACCCGACGACGACCGGATGGCGGTGGGTTGCGGCGATGAGGCCGCGACCCGCCGCGAACTTTTCGGTCAGGCCCGCGCCCTGAGCTTTTGGATCGCTCGCCAGGCGTAATAGACCGGAACCCCCGAGGCGACGCTCAACCCCGAGGCGGCCGCGACCTCGGGGCGACTCCGGGCCACGGCGACGACCAGCGCCCCCGTCCCCACCAGGTAGATCAGCGGGGTGATCGGATAGCCCGGCGTCCGGAACGGTCGAGCCGCTCCCGGCCGCGTGGCACGAAGGACGAACACCGAGCTGACCGTCAGCATCGAGAACAACGACAGGCCGATGCTCGAATACAGCAAGATCGGCTCGAACTTCGCCGTCCAGAGCAAGACCAACGCCCAAGTCACCTGCAAAACCGTCGCGACCACCGGCGCCCCTCGGCCGGTCACTCGCCCGGCGAAGCTGGGGAACTGCCCCGACGCCGCCATCGCCATCAAGACCCGAGGTCCGGTCAAGACATAAGCGCTCACCGAGGCGATCAAGGTCAGGCCGATCGCGATCGAGAGCGGGTTCGCCACCCGAGGCCCGACCAGCCGCTCGGCCGCGATCTGGGCGATCGGGGCCACCAGGTTGACGTTCTTCGAGTCGCCGACCATCCCCCGGATCGCCTCGGCCGGGATCGCCAGGGCATAGGCGAAGTTGAGCAGGAGGTACAACAAGGTCACCAGGCCGGTCCCGATCAGGATCGCCCGGGGCATCCGCTTCTGCGGCCGGTCGACCTCGCCCGCCAGGTACGACGCCGCGTTCCAGCCGGTGTAAGCATAGGTGACGTAGACCAAGGACGACGCCATCGACACCACCACGTCGACCGTCATCGGCGGGCGATCCGCGAGCGAACTCCAATGGCCCCAACCGAGGGTGACTCCCGCGACGGCCAATGTCGAGAGGATCGCCAGCTTCACGACCGTCATCCCCCCTTGCACCCGGATCGACGACACGCTCCCGAGGCAATGGACCACCGCCAAGGCCAGGACGATCGCCGACGCCAGGGCGGGTCGGACGATGGCCTCCCGCCCCGCGTCGATCGGAAACGGGACGAGCAGGTAATTCGCCGCCGCCGAGGAGGAAGCCGCGATCGGGCCGCCGAAGCCGATGAAGAACGAGACCCAGCCCGACAAGAAGGCGACCGCCGGCCCGTAGGATTCGTGGAGGTAGACGTAGTCGCCGCCCGATCGGGGGATCATCGCGGTCAACTCGCAGAGGGTCAAGGCCCCGCAGACCGCCAGGGCGCCGCCGATGATCCAGAGGGCGAGCATCAACTGGTTGCTGCCCAGGAAGTAGACCGAGAACCCCGAGGTGGTCAGGACCCCCGTGCCGACCATGCTCGAAACCACCACGAAGGTCGCCGTCGCCGGCCCGAAGCGAGGGGGCCGGGCCGAGGCGTCGGGTGATCCGGGCGAGGCGTCGGCTTGGCTCATGGTGGGGCTCTCGGCGGCTTTAACCGTGGGTTTCGACCATTGCAAATCGCAACATCGCAAATCGCAAAAAAGTTGACCAGACGGCGTCCCTTTCGACCCAGGCTACCACCGATGGCGAGATCACGAACCATGATCTCTCGAAGATCCGCGATTCCTTGTCTGCAATTTGCAATCTGCCATTTGTCATTCTCCGTGTGCCCCTGGTCCCTGAGCCGCGACTCGGCCATTATGGAGGCTCGACGGTTCGGCGGCGAACAAGGTTTGGGTTTGTCGAAGCGGAAAGAGGGCCTGGCGATGACCGAAGCGACCTCCGACGCCTTCCTCAGCGGGCAGGGGATTCCCGTGGCCTTGGGCCAGATCGAGTCGGAGTTGATCCGGCTCTGGGGTCCGGCGGCCGACCGCGCGGGGGCCGCCGACGCCGAAGGGGCCAACGTCACTCGGGTCGTCCTGGCCAACCTCGTGGTGGGGTCGGGGCCGGGCTGCCCGCAAACCCTGGAAACGACCCTCGACACCGTGGTGGCCCGCCACCCTTGCCGGGCGATCGTCCTCCGAAGGACCGACGAACCCGACCGCCAGGTCTTCGCCGAGGTCGCCGCGCTCTGCCATCTCCCCTCGGGCGACCGCCCCCAGGTCTGCTCCGAGCGGATCATCCTCCGCGCCGGGCCTTCGGCGATGGGCCTCCTCCCGGGCGCGGTGCGGCCCTTGCTCGAAGCCAATCTCCCGTTCGTCCTCTGGTGGCCCGACGACCCCTCGGCGTGCGAACCCTTGTTCCGCGACCTCGCCGAAGAATGCTCCCGGCTGATCCTCGACCTGCCCGACCCTTCTCCCGACCTCGAAGCGCTTCGGCTCGGGCTTGACCCTTCGATCAACGCCTACAGCCGGGACACCGCCTGGTTCGCGATCACCCGGTGGCGCGAACTCCTGGCGCAGTTCTTCGACGGCCCCCAAGGCCCCCAAGAATTGTCGAGGATCGAGAGCCTGGAGGTCCGGGTCGGCGTCCCCGAGACCGCCGCCGGAGGGCGGCCCCGGATGGCCGCGTGGCTCGTCGCCTGGCTCGCCGGCCAGCTCGGCTGGACCTTCGTGTCGCTCGAAGACGAAGGCCCGAGGCACCGCGACGTCGTGTTCCGAGGCCCCGACGGCGACGTGAACGTGACGATGATCTCCGAGCCGGTCCCGGGGTCGAACCCCTTGCCCCAGATCCTCGGGGTGGCCCTGACGATCGGGACCGACGACGGGGCCGACGTCCTCCGGGTCACCCGGCTCAAACCCGGCTCGCCGCAGGTCCGGATCGACCGGTCGTCGCCGGTGGCTTGTGTCCTCCCCCGAGTCGTCAGCGTCGCCCAGGTCGACGCTGCGGGCCGGGTCGCCGCCGCCCTGGAATCGTCGAGGCAGGACCCGCCCTATTCCCGGGCGCTGCCCCACCTGTTCATCCTCCTCGAAGACTTGGGCCAATTGTCCTTCGCTCAGTGAGTTTCATCCAGGAAAGTCAAAATCCATCGAAAATTTGATTGACGGTCTGACGAGCGTTAGTCATAATAACGCGAATTAGAAATTCATCGTAATTCGGTCGAGACGACTCCGAATCATTTACTGGATTCAACCCTCGATCCAAGAATTAGCCACCTCATCATCTATTGAGGTGGACAATCGTACCGAACGATGGGGCGGGAACAACGTGGCCGCGCGGTTCGCGTTAACGGAGGCTTGGGGAACGATTATGATGGACCCTCCTATTGACGATGCAAGATCACCGAATCATTCGACAGCTTTGGGCGGCGTTAACTCCGTACGCTCCATCGCTGCGCGGAACGAGCGACGGTTCCCGATCGTGCTGCTATTATTTGCAGCACCCGCAATCCTCGCACTTATCGTGGTCAAGTTGAATTTGGGACCATTGAAGGTTGCGACGAACTATGTGAGGGGAGAGGCGCTCGCGGTCGACGCCAAGGTGAAGTCTTTCGGAAAGTCGTTGCCCGGACAGACTCAGGAAGTCACTTTTTTCGTGACGAATATTGGTCCCGATCCTTTTCGGATCGTGGGCTGCCGACCGGATTGCACCTGCACCGCACCGAAGAACCTGCCGATGTCGCTCAGCCCAGGTGAGACCAAACCCTTACACTTCACGGTCCACACGGACGAAGTGAAGAGCGACGCTCGTATCAGCGTAACACTTTACACCACCCTGGCAACACAGCGGCAAGTCGATCTGTCGATTATCGGGGAAGTGGCCAAATGAGCCTCTTCTCGAAAATCGCGCGACTTTGCGGCAGCAAACTGGGTGTTTGATCGGTCTCGTTTCGTTAGTAGTCGTGAAGGCGTGAGATTGCTTCAACTCCATTTCTCGAGGAGGTTTTCCTGCTGTCTCAACTCTGCCGTTACAGTTCCGGCTTTTTCGCAACCCTTTGCGGATGGGCCTTGCTGGTCGCCGTGGTGACCAGAAGTGATCAAGCCCGTGCGAGCGATCCGACTGATTCCTGCGATTGCAACACGGTAAAATTCACTTGCCCCAGTAACAGCGTCGGATGCTACGATACCAACATTTGCTCGAACTGCGGTTGCGCCGATACGTATGATCCGTACGTTTTCGTTTGCATATCGTAATGTTCCGAGTGGATCTATTGGGCCGAACAGGCTAAAATCATCATTTCGCGATGTCGGGCGGGAGAACAGTTTACGATCATCAGCAGTTGTGCCGCTCGTCGGATCGGACTCAGCCATAGGTGACCGTCTGTGAGGCGGGTTATCAAACCCGCCTCATCCTGTCGCCTTAAGATAATGATAATTGAACTTGAATATGTTGAAATTACGGCGTTGCGCTCGGCATTTTCCGTAGTTCGTGACACGCGATGTGAATTGTGGGCCAAGTTAAGATGACAACTCAAGATCATGGGGGCTACATGGCGAAGACTGATCGCAAAGATTATCATTCCTACCAGTGCTTCTGTGAGCAGCAAGCGGTCGACATCGGTCTGACTCCCCGCTCGATCCGAGTCGAAGTATCGCCTACCGGGGCGATCAACTCTTTTGTCGGCCCCGCGGATCAAGGCGGTGGTCCCGAATCCACCTTTCTCCTGGTCGCCCGACACGCGACCGATGAGGTGGTGAGAAATCATTCGGGTTCGGTGTGGTCGTTGGGGAGGATATTCTTCCTGGCAATCGTTTCGGCAATCATCGTTCTGATCGGTCCCTCCACTTCACTCTCGCGAGGTCAAGAGGTCGACCCGGAGCAATTTCTCAAGGAGTACCGGTCGGCAATCAAGAGCTTGGAGAATTTGGCCCGGAGTATCCGGTTCGAAGGCACCCTGACGCGACAAACCGAAAATCTGATTAAACCTGGGCCTCCAAAGATTAAAAAAGAAAACCTTGCTTACGTAAGAAATAATAACAAGGAGAAGTTTGTCATCGAAGGTGATAGCGATGGATCTTCTCCTTCGACCACGAGTGACGTGCCCAAGGGCGGCGACCCTATCTCAGTTGACTACTTTGAACGGACTTTCGTTCTGGGAGAAGACCGAAGCTTCATCCTCCGCCGCGCCGTTCGGGGGGGACCATACTATCTTGAGATCGAAGCCATCCCGAAGAATCATCTCCTTGCGTTGGATAATTGTAAACGGGTTACGGTGGATGCTGTTTGTCGTTCATCCATCAGCGGGTTTTCTGATCTCGTCAATTCCAGGGAATTTTCGATCAAAAGATGTCGCAAGGAATCCGACGAAAAAGGGCGCGCATTGTTTCGAATCGACTTCGAACACAAGCCGGTTCCGGTCAAGACACCCTCTGGGCGACCGAACGCTCTGAATACCATCGGGACGATCCTCCTCGATCCCTCTCTGCAGATGGCGATCAGGGAATCCGATGTTCGGAAGGTCAGCCCGAACGACTCGAAAATGTTCACGACGACGACCGCGAAAATCCAATACGCCGATGGGTCGGGGTTGCCCGTGCCGACCGAGATTACCTGCAATACCAACTCGTCCAATCGCGTCAAATCCTCATACGTTTTCAAAGTCAACCGATGGGATTACGCCAGTACCACCGAGGAGAAGTTCACACTCGATTCCTATGGTCTCGGTGATCTCGAGCATCCCGTCGGTCAAGGGAGAAGCTGGCATGAAACAGCCATTATCGTCTTCATCGTCTCGGGAATCGGCTTCCTGATTTCCTTGGTCGTATGGCGGAGGCGAAAATGAAGCCACTCGCAAATGAAGCCCCCATGTCCATTGCGACGCCGATTGGACGTCCCGGTCCGGCTCGCCGAATGGGCGGCCTATCTTCGGCCTCCGGAAATTTTGGTTCGCCTTGGTGTTGCGCCTCGGCGAGACCAGCTTTCACTCTCATCGAGTTGCTCGTCGTGATCACGATCATCGCGGTTTTGATCGGCCTGATCTTGCCCGCCGCCCAATCGGTCCGGGAAGCGGCGAGGCGTGCCCAGTGCTCGAACAACCTCAAGCAATTTGGACTGGCGCTGTCTGGTTATCACGATACGTCCAACTCTTTGCCTCTCGGGCGAGTCAAGTCATACGACCCTCGCTATGCCGGTTCAGATCCCCCTTGCACCGCGACGATTGTTGACAAAAGTCTTCACATGTCGATTTTGCCTTATTTGGAGCAAGTGCAACTTTATAATTCAATCAATCAGAATCTGGCAATTCAGGGGGTCGAAAATCGGACCGTTCACACCGTTTCGGTGGCTGCGTATGCGTGCCCCGATGATCCGGCGGCGGGTCACGCGCGGGACCTCAATCCCGGGGCATTTTCGCGCTTTGGCGATTTCATGTCGGTCGGCGGGAGGAACCAGATGGTCTTTACCAGCTATGTTGGATGCACCGGCTCATTTGAAGTCTTCGCCCTGCCGAGTCCCGCCGAGGGCTGTCGAATGGTACCGGAGGCAGTCGCGCAGAATAACGGGTGTTTCAACGACATTGGACCTATTTCCTTTTCGTCGATCACCGATGGCTTAAGCTCCACCATGCTGATGGCCGAGCGATCGACGACCAGCCTTAAAAACCTCGATGCGGTGGATTTGAAGCTGTTCGCCGAATATGGTTGGTCCATCACCGGCAATTGGGGGGATACGTTGTTCACGAGCTTTTATCCCCTGAACTCGTTCAAGTCTGTCGCGGTAGGGGGCGTTAAAGCACAGATCAATGCCGCGTCGAGCTTCCACCCCGGCGGAGCGAACTTGCTCATGGCGGACGGTTCGGTCCGCTTTGCCGTCGATACGATCCAATCCTGGACGCATGATCCCAGGACGGGAATTCCGGTCGGAGCTGAGCAAGCGTTCGGTGGTTGGTGGGAGAAGACCCCGCCCTCGGGCGTATGGCAGTCCCTGAGCACGCGGTCCGGGGCCGAAGTCTTCTCGTCGGATCGTTTCTGATCCCTCTGATTCCGCAGTCATCCCGATTGGCACGGAATCCTTCCACTGACCTAGTCGTCGAGTCATCAGTCGTCTTTGGCGCGAGAAAACATCATGGATGTAAGTATATTAATTTGCACTTTTAACAGGTCCAAAGAACTGGACTTGTGCTTGAGTTCTCTCCGTGATTTGGTGGTGCCGCATGGGGTTTGTCATGAAATTGTCGTGGTCGACAATAACTCGACGGATGGAACCCATTCCGTCATCAGGCACTTTGAGGAACGCTTGCCGATCGTCAGCCTCTTCGAGGAGAGGCAGGGCTTGGGCGTGGCACGCAACAGGGCCGTGGCTGCGGCCCGAGGGCACCTGATGCTATGGCTCGACGACGATGCCTTAGTTTCACCGAATTGGTTGACGGGGTACGTATCCGCCGCGACTTCACATCCCGATGCGGCGTTTCTCGGTGGTCCGATTTTGCCGTTCTTCGACGGGAACCCGCCCCGTTGGCTCGCGAGAAACCTCGACCATCTGCAAGGCCCTTATTCGCTCCTCAACTTGGGCGGGACGACGGTCAGGATGCCCGCCGGTCGCATGCCCCATGGAGCTAATATGGGTATGAAGGCCGACATCGCGAGACGATACGGTTTCGATGATCAACTTGGGCGTTCGGGCAGGTCCCTCATGGGAGGGGAGGATATCGATTTTTTCCGAAGGCTCTTAGCCGACGGTCACCAAGGCGTCTGGGTGGGATGCTCGGAAGTCCGTCATTATCTCGATCGTCGAAGGCAAAAAATATCTTATATCTATATGTGGTATTACTGGGCCGGTTCATCGGCCGCTCTCGCATTCGCTTCGCGGGGCAATCCTTACGCCGACCTGATGAGGATGATTGGTTCCAAAGGAGCCTTTGTTGGAGACGTCTACGCAAATAAAGAGAATTTGGTAGAGACGCAACAGGTCGACGCGAAAAGAGCCGCATGGCTTTCGGCCTTTTTTAGCGGCCCATTGTGGCTCAGGCTGCTAAAGGGATTTGCCTATTTCCGGGGATTCAGGAAGCAAGTGATCTCCCTATCCGAATCTCGCCTGATCGAGAGCGCGTCCAGGAAGCCAGTTTCTTCGTGAGCCCGCAGTTCATTGCCAACCGGTTCATCGCCCCGGTCGTCCTCGGTGGAACCTTGGAGTCCTTGCTCGACCGGCGGCACCAGTCCGGCCAGGCGAAGGTCCGCTCGACCACCAAGCGGTGAGCCGGGAGCTTGAACCACCTGGCGTCATCCGTCCGCTTGATCGGGTCGAAGCCGACCGGCGGGCGTATGCTGGGCCAGGTCATAGGCCATCGCCCCGACGGCCGCGACGACCGCCGCCTGCCAGTCGTCGCCGAACCGGTCGCGGGCGTCGGGCTTGCCGTAGGCGAAGGTGATCCCCCGCGAGTTGTTCACCAACGCCCCCAGCCCTTGAGGGTCGAACGCCGGGGCCACATCGGCGGCGGTCCCCCCCTGGGCGCCATAGCCGGGGACGAGGAACGGGACCCCCGGCAAGGCCCGGCGAAGTTCGAGCAGTTCCGCCGGGTAGGTCGCCCCGACCACGGCGCCGACGAGGCTGTAGCCCGATTCCCCCCGGTGGGGCGCCGCCCAGTCGGCGATCCGGTCGGCGACGTGGCGATAGAGCGGTCGGCCGTCGACCACCAGGTCTTGGAACTCGCGGGCCGAGGCGTTGCTGGTCCGGTCGAGGATGAACAACCCCTTGCCCTCCTCGGCCGCCACCCGGACGAACGGGGCGATCCCGTCGGACCCGAGGTAGGGGTTGACCGTGAGGGCGTCGACCGACCACGACGGCTCGAACCGATCCCCCACCGCCGCCCGTCCGAGGTAGGCCTTCGCGTAGGCTTCGGCGGTCGAGCCAATGTCGTTCCGCTTGCCGTCCATGATGACGATCAACCCCAGGTCCCGCGCCTTCCGGGCGGTCTGGTGGAGGGCCAAAAACCCTTCGGGGCCATAAACCTCATAGAACGCCGCCTGGAACTTCACCGCCGGGACCAAAGACCCGACGGCCTCGATTACCGCCGCCCCGAAGTCTCCCAGGGCTTGGGCCACGCCCGATCGGTCGCCCGGGTATCGGCCCAAGAACCCCGGCGGGAGGTCCTCGGGCCGAGGGTCGATCCCCACGCAGATCGGGTTGCCGACCCGCCCGACCGCCTCGAACAAAGCATCGGCGAAGTGCACCACCGCGATTCCCCCCAAGCTCGGATTGACAGTGGCCCTCCGTATCTTACAATGGGGCCACTCCGAGCGGAACCACCGCGAACGAGCATCGGGGCGTAGCGCAGTTTGGCTAGCGCGCTTGACTGGGGGTCAAGAGGTCGTGGGTTCAAATCCCGCCGCCCCGATTTTGAACAGGTAACGACCGAGACAAGTCGGTGATAGTCCTCGCTCGATTAGGTGCATGTAATGTTTTGAGAATTTGGTTTTATAGATCAAATTAACTCTTGCCAACTTGAATTCCCGACGAGCGACAGCGACGAATTCAAGGCGCACCGTGATTGTCGCCGGCTTGAGTCTGGAATCGATCCCGGATTATCCACAATCGTCGATGCGCGCCGCGATCAATCCCGCGATTCAACGTTTCCCGACCACACCCTATTAATGCCAAATTGCAAATCGTGAAGCATGGTTTGGATTGAGCTTCCCGTGGCAATCCGCGGGTTGCTATCAATTTCTGGAATTGGCAAGAGTCCGAACGAGCGACACTGACATACTGGTGTCCAGCCTGGTACCAGAGGAATGACAACCCGATCTTACCGATCGGCCATGATCGAGAAATAATCGCCGAGCAATCGAGGTTCGGAGAAGGCACCGAATGGAAGGCCGGCGAACCGCAGGTGACGAACGACCCCCCGGCAGTCCACCAGGATTGTTCCCGATCCATGCGACAGGCCGAGATTCCTGTGCGAGAGTCCGATCGCCTTGTAGGCACCGAAATCGCGACCGGAGACGATGTTGAAGCGGGTCGGCAGCGAATTTTCCAAGGCTTTTGATGCCTTCTGACCGCCCGGATGGACGATGAACACCGCGGTGTCCTGGAGCGGATTCTCCTCGAAGATCCGGACGATGGTCCGGACATGCCTCCTGCAAATCGAGCAGTCCGCCGCCCGCATGAAGTAGAGGAGTGAGGCGCGCCCTTGGCCAACCGACGGGACGACGAAGACTTGCCCGTCGTGGGTGACGAGCGTCAGTCCTGGCAGAGGTTCCCCGACCGCGATTCGACCCGCGCCCCGGGAGATGTCGAGCGAGACGCTCGAATCGCATCGGCCATTGCCGCAACCATCCTCCGCCTCGGACCCGAGCGACGATTGCGATCGTGAATGTCGGCGACCGGCATTCAAAAGGATCAGCCCGGCGAACGCCGTCGGGAACAGGGGCACTTGGACCGTCGTCGCCAGGGCGAAGAGGATTCGCTCGGTCCTGTAGGATGGCACTTCGAGCCGGGCGGCGAGCTTGGGGCGGCTCATCAACTCTCTCGAAGCGACGGCGATGATGCTGGCACTCGCCAGTCCCAGGCATACCCACCCCGCGACGACCGCTTGCCTGGCGGCCAACCGCTTGCTTGCCCAGACGGCGCCCGGGATCGCCACCAAGAGCCAGAATCCGTGGGCCGCGAGCAGGGCGGAGATCGTCGGCCCGCAACCCCAAGGGCCGCAGATCGAATGATCCTCGGCGAACGGCGAGTCGTGCAAGCTCAAGACGAGCCAGGTGGCGACGCCCCAGAGGCCGAGCCTCCAGGATAGGCCGAGGATCGATGGGGACGAACCGCTCGTGATCTTCACTTCGATTCTCGACGATCTCCGGCCGCCTCGGCCGGCTTTGATGTCAACTTGGCCGTCGATTCGGTCGGGGCTTCGGCCCCCGAAGAGGTGTCGACCCGGAACCGTTCCAACTCGGCCCTCAATGGGCGCAGGGACGAGTTGATCGCGACGACTCCGACCTCGACCTTGTCGATCATCGAGGTTGCGAGATCGGGCAACGCCGACCATTTCGAGCCGTCGGGGCTTCGCCAGGCCCGGATCGCCCCGTCGGCCCGCTCGACCTTGAGGTGGATGGGATGGTCCTCGATCGGTATCCCGACCGAAAACGCCAGGCGGCCATCCTGACGCTGTTCATAGTTGAGGTAGGGGGTCGCTCGGCCTCGGATCGTCCCGACCGCCCGCTCCAGCCTCAAATAATTCCGGTCGTTCTTCCAGACCAGAAGCCCCGCGCCATGATACGGGTCGTAGTGGGTGGTCCTCGACACCCCGGGGTCGAGCTTGCCGACCGCCCGGACGGTCGCCTTGAAGTCGCCGTAAACACCTTGCAGCACGCGAGGCGCGGAAAGGGGCATCCCGACCACCTCGGCGCTGAGGACATGCGGCGTGGCGGGGACGGAGATCATCAGCCGATCCCGAGCCGGGTCGTGGGAAACCTTGCAATCTCTCGATGGGTCGACGACTTCGCCCCACCCCGAAACTCGACGGGCCAACGGTTCGTCGCCCGCCGATGCGCCCGGGGCCAGCAAGCACATGGTCAGGACGATGGCGACTCGGTCATGCGATCGAATCATGGGTCTCCTCCCTCGGGCGAATGGAACTTGGAACCGGTGGGCCCAGTTCCATCCGTCACCATCGATTAGTCGAACCCGGGCGATGGTCCTGACGCGATGGCCGGATCATTCCTGGCGAAGAGTCCGGATGATCCGCTCGCGAGTTTCCTCGGGAAGCTTGGGAAGGACCTCGCTCGCAGGTCCGCGGCCAAGCCGTCGAAGGGTGGAAATCAGCAAGGCGAGGTGGCGGCGCGATCGGCGGCAGGCGGGGCAATGGAGCATGTGGATCGCGACGATGATCCGATCGGCTCGGCCCAAACTCAGGTCGAACGAGCGGGAGATCAGGCCCATCACGTCCCGGCAAGAAGGGTCCAGCCGCGACAGGAGTCGGGCCAGGCGGCCGCTCATCGGACGCCTCGCTTCTTCGACCCGGCGGAGCCGAACCACCCTCGGTCGAGGCAATCTCTCAAGAGCAGTCGTGCCCGATAAAGCCTGGTATGCAAGTTGGCCGGGGTGATCTGGAGTTCGACGCAGATGTCGTCGGCCCCGCAATCCTCGAGCTCCCTCAGGAGGAAGGCGTCGGCGATGTTCGAAGGGAGGCGAGACAAGCATCCTTCGAAGGAGATCCAGAACTCGCGACGCTCCATGTCCTCGCCCGGTTGCCCTTGCCAGCGACCCGGCATGGAGAGCCAGCGCCCGGCATGGTCGAAGATTCGCTCGTCGCCCAGGACTTCGGGGTCGGTCGGCTCCTCGCGACCCGACCTCCGGAGGTGGTCGATCAGCTTGTGCCGGAGGATGCACACCAGCCAGGTGCGTTCGGAGGACTGCCCTTTGAAGTTGGCCCGGCCCCGAAACGCATGGAGGAACACCTCCTGGACCAGCTCCGACGCGACTTCGGGATCACGAATCTTCATCAAGGCGTAGCGATAGAGCGCATCGCCATGCTGGTCGACCCATGCCTCGGGGTCGAGCGCAGGGCCAGCGCATCTAAAATTGGGCGTTTTTTCGCCGGAAGCTGTTTTTGGCGTGTGAGTTCGGGTATTTCTCCGGGGACCATCCTCCCGGAGATTCGCCATGAACCCCTCGTCCGACCTGTCG
>JAABUX010000886.1_pt1 | contig 47936 bp, 45 predicted proteins | sample 5561851 | NCBI WGS metagenome assembly JAABUX01 (sample SAMN10711883, study PRJNA513361) | rock metagenome | isolation source: Antarctica rocks | place: Antarctica: Victoria Land, Richard Nunatak red sandstone | collected 2016-01-03 | reverse complement strand
GGGTTGGGCTCGCCGGCCAGTACCGGCGCCGGATGAGAAGACGATCCGGGTGGTCCTGGACCGGCTTGACCCGCGAGCCCTGACCCGGGCCACGCCCGCGCAGCGGCCGTCGCCCCGGCGGGCCGCCTTCGGCCAGCGTGCGCGACTACCAGGCCCGGCGCGCTGCCCGGCAGGCACCAGCGCTGGCCTGCGACCGGTTACGGCAGCGGCCGTGACCGGCAAGACTTCCCGCGGAGCCCGCCGCGCTGACGGCACCCCGGTCCACCTCCTCAGCGCCCGAACACGGCGCCCACCTCGTGGACCACCTTGAGGTCGACGTCAACTACAACGGGACCAGCCATTTCACCGAACTCCTGGAACCCACGGACCTGGACGGCGCCGTGGTGACCTTCGACGCCCTCCATACGGTGCAGGCCAACCTGGACTGGCTGTCAGGCGGCAGAAAGCCCACTACATCGCCGTCGTGAAGCGGAACCAGCCGCGGCTACATGACAGTTACGTCCGGCAGAGTTGTGTATCGACCGGGCCCCCCTGATGGGCGTGGCGTAGGCGCAAGGGCGGCCAACGCGTGATCCTTTGGAAGACCTCATACAGTGCTTCTGAAGGAGACACCCGCGATGACCGCCAGCAGTGTCGGCCCTGCCTGATTGCTGCTGACCAGCTGGCGTCCGCGTCGCCGGATCTGCTGCGTTCGATGCTGACCACATTCGTGAACACTCATGTGGGCGGCGGCCGGCACGAGGTGCGGCGCGCCGTATGGCATGCCGGGACCGGACCGGACCGGGTCAGTGTCCGGGAACGGCTGACGGCACCGGGACTTCGACACCCGGGCCGGGATGCTGGACGTGGCCATCCCGAAGCTGCGGGTCCAGCCAGGTCTACCGGCTAGCCGCTGAGCGGCCCGAGCGGCTCAGCCTGAGATCTTGGTGGCTCTGCTGGACATCCCAGACTGCTCGATGGACGACCTCATCGAGCCGGTCGCGCAGGCCGGGCGGCAGCGACCGGAAGAAGAAAGCCGCTGGCGCGGAGGCTGGCTTCGGTGACCTGCGTCCCATGCGGCCCGGCGTCGTGCATCCCGCATGCGGACGCTGTCACCGTGTCGCGCGCATCGATAAGCCGCTCGACAGGGGGCGTGCAGGCTCCGCGTACACCCGCCGGCGTCCTCGGCGGTATTGGTGATCCTCCCGAGTTTGCAGCGGGCGAACCCGGTGGTCGGCGTGTCATGACTCTTGTCCTCGTTTCCACCGCTGCGCGGCCGGCCGGTAACTCGAAAGCGGGCCGGAGGCCGCGGCGCTGGACACCTCCGGGCTGCGTTATGCCGATATAATTTCCTCAGCCAGGGAACGGGCCTGGGCGAGTCCATCAGCTACCAAAGGGGCATAGGCGATGCGGGACACCGGAGCCGATGGCGGCCTGGGCGGCCAGTTATGACCGACCGGGCCACGCTGACCACCGGCTATCTCGACGAGGTGGCTCGGTACGGCGCCACCGCGGACGACCTGCTCGCCGCCATGCCCACCGGCGGCACGCTGGACGCGTTATTTCAGCAGCGGTATCTTTCCCGGCCGCTGTTCCTTGGCCATGCTGAGAGCGAGCAGCTGAACACCGATCTCCAGCACGTGCGGACGGCACTGATCAGCCTGCCCGACCTGCTGTACGGCGGCGACCTCGCCGCCTTGGGTAAGGCCTCGGGCCTGACGGACGTCCAGGTCGCCGCCGTGCTGCGTACCAGGACGGAGAACGTCACCCACTGGGGGCGGGCAGACATGTACCCGCAGCCGGACGGCCTGCAACTGCTGGAGTTCAACATGGGCAGCGGAGTGGGCGGCAGCCAGAACGGCGACATGTGCCAGGCACTGCTCCGCCACCCGTTGCTGCGCGAGTTCGCCCGCGTGCACCGGCTAGATTATGCGGACACGATGGACGAGCAGATCAGCCGGATCTTCGCCGAATGCGGATTCGAGCCGGGGTCATTCCCGGTGATTGCCCTGGTGGACTGGCCTGACCATTTCAAGTTCCTTAGCTCTTACCTGCATAAGATCTCCCGGCACTGGCGCACGCTGGGCCTTGATGCGCACGCCTGCCACATCGGTGAGCTTAAGGCGGGCGGCGGCCGCGTCACGCTGCACGGGCGACGGGTCGACATCATCTTCCGGATTTTCCTGATCGAGCACCTGCTCGAGCCGGACGGACCCGCGCTGATGAACCCGGTGATCGATGCTGTCGGCCGGGGTGACGTGGCGATGTTCACGCCGCTGGACGCCGACCTCTACGGCAGCAAGGCACCGCTGGCCATACTCTCCGACCACGCCAACCGGCACCTGTTCACCCCGGCGCAGCAGGCCGCGTTCGACCGGATCCTGCCCTGGACCAGGATGGTCCGCCCCGGGCCGGTCACCCTGGAAGACGGCCGCACGGTGGACTTGCTGGAGTACGCGGCAAGCCACGCCGACAACCTCCTGTTGAAGCCCTGCCTGCTGCACGGCGGTCTCGGTGTGCAGCCGGGCTGGCGCTCTGACACAAGCGCGCAGCGGTGGCGCGAGCTGATGCGCAGTGCGATGGACCATCCCTACGTGATCCAGCGACGGATCAGGGCGACACCTGAGCTGTACCCCGACGAGCACGGTAAACCTGCTCCCTGGCTGGTCGTCTGGGGCATATTCACCTCTCCGGCCGGCTACCGGGGCGTCTTGGCCCGCGGCGTACGCACCAGCACCGGTCCAGACGTGGTCAATTTCACCGCTCGTGCGGCCGCGGGCTCCTGCCTGGTTTCGCGGCCCGAGCATCAGGCCTGAGGCTGGGGCCGCGGTGCGAGCTCTTCGAGGGCGCGTACTTTGCGGATGGGCGACAGGGCGATCCAGACCACGGAGAGGGGCATGCCTGCCGCGCAGATGAACAGCGTTGGCCGCAGTCCAAGCCGCTCGCCGAGTAGCCCGGCCAGCAAGGCGGAGAATGGCATCAGGGCGGAGATCGCGAACCGGAAGCTGGCGTTGACCCTACCCTGAAGTGCGGCCGGTGTCGCGATCTGGCGCAGCGTCATCGACGAGATGTTCATCGTGATGATGCCGAACCCAGCCATGAAGTACACGACCGCGAACAGTATGGTGCTCAGCACGGGGGGGCCGGGCACCAGCGGAATGGCGAGCACCGCCAGCGCCCCCAGGGCATACCCGGCGAGCAGCATGCGCCCGTAACCGAAGCGGGCGATCGCGCGCCCGACCGTGGCCGAGGCCACCACTCCGCCGATGCCGAGGAAAGCGAAGACGAGTCCGATAGAGCCTGCCGACATGTGCATCTGACGCGGGGCATAGACCAGGAACAGGGTTATCTGAAGCTGGGAGAAGACGTTGAAGAGCCCAGCCGATCCGGCCACCGAGCGCAGCTCAGGACTGCGGTAGATGAACCGCAGCCCGGCCCGTACCTCGCTCATCACGCCACGGACTCCGGCCACGGAATCCGCGCGCCTTTCGTGCTCGGGCTCCTGGGCTCGGATCCGCAACAGCGACGCCCAGGAGACCACGAATGAGGCGGCGTCCACCAGCAGCGTCAACGGCGCTCCCAGTAACTGGATCAGGGCGCCGCTGAGCGCCGGGCCTGTCACCTGGGCCACCGATTCCGTCCCCTGCAGCCTGCTGTTGCCCGCGAGCAAGGTCCCGGCACCCACCAGGCCCGGTAGATAAGAGCGGTAGGCCACCTCGAAGATGACCGTGAGCGCGCCCTGGACCAGCGCTACGGCATACATCACCGGCATGTCCAGGGATTTGGCCCAGGCGAGCAGCGGGATCAGCGCGATGACGGCCGTGCGGCCGAGATCCGCGCCTATCATCAGCGGCCGCTTGCGCATCCGGTCGGCCATCACCCCGAACAACAGGCTGGGACCACTGTAGGCGGCCAGTCCAGCGGCGGACAGCAGGCCGACCTGGCCCGTGCTGGCATGCAGATACAGCACCGCAGTCAGCGGCAGGGCCAGCCGGGTGACCTGGCTGCCCGCTGAAGAGATCCCCTGGCCAAGCCAGAGCTTGTTGAAATCCCGGTGCCGCCACAGCGACGGGGCCGCGGGCGAAGGGGCCAGCGTGGCCCGGGGAGCCCGGGTATCGCCAGGCCCCACGCTCTCGTCAGCCGTCACCGCATCTCCCGGTGGTGTGCCACCAGCCGCAGCACAGCACGCACAGACATCCAGGCTCCCTTGTCCCCGGACCGCCTCTTATTCAGAAAGGTCGTGTCTTCAGGTCAGGCCGAGCGTCGAGGAAACTATCCCACGCGCAATGCGCATCGGCATATATGCTGTGGCGAAAGATGAGATAAAATCAGCACTGGCCGTCCCGGAGTGGCATGCGCTTCGAAGATCTGTTCGTGGCTGGGATAGGCAGCTGGCTGCCGCCCGCGGTGAGCGTGCAAGAGGCGCTCGCGGACGGCCGTTACGATCCAGCAGACCAGGCAAAGAACGAGTTTGTGTCGATCACGGTGGCTGGTGATGAGGCTCCTCCGCAGATGGCGGTCCGGGCCGGGCGGCAGGCGCTGGCTCGTTCCGGGGTCCCGGCCGGAGACATCGCGCTGCTCTTGCATGCATCGCTGTGGTATCAGGGGGTTGATTTCTGGCCCGCGGCCTCGTATATCCACCGCAACGTGCTAGGCGACGGTAGGTATGTCCCCGCTTTGGACTTGCAGCAGATGTCCAACGGCTGCATGGCCGCCATCGAGCTGGCCGCTTCTTATATCACGGCTGATCCGGGCAGGCGCGCGGCGCTCGTCACCACGGCCGACCGGCTCGCCCGCCCTGGGTTCGACCGCTGGCGGAGCGACCTGCCGTCCATCGTTTACGGAGATGGCGCGGCCGCGATAGTCCTGGCCAGGAAGGGATTCGCCCGGCTGCTGTCCGTCACTACAGTCACGGACAGCCGGCTGGAGGGAATGTACCGCGGCGAGCAGCCATTCGGGGCTGTGCCCGGGCACGCGGGGTATCCGGTCGACAACCGAGCCCGCCGCGCGGAATACGGGGCCAGGTCAGATCTTGCGGTGCTCGGCCGTCAGATCCGCTCGGGCCTGACCGAGGTCGTCGACCGGGCGCTGGCCGAGGCCGAGCTGCAGGCCGGGGACATCGACTGGGCCGTGTTCCCCAACCTGGGCGTCGCTACGCTGCAGCAGGGTTATTTGCAGCCGCTGGGGCTGGAGCTGGCGGCGACGGCCTGGGAATGGGGGCGGCGAACCGGTCATGTTGGCGCGGCCGACCAGATCATTGGCCTGGGGAATATCTCCGACAGCGGGCGGGCGGCCCCGGGTGACCATGTCCTGCTCGTTGGCGTCGGCGCTGGCTTCACCTGGACCGGCGCCGTGATCGAGCTCGCCGGGAAACGGGGCTCAGCCCGAGCAGAGGCCCCTTCCGCCCGCGCGCGGTCCGGAAGCGGCGAGCACGCGCATCCCAGCCGACTGGAGCAAAGGGAGGAAACGTGATGGCGGGCGACAGCGAAGCTACTCGCGACCAGTACCGGCGGGCGGGCTGGTGGCGGGATGGGACCTTTCTGGACGACCTCCGGCGGCACGTCGCACGGCAGGCGGGCCGGGCCGCCATTATTGCCCGCAGGACACCGCGCGCGGACGCCGAGACGTTCAGCTATGGTGATATCGCCGCCGCGGCCGATCGGTTCGCCTGGGGACTGCTCGGTCTGGATGTCAAGCCCGGTGAGTACGTGGGCATCCATATGCCCGACTACTGGGAGATGCTGCCGCTGGCGCTGGCCTGCATCAAGATCGGCGCGCGGATTTCCCCGTTGATGCCGTCTTTCCGGCGGCGGGAGCTTGAGCTCGCCGCTAGGACAACGGAGATGCGGGTTTTCATTACCGTAGCCGAGCATGACGGCAACCGCCCCGCTGACACGATGCTCGAACTCGCCGCCCAGGTGCCTTCGCTGGAGCACATCGTCGTGCTGGGTGCGGGCCGCCCGGCCGGAACGCTGTCCTTCGACAGCGATTTTCTCGGTGCCGCGCAGGGCGATCCGGCCAGCCTCGCCGGTCTAGAGCTTCCGCCGGACGAGCCGTTCCTCATCTTGTTCACGTCCGGGACCACCGGAGACCCGAAAGGGGCTCTGCATAGCCAGAACACGCTGTACGCCGGTATCCGCGGCTACCAGGAAACGCTTGGTCTGGATGCAAGTCTGGTCAAGGCGTCACCGCACACCAACATGCACTATGTCGGCTTCGTTCAGAACTTGCTGGCGCCGCTGGCGCTCGGCGGGACCGCAGTGGTGCCCGGCGTATGGGACCCGTCCCTTTACCTGGAGATGTTCGAGCGACATGCCGTCACGATGTTTTACGCGGGGCCGGGTTTCGTCGCCCAGCTGCTGCAGGCACAACGAGCGCGGCCGCGTGACGTCAGCAGCCTGCGGTACATCGTGTCGGGTTCCGCGCCCGTGCCGCCGACGCTGGTCGAGCAGGTGCGCGAGACGCTCAGCGTCCCGCTCTACTCCTTGTGGGGGATGACCGAGAACGGCCCGGTCACCATGACCCGGCCGGATGATCCGCCCGACTGGGCGGCGCACAGCGACGGCCGCCCCACCGGCGGGATGCAGGTCCGAATCGATCCCATGGCCGGCCGCTCGGATGGAGCGGGGCCGCTGTGGGTGCGCGGGCCGGCCCAGTGCCTCGGCTACTACCGCAACGAGCAGGCCTACGCGGCGGACTTGGACGAGGAAGGCTGGTTCAGCACTGGCGACCTGGCGCGCGACGACGGCCGCGGCGGCATCCGGATAGCGGGCCGGACCAAGGACATCATCATGCACACGAGCTTCAATGTCCCGGTCGCTGACATTGAGAACGTGCTGATCCAACACCCGAAGGTGGCCGCGATCGCGCTGATCGGCATACCTGATGAGGCGGTCGTCGAGCGGGTATGCGCAGTTGTGGTGCCAGCCGGCGACCCCCCGGACTTGGCTGAGCTCATCGCTTTCCTGCGCGACGCAGGTGTGGGCGAGCTGTACCTGCCGGAATTGCTGAAGCTGGTCGAAACGCTGCCGCGGACCGCGACGGGCAAGGTCCGCAAGGTCGAGCTCAGGCAGCGGTTCGCCGGAGCTTGAAACGGTCAGGCTCCCCCGGTGTCGCGGGGTTGCATCGGATCGCGGAACTGGATGCGAAGCTCACTAAAATAGCGCTGTCCGCTCGCGTCAGGAAGCCAGGCATCTTCGGCGCTCGGCAGCATCTCGGTCAGCACTATGTCGATGCCATCCCCAGCCACCTGCCGGGTGCTGCGCAGCATCGTGCAGAACGCCGACACATACCGCGGACTCGTCAGGTCGACGTAGACCGGCTTGGTCTCGGTGCCAATCTTGGCGAAAACCCGGTCCGGAAGCCCGAAGGCACGACGAAAACGGCGGGCCGCCAGGTACTCGGCCAGCCGGCCGGCAACCATCAGGCCGGATTCGCCAATGGTTGTGCGCCACGTCTCACGGGCGACCACGAGCCGGTCGACCGTGATCCTTGGGTTGTGCGGCCCGGCACTCGTCCGTTTGAGCGCTTCCAGCCCGGCCCAGCCGACCATCAGGGCAAACACGTCGGCCACCGGCCAGCGGCGGCCGTCGGCGGCGGCGGCCACGAGCGTCCCGCCGCGGTCCAGCACCGTCAGGGCCGTGACCGGAAGCAGCCGGGCGGGATCAGCGCCCGGCGCATGGGTGAAGGCAAGCTGGTAATCGGTCACCCCGAGGACGGGAGCGATGCGCGCGGTGTACCGAGGCCACCAGGTCGGGTAGAGCGGGCGGAACTGCGGTCCGATATCCGCGGCGGCCGCGGCGCGCAGCCGGGCGGGATCGGGATGCCGGTCAGTGAACAGCGCGCAGTCCAGCGTGGGCCATCCGGCGTGCAGCTCGCCCAACACGATGGTGAACTCGCCGCGGGCCAGGGCTTGCGTGCTGGCCGCGCAGATGTGCAGGTCCGGGCTGTGGATCCGGGCCGCCCGCCAGCCGGGCCGCAGCGCGGGGAAGAGTTCGGCCGCCCGGACGGCTGCCTCGGCACTTGACACTGTGACCTGGCTGGTGCCCGGGGCCACGTGATCCAGCCCGAATAGCGCGTTCCAGCGCTCGGCCAGCTCGGCCGCCACGGCATCAACCGGCAGGTCGGTCCCGCTGAAAAGGCTCTGCGCCGCGTCCCAGAACTCGCTTAGCGGCACCCCGTCGGCCGGTGGCCGGCGTAGCTCGTCGTAGAGCGACCGAAATGCCACGTCATACGCATCGGCCAGGACGGCCGAAAGCCACCTCGCCGCGGGCAGCAGTACGCGGCCCAGCGGGCCGGCCAGCGCGTCCAGCACCGGCTTGCCGAACGTCACGTCAATATCGCGGACTGTGTCCTCATAGCAAAGCCGGCGGCCCGCGTACATCTTTCCCTGGCGATGTTCCGGCTCAGCACCGGTGACGGCCTTGAACTCCGCGTCAAGCTCGCCGATCGCGGCGGCGAGATTATCCGGCTGACCAGCTGCCGCGCTGACCGCGTTACGGGCAGCGTCCAGCCGGATCAGGCCTTGCAGTGCCCGCTCCCGCGCCGCCGCGTCCGGAATCGCCGCCAGCGTGGCGCGAAGCACCCGCTCGGCGTCCGGGTTGTATGGCATGTCGATGCCCCACCACACGATGTCCCGCGCGGCTAGGGCTTCCAGCAGCGCAAGCTCCCCGGCCTGGCCGGCATGTGCGGCGATCGTCACCGCCGCCGTGTGCCCGTCACAACGGCAGAGCAGGTCCGTCTCGGCCCGGGACAGCTCCAGCGGGGGCTGGCCAGGCCGCAGCAGACGGCAGCCGTCCACAGTGAGGTCCGGGTGCATTCCCACGGGCAGCCACGGCCGTACTAACGGGTCGGCGGCGAGGCGTTCGACGTACATCTCCAAGGCCCAGAACTCGTAGAACGTCTCACGGGAACGCAGCAGCCCTTCGCCGCACCGGATCTGGACAGCCGGGCCCAGCGGATCGAGCAGCACCCAGGTCACCGGGCCGAAGAAGCCAATGGTGTCGTTCTTGCCGCAGTAGCGCTGCCAGTACCGGGCGATGGTGTCCTCACGGAACCGGCGCTTTTCCCGTTGGCGCTTGGTCTGCTGTGCGGCCGCGGCTGTATGCCCACCCGCACGGATGCTGTCGAGTGCGTGCACCATAGCAGGGTTCTGCCAGGTGACAGCCTCCCGGAACAAGGGGTCGGCGGCGATGGCCGCCGCGCACTTGCTCGCATCGGCCAGCGCCGCGGCATAGGCCAATTCCACTTCCTGCCCACTCACCCGGCCGTCGAGGAAAGCGTCGGCCACGGCCGCGCAATCGGGGGCGGCGAAGCGGTCAAGCCCGGCAGCGGGGAACCCGGTCGAGCGCAGCAAGGCGTCTCGCCACACCATCCACTCGGTGCCGGGGAGGCTAATGAGGTGCCCGTCCGGCTGGCCGGCCGTCACGACTTCTGTCTGGGAGCCGCCGGAAACGCGGACCATTTGCGCCTCAACATGATCCGGTGTGCGGTCGGCGGTCATGACCTGCCCCCCACATCGTTCGTTTCTGCGAACGAACGGCGGCTGAGGCTGGCATATACCAGATCGGTAAGGGTGACGATGTCGAACACCGGTATCCTGATTCGGGCCTGGATGGCGTGGGCGAATGGCGCGAGATCCGTGCATTCGAGTACTAGGGCTCCTACGTCGGGGTTATCCCTCACCAGCCCCTCTGCCTCGCTCAGCACCTCGCGGCCCAGACGCGCGGGGTCGAGATCCTTCCGCCTTCCCTCGAGGATGACCTCGCGGAATTCGGGCTGCTCTTCCATGCCCGCCACGCAGACCGGCACGGATTCGCCGCCGACCGCTTCGAGATAACCGGGAGTGAGAGACGTTTTGCTGGCGGAGAGCAGCCCGACTTTCTGATCCGCTGAAAGCATGCGGGAGACCATGGGCACCTGCATCAGGCTCGACGAGTAGAGCGGCACGCGGACCGCATGGGCGAGCTCCCGCTGGTACAGGGCGAGGAAGCCGCAGGCGCTGGTGATCGCCCTCACCCCAGCCGCTTCCAGGTCCTTGGCCGCCCGGATGAACGGCTGGAGCAGGCGCGGATCGGGATGACTGACCACCCGTTCTGGCGTCGCCCCCGGAACTACCTGGTAGACAACGGGAAACCCGAAGGTGCCCCGGTTGCGAATGTGCCCCGGGATCTTGGTGAACGAGGTATCCAGGCAGATAACGCCGATCGACGGGCCGGGCTCGTCGATCGCTCCGTGCGTCATGGTCATGGTCATGGTCTCCAGTTGCTCCGGTTTCCGAAGCGGCCGACGCGGAAGGGCGCCGGGTCGGTATCTGGCCGCTGACCGGCGATGATCTGGGCGATCAGTTCGCCGCTGGCGGGGGCCAGGCCCATTCCGATATAACCGTGGCCGCATGCGACGGAAAGGTTGCCATAGCGCTCAGCGCGCCCGACAAAGGGCAGGCTGTCCGGTGTGCACGGACGCAAGCCGCTCCACGTCTCAACGGTCTCGGTGGCCTCCAGCCGCGGGAGGTAGGCGCTGACCGTCCGCCGGATGCCGTCTACGCGCCGCCCGGAGACGGCCCCGCCCATGCCGGACAGTTCCAGCGTGCCACCGAAGCGAAGACGGTCGCCGAGCGGCATGATGGCCACTTTGCCTTCGCTCAGCAGGACAGGCAGCCGCGGCCCGCGGGCCGGTGCCTTGACCGTGATGCTGTAGCCCTTGGCGGGCTGCATGGTGAGGCCGACGCCCAGCTTCCGCGCGCAGGCCACCGACCACGCGCCAGCCGCGACGACCACCTCGCGGGGAGTGAAATCCCCGCGCGTAGTCATCACCTTAGCCACCTGCCGGCCGGCTGTCTCGAAGCCGACAGCCTCCGTATGCGGATGGAGCTCTACCCCCATGCTGATCAGAGTCCGCGCGAATTCGAGGATGAAGTCGGGCACGTGCAAGGCCGCGCCCTCGGTATTGATCAGGGCGCCGCAGATATCGAACTCGGCGTCCGGGTCCAGGGTGGCTAGTTCCCCCGGCTCGAGGATACGTAGCGGCACTCCCAGCGCGACCGCCTGGGGCACCGACCGGCACGCTTTCTCAAACCCCTCCGGGGTCTTGCAGGCCACCACGATGCCTGAAGCCGTGAAGGTGGGCGCGAGGCTGCCGGACACGCACAGACCGGTCAGGATGTCCAGGCTCCGCTGCTTCATAGCGAGCAGCACCCGGAACACGCTCTGCGCCGACCGCTCGTTGCAGAACCGGCGGAAATGCCAGAGCCAGGCCATCAGGTCAGGGTCCAGGCGCGGCTTGATATAGAAGGGGCTTTCCGGATTGAACAGCCAGCGCAGCCCCTGGGTCAGCACGCCGGGCTCCGCCAGCGGGGCCGAACCCTGCGTGCCGACGAAGCCCGTGTTCCCGTAGGAACACGACCCCGGGCCACCGATCGCCCCGCGTTCGACCACGGCCACGGTCGCACCGGATTGGCGCAGGAAATAGGCGCAGAACAGCCCGACGACGCCGCCGCCGAGGACGAGCACGTCGATGTCGTCGTGCAGAGCCGCCCCGCTGACTGGGGAAAGTACCGGCGACATGTCGCCTGCTAGAGGCGGACGACGAAGAAGTTGGCCGGCAGGTTGACCACAACCCGTTCGTGGATCTGGGCCATGAGCGCATTGCCGGGCTCCGCGAAGGTTCCGGGGGGCGCCTCGGCGAAGCGGATCACGGAGCGGCCGGCGTCGAACAGCATCGCGCCGTGTCCGAAGTCGCCAACCACGGCGGTCCCCGGATCCACCAGCCGCGTCCGCACGATAAAAACCCCGTTGGCCTCGAGATCCTGCATCAGGGTTCCCCGTCCCAGGAACCGATAGAAGTCCGCGGGGTTGACAATGAGCCCATCGGCCGTGCCGCCCATCTGCTCGGCCTCGTTGAACGCCGCCAGAAGGGGCGAGCCGAGGGACCCGGCCGAGGTGATCCGGGAGATTCCCGGAATGTTCAGCAGGCCCCCTTCGCCGCGGATGATCGTATCGTTCTCAGCCGTGCCCAGCCGGACGATCAGCCGGTAGTTGATGAAGGACTCGAAGGTCTCAGGGTCCTTCCACAGGTCCGATGGGACCTGGACCCAGGCCGTGGTGGGAAGGAGTTCGGGGACCGGCGACTTGTGAAAATGGCTCGCAGCCTCGCGCCGCAGCTCGCTCTCGGTTACGCCAGGATCGCCTGGCCGGGCGGGACTTTCGTGCCAGTAGAACTGCCGCGGGTCGCGGGACAGATTGACGACCTTGAGCATGTTGCGGGCCGGATAGCGCGGTTTGCGGCGGGAACTGGTCAGCGAATCGGTGATGGTAACGTCGTACTCTACGCAGGTGTCGAGCCCGTTGACGGCGCAGGCCTGGACGAACATCCGGCCCGGCAGCATTTCCTTCTTCCGTGCCGCGACGACCTCGGCCATCGTCAGTGTTGTGTGCTCTGCCTGCTGCATGGCTTCCTCCGTGGTGACCTCGTGACGGTCATGCGTACGTGCTCGGAGCCGCGTACTGCTGCAACTCGGGCGCCATCACACTGGCGCCCCCGTCGATCAGGTGCACCACACCGGTGACGAACGATGCCCGCTCGCTGGCGAGGAAGGCGGTGACGGCGGCGAATTCGTCCGGACGGGCCAGCCGGCCCAAGGCACAGTGCTGGCCCAGAGCCTGCAGCTGGGCCTCGATGTCGCCCTCCGTGGCCAGCTTCGCCGCCGCCCGCTCCACCAGCTCGGTGCGGGTCGCGCCCGGTGCCAGCACGTTGACAGTGATGCCAGAGCGGGCAAGTTCTGGCGCGAGGGACTGGGCAAACCGGGTAAGGGCGCTCCGGGTCACCCCAGACAGGGCCAGCGGGGCGACAGGAACGCAGGCCGTCTCCGAGGCCACCAAGAGCAGCCGGCCCCAGCCGGCCGCCTTGAGGTGCGGCACCGCGGCCAGGGACAGGGTGATTGCCGGCAGAAGGATCAGCGAGACCGCCGCCTGATAGTCCTGCGGACCGAACTGCGAGGCGGAGCCCGTGGGCGGGCTGCCGCCACTGACCACCACGATGTGCAGCGCACCGAAGTCGGCGGCGACTTGATCGAGCCAGCGCCGCGCCGCGTCCGGGTCGGTGATGTCGACGCTAGTGGCGTGGATCCGGCCGCGCGCCACCTGCTGGAGCCTGCCTTCGGCGGCGGCCAGACGATCGCGGTCGCGCGCGCCGATCGCGACGTGCGCGCCCTCCAGGGCCAGCTCCCTGGCGACCGCGAACCCGAGGCCGCTCGAACCACCGGAGACGAGCGCGACCCTGTCCTCAAGCCCGAGATCCACGTTGCCCTCCTAGCGGCCTGAGTCGGCTACGGTTTGTCGGTGGCCTGCGCCGCCGACGTGGCCGCGGGCACAGGCCGGCCAGGGAGCGTACCGCCGCGCCGGTAGCCGTACCACCACAAGCGCGGCCAGGACAGCGTTTCCGCGGCCAGCCTGGCCGGCCGCGGAAGATCAGCCTTCCAGGAGTCGTCGCTATCGCGGATCAGGGTGGCGCCAGCGCGCAAGCGGTCGGGGTTGCCGGTGACCGTGTGATTGACATGCAGTTCGATCATCCTGTTCCGCATCGGGTTGGCGGCCACGTCGGCGCCGCACAGCCGCAGCAGCGCGTCGATGGTCCCAGCCGGGTCGGCCAGGAACTCCTCGTAGCGTAGGAAGACCGATCGCGACGGATAGTGCCGGGTTAGTGCCTCGGACGCCAGGTTGAAACCATGCCAGTAGGCCGTGCTGCGGACTGATGACATCGGGTAGACGTAGTGCTTTGGCTGGCGGTAGGACTGGGCCACCGCCCGGGGGTCACGCACAAGATGAACGTAGTAAGGGGTCACCGCCTCAAGGTGAGGCAGCAGCGCCGCCTCCCCCGGAATCTTCCCGCTGTCCACGATGACGCGAGCACCGGTCCGCTCTGCGATGGCATGGTAGGTGCGCGTCATCAAGGCGGCGTGCGCGCTGATCTCGTCGCTCCACAGGCCCCGGCGCAGCACGCGCCACGTGTGCCGGGTACGAATGCAGGCGCGCTGACGGTGGACGACGGTGTCGGCGTACGCGTGCGCTGATACTCCGGATGGCTGGCAGAGCGGCAGTATCGCCGACCAGAGCGGGCACTCGGTTAGCGTCCTGCCACAACCGCACAGTCTGTTCACGCCCCGGCCCGCGGCGTTCTTCCAGAGGAAGTGCAGCTCTCCGACATGGAAGAAGCCCGGGACCTCGTTGAGGATATTGCCGAGAACAGTACTGCCGCTGCGTAACCAGCCGGTGATGTAAATGATCTTCAGCGGAGGCTCGTTCATGGCGTGCGCGAGCGCTCCTTGCCGGCCGCCAGCTTTCTTGGCACCATCGAATCCCGTGTCCTCGGCCGATCCTCATTATGGGCGCGAGTCCGCAGCGCGCACGGCGCCCGCGCGGTTCGCAGTACCCGCTCAGAAGGATCGTCTCCTGCGACCGCTCGAAGCAAACAAATATATTTCAGAAAATTTATTACCGTTTCCGACGACTGTTAGATCGCCTGGATCGCTCCGCTGCGGCGACCGTGCCTGCGGGTGCACGTCACGGCCGACGTCACCACCTGGGTACCTGCCGTGCCGCGGGAGGTGCTGGCCGCGGCCGACTGACGGCGGGGGCCTGCAGCCGCCGCCAGGCACACCATCATCTTATGATCAGGTACAAGCCAGCCCTGATCCTCTGCCTGCAAACCCATCATGACCAGCACAAAAGACTTTGCGTGCCACCGTGATGGCCTCGCTGACTGTCCAGACACCTCATGCGAGGAGGACAAGACCGCACAACGTCGTATATCTTGGCCGTACTCGCCTTGCCCCCGCTTCCCCCGGAGCGCCCAGTGCCACTGACGGTCCTGCGCACCATCCGAATGCCTGCATGGAAGTGCCGCCAGGGCAGCGCCTCAGTACTCTTGCGCCGCGCATTCTTACCCGCCACTCGGCGCCTGCCGCTAACCGTTTACCCGGGAGCTGACCATCTGGTCGGCGGAGGGGGCCTATGAGTTCCGCCGATGTGGCCGACCGGGTGCGCGAGCACATCGTGGACATGTGCGCTGGCCCCGATGGCGGCCATCTTGGTGGCTCGCTGTCTCTGGTAGAGATCCTCACCACGCTCTACTTCGGGGTCTTACGGCTCGATCCGGGAGATCCTGCCGCCGCCGACCGGGACATCCTCATTCTCAGCAAGGGCCACGGGGCGCTTGCGCTATACGCTGTGCTCGCCGAGCGCGGCTTCCTCCCGATCAGCGAACTTAAGACCTTCGGCCAGCCGGGGAGCAGGTTGATGGGCCATCCCGTGCGGGCGGTGCCAGGGGTTGAGATGCCCACCGGCGCGCTCGGACACGGTCTCGCCCTCGGCAACGGGTTCGCGCTGGCCGCCCGCGACCGCCGCTGCTTCGTCGTGCTGGGGGACGGCGAACTCCAGGAGGGCTCTGTCTGGGAGGCGGCCATGGCCGCCGGCAGCCTTGGCCTGGATAACCTGATGGCCGTCGTAGACCGCAACGGCCTCCAACTCGCCGGCCCGACAGAAGCCACGATGGCACTTGAGCCGCTCGCCGACCGCTGGCGCGCCTTCGGCTGGGCCGTCCGCGAGGTAGACGGGCACGATCCCGGCGCGCTCCGGAAAGTGTTCCTGGCCACCGAGCTTGACCGGCCAGTCGTCGTGCTGGCCCATACCATCAAGGGAAATGGGCTGCCGTACCTACAGGGCCGGCCGGAAAGTCACTATACCCGGCTAAGCGAGCGCCAGCATGCCCGGGCTCTGGCAGTACTGCGGGCGCGCCAGCGCAGAGACTCCTGATGACGTTGCCCGCCCGAGTGGCCTACCGTGACCTGCTGATAAGCCTGATGGCAAGCGATCCTCGGATCTATTGCCTGGACAGTGACACGGGGCTGTTCACAGGGGTTGACTTCGGGCCAGCGGCCGACCGCTACGTGAACCTCGGCATTGCCGAGCACAACATGATGGGAGTCGCGGCGGGACTCGCAGCGAGCGGCAAGATTCCCTTCGTGAACACGATGGCCACTTTCGCTGCCACCCGCGCCCTGGAAGCGGTCAAGATCGACATCGCCGCCAACGGGCTACCGGTGCGGATCGTCGCTACCCATGGCGGGCTGGCAGCCGGACATCTCGGGCCGACCCACCACAGCCTGGAGGACCTGGCGATCATGCGGGTCCTGCCGGGGTTCACCGTCATCGTGCCGGCCGACTCGGCAGCTGCCGAGGAGGCGGTGCTGCAGTCGCTGGACCTTCCCGGCCCGGTCTATATCCGGCTGGGCCGGTCGGCAACGCCGCCGATCGCCCGTGGCCTGACGAAGCTCGGCCAGGCCCAGCGGCTCCGCGCCGGGTCTGACATCGCTGTCTTTACCTGCGGGCCGTACCCGGCCCTGGCCGCGATGGACGCAGCCGACCAGCTCGCCGGACATGGCGTCCAGGCTGCGGTGCTCAATTTTCATACCGTAAAACCGCTGGACACCCCGTCAGTGCTGGCCGAGGCCCGGCGGATGTCCGCGCTGATCACTGTCGAGGAGCACTGGCGCTCCGGCGGCTTCGGCGGGCTGATCGCCGAAACACTTTGCGAGCACGCGCCGACGCGCCTGGCCCGGATCGGAATGCCAGAGACCTTCGCGCAGGTGGCGGGCGATCAACCCTACCTGCTAGATCACTACCGGATTTCCCCCAAGGAGATAACCGCCGTCGCGCTGGCCCTCCTGGCCCACGCCGACAAGATCACCGGAGGTGCATGGGATGACCCTGACCTGTCCCGAGTGTGAAGGCGCCGTCGACCTAGCGCAGCCACCCCGCCTAAGCGAGATAACCAGCTGCCCCGAATGCTCGCTTGAACTGGAGGTGATCAGCCTGGAGCCGCTTAAACTATCAGCAGCTCCCGAGATCGAGGAAGATTGGGGGGAGTGAAATCCCTGGCCATTCTCGCCTCCCGAGTGCGTTTCGAGGAGAAACGGATATTCGAGGCGCTGGAGCGCCGCTCGCTACGGTACACCCACCTGGACACCCGCCAGCTAGCACCCGGACTAGGCGACCTCTCGGCAGACGGGCTCGCCTTCGATGCCGCACTCAGCCGGGAAATCTCCCAGAGCCGCAGCTTCTACGCTTGCCTGCTGCTGGAGGCGCGCGGTGTCCCCACGGTCAACCGGGCGGAGGTGATCAGGGCCTGCGGCGACAAGGCCCAGACCTCCCTCCTGCTCCAGGCGGCGGGCTTGCCCACGCCACGCACCGCCGTCGCTCTCACTCCGTCAGCCGCGTTGGCCGCGGCCGAGAAGCTCGGTTTCCCTGTCGTGGCCAAGCCGCTAACCGGATCATGGGGCCGGCTGGTCACCATGCTGCGTGACCGGCAGGAGGCCCAGGCAGTGCTGGAGCACCGGGCCGCCATGGCCGCCCCGCAGCAGCACATCGTGTACCTGCAAGAGCTGATCGACAAGCCGGGCCGGGACATCCGCGTGCTGGTAGCCGGGGACGAGGTCGTGGGCGCCACCTACCGTTACAGCGAAGATTGGCGTACTGGGGTTGCCCAGAACGGCCGGTCAGAGCGGTGCCCTCTGTCCGCCGAGCTCAGCGAGCTCGCGGTGGGCGCTGCGCAGGCAGTCGGCGGAGGTTTCCTCGGGATCGACCTGGTCGAGAGCCCGGATGGACTGCAGGTGCTGGAGGTCAATCACACGCCGGAATTTCGTGGCTTCTCCGACGCCCATGGCGAGGCCATAGACGTGGCTGATGTCATCGTCACGCATTTGCTGGACGCGGCGTGATCAGAGCGGGAATAGTCGGGGCCGCGGGATATCTCGGCGGCGAACTGCTCCGGCTGCTGATCGGCCATCCGGAAACGACGGTCATCCATGCGGTCTCGACCCGTTATTACGGGAAGCGGGTGCATGCGGCGCACCCCAACCTTCAGGCTGTCACTGACCTGTCCTTCTGCTCCATGGCCGAGCTTCGCGACTGTGAGGTGGTGTTTCTGGCCACCCCACCGACCGTCGCGATGAAGGCGCTGCCTACCCTGGACGCGCCGTGCGTGATAGATCTGTCTCCTGATTTCCGGCTGCGCGACACCCAGGCGTACCTGCGGTACTACGGTGCCGAGCACACCGCAGCAGACCGGCTGGGCGACTTCGTCACGGGCTGCCCGGAGCTGTTCCGGACAGCGTTGCACGATGCCAGGCTGATCAGCGTGCCCGGCTGCATGGCCACCGCCGCTGCGCTGGCGCTAGCCCCCCTCGCCGGCCTGATCGAGCCCGCGGTCCAGATCACCGCGCTCACGGGGTCGAGCGGGGCCGGATCGATGAGCAGAACCAGTGACAGCCATGCTGAGCGCAGTCGCGCCATGCGCGTGTACGCGCCGGTGCGGCACCGCCATGAGGCCGAGGTAGCCCAGATGACCGGCTTCGACACCCGGATGACCGTCACTGCGGTGGAGGCAGTCCGCGGCGTCCAGGTCGTCTGTCATGCCACCGGAACGCCCGGCGAAAAAGCCCTGCGCCGGGCCTACCGGGATCGGTACGCCATCGAGCCGTTCATTCGGATCGTGGCGCATAAGCAGGGCAGATACCGGCTGCCGGATCCCAGGGTCTTGTCCGGCTCGAACTATTGCGACATCGGCTTCGCCGCCGATGAGGACCGGGTGACAGTCATCGCCGCGCTCGACAACCTGATGAAGGGAGGCGCGGGCAACGCCGTGCACTGCCTCAACATCCGGATGGGATGGCCGGAGCGGCTCGGGCTGGAATTCCCCGGACTGCACCCGGCCTGAGATGACCTGCCTGACCGTGGTGAAGTGGGGTGGAGCCCTGGACCCCGGGCGGATGTGCGCGGACGTGGCCCGGCTACGAGCGCAGGGGCAGCGCGTCATCGTCGTGCACGGCGGTGCCCCGGAAATCGCCAAGCTGGCCGCCGAGCTCGGCGTCCCCGCCCGGACCTTGCTGTCCCCTAGCGGCGTGACGAGCCGGCATACGGACCTGGACATGCTCGACGTGATCACCCTCGCGATGACGGGGCGCGCCAAGCCGCGCCTGCTGCGCACCCTCGCCACATCTGGGGTTCGCGCGGTCGGACTGACCGGCCTGGACGGCGGGTTGCTGCAGGCCCGACGAAAAACTGCCCAGCGCAGCGTCGTTGACGGCCGCATGCTCCTGGTGCGGGACGACTACAGCGGGCTGGTAGTCGCGGTCGCCACCGACGTGCTGCGCCTGTTGCTCGATGGCGGCCTCACGCCGGTCGTGTCACCACCCGCCGCTGGGGAGGACGGGAACCCGCTCAATGTGGACGCCGACCGGGCCGCCGCGGCCATCGCGGGAGCACTGGGCGCCGATCGCCTGCTGCTGCTGACGTCGGCGCCGGGGGTGCTGGCCGACGCCGGCGACACCGGCAGCGTGCTTGCCCGGTGCGAGCTGCCCGCCGACGGCTCGGTTCCGTACGCTGTTACTAGCGGTATGCATCGCAAGATCATCGCGGCACGGGAAGCTCTGCGCCGCGGCGTTCCCCAGGTCATCATTGGCGATGGCCGAACGCCGCACCCGCTGACCGAGGTCAGCGGAACAGTCATGGAGGTCCGCGCATGAGGCCCGAAGATCTTCTCTACGAGATGCTGAAAATTCCCTCGCTGTCCGGCGATGAGCAGCGTCTGGCGCAGTTTCTCCAGGCACGAATGCGGGAGCTAGGGTTCCGCGCGCACTGCGACGAGGCCGGCAACGTGATCGGTGACATCGGCGGTGGCGATCCGGTGATCATGCTGCTCAGCCACCTGGACACGGTCGGCCCCGTGCTGCCGACCCGGTGGGACGGCGAGCGCCTGTACGGGCGCGGGGCGGTGGATGCGAAGGGGCCGCTCGCCACGATGATCTGCGCCGCAGCCGCGCGCCCTGAATTCCATGGAACGATCCGGGTTATCGGCGCGGTCGAGGAGGAACGGCTATCGCGTGGCGGCCACCATATCGCCGCCACGCTGCCACCACCGGACGCCCTCATCATCGGCGAGCCGGGCGGCTGGGACCGCGTCGTGCTGGGCTACAAGGGAAAGATTGATCTAGAGTTCTGGGTGGAGCGCCCGTCGGCCCACTCCACCAAGCCAGCGCCGAAGGCCAGCGAGCTTGCGGTGGCTTTCTGGCACCGGGTGCTGGACGCGCTCGGTCCAGACCGCGATCACGGCTCGTTCTACCGGCCCGCGGCGACGCTGCGCCGCATCAGCGGCAACCTGGTGACCGGTCGCGTCGAGGTGGACTGCCGGGTGCCGCCAGGTTTCGCCGTGGACGAGTTCATGGACCAACTCCGCAGGGTGGTGACTGGCACCGGTGAGGTGAAACTGATCCGGAGCATCCCGGCGGTCCGCGTCGAGCGCTCCGACCCTGTCGCCAGCTGCCTGTCGGCTGCTATCCGCAGCCATGGCGGGCAACCGCGGCCCACCCTCAAGACCGGCACATCCGACATGAACACAGTGTCTGACACCTGGACGGTCCCGATGGCCGCGTACGGGCCGGGCAACGGTGCGCTCGATCACAGCGACGACGAGCACATCGACGTCGCCGAGTTCCGGCGCGCGATCACCATCCTCGGCACGGCCATCGACGAGCTGCAGGCTCGCTGCCGTCCGGCGTCCGGCTGACTGCGCGGCCCGCGATCAGGATTCTGGCGGCCGGCCGACCACCTAGGTGACCGAGGCTCACGCCCGCGCGGGCGGCCAGACCTGGCTGAATGACTTCGTCTGGCGCAGTTCCGCGGAGGTGCCGGTCACGGCGTCGAGGCTGGCCGTGCTCAGCCTCGAACGCGCACCGCCTGGATTGGGACACTCCGGCCCGGCTTCCAGCGGGATCTGCAGGACACCGCCGCAGGTAAGGTCGCCCCGCGAGACCGTGTACACCGTCACCAGCCGGACCGGCAGCAGGCCCGCCAATCTGGCCACCATCATCGCGGCCGTCAAAGACGCCGTCTACCTGTACATCCCCGAAGGGCGGCGCGACTACACCACCCTCGCTGAAGCGCCCCACCTCCACGGCCTCGATTAGGACAGCGACCGACATTCACAGAACACGCCAGAGCCCTGCCCTTATCGGCGCGGTCGTTCCAGTGCGTCCCAGAATCCTTGCCGGAGTGCATGCCTTATCTCATCGTGCAGCAGCGAATCGATGGGAAGCGACGAGCCTTGCAGCATCCTGGTCTCAAGATCCGACGGCATCCGCGGCTTGCGGGCCAGGACGGCTTCCAGCCATAGGGCCGGCGCCTCCCTCGCCACCCCGTCTCCGAACTGGTAGCCCTCCGCATGCGCAGCCTGAGTGACGGTTGCAGGCGGTATCGACTGAGACTGCAGTAGCTCCTGACCAGCCCCTGAATCCGGATACGGGTTCTGGGCCGGTACCAGGTACCCGTCTGGGCGGTACGCGGAGCTGCCCCGGCCGGCTGACGGCGGCGCAGCGACCTGCGGCTGCATGGCCCGGTCAGCAGCGGAGCCGAAGCGGCCGGCCGGACTTTGCTGATACGGCGCCGGTGCGCCGTAGAAGCCGCCGTCCGGTGCCCCGGTCGGCGACGGCGCATCCCCGAGTCGGCCAGTCCGGTCCAGGTCACTACTGGCCGGGTTGGTCCGGGACAGGTAACTGTAACCGCGGGCCGCGTCGGTTTCGGGCTGGCCGTTCGGAGCGAAGCCGTTCTGCGCGGGTCCGGGCGGTACTTGTCCGTGCAGTGCCTGCCCCCGCTGCGCTGGTCCGTTCCGGGGGGCGCCGTTCCAAGTTGAGCCGTTCTGAGCGGAGCTGTTGGCGACGAAATCCGGGCCGTTCTCGGACGGGCCATTGCGCGGCGGGGCGCCCGGACGAAGACCATTACGCGGCGGATCGCCGGGCGGCAGTTCGTCAGGCCGACGATCTTGCGGTCCGCTGGCCGGCAGGCTGCTGCCCGGCATGCCGTTCTGCGGCGGCCCGTTCTGCGGGTTTTGGGGGTTCCCGCGGTCCTGGCCAGGACCGAATTTCGGGGCTCCGCTGGCCGGGCGCGCAGCGGCTCCTGGCTGCGCGTAACGGGGGTACCCGGCAGGCCGGGGTGCACTCGGCGGGTCCGCCAGCGGCCGCGGCGGCGGCAGTGCATGCTGGGGCGCGGCCGCGGGCCACCTGCCCGGGCCGCTGAGGGAACCTGGCACCGGACCGGAAACGGGCACTTGCGGACCGGAGCGGTACGGGCTTGCCGCGCCCGCGCCGGGAGCGCCGCTGCTGCGGGAGGCGCTAGCCGGGAGCGAGGATTCTTCGCGGCGCCCGGCACCAGCACCGGAATCGGACGCAGCACCGGCGCCGGCACCGGCCATCGTCCGGGCACCGGTACCTGACCCGGATTCGGACCCGGCGCTGGCCTCGGGCTTGGTTACGGCCGGAGAGCCGGAACCGGCCCCGGCCGCGGCGCCGGTTCCGTAGCCAGGCCCGGAATCGGCGCGCCGAGGCTGGTCCTCGTTCTGGGCGGCCGCTTCGGAGGCCAGGCGCACGAACGGCCGCAGCGCGGCAGCGGGAACTTCGGTGACGCCGTCGCACTCCTGCCGGAGCAGCCGGGATGTTGCCTCATTCCCGGCGGCAATACTCACCAGCAGGACGCGGATACCCAGATCCTGCACCTCTGCCACCACTCGGGCGAGGTCATCCTCGCCGCAGAGGACTACCGCGTCGGTAATCGCGCGATTTCGCGCGAGTGTGCTGAGATCTCGATGGATCTCGGCTTCCACGCCTTCGCGGCGGCCGGGCCGCATCGTGCCCAGCCGTAGCTTGAGCCCCGGCAGGTCGGCGAGCACCTCGTGCTCGGGAGTCCGGCGGCTGTCGACCGTCACTTCGTACCAGTAGCACCGAAGGACCGGCAAGGCTGACTGGTCTCGCGCCAGCTCGGTAAGAAACGCGACCAGGCCGGGGTAATCCCAGGCAACAGCGTCCCGGCGGCCGGTACCGTGAACGGCCGAAGCACCATCGCTCAGTAGATATCCGGCGTCTACGAAAAGCGCACAGCGATCCACGCAACACCGTCCTTCCTCGGGGCCAGACGTTACCAGCGCGTGCACAGCGCCGTGACTCTTAGCGCAGATCACGCTCGTAACAGGCATCTGCTAACAGCCGGGACAGCCGATTGTCGGCCGGCTCGTCCCTTTCCGCGGCTCCTCTCTCGCGGCTTCTCCTGCCGCTCTCCCGCGGCTTTTCCTGCCGCCGCCCGTTCTCTTCCGCAGTACCTGTGCTGCACGGCACTGCCCGCGGCCGGCAGCGAAACGGCAGGGTGCGAGGGAGCCCGGCAGGTAGGCTCGGCAGCCGTGACCGACCGCGAAGCGCTGCTGACCGACCGCGCTGCCCTGCTGGCTGTTGTCCGGGACAAGGCGGTGGTGCGCGGCGCAGTGACGCTCTCCTCCGGCCGCCAGGCATCCTGGTACATCGATCTGCGGCGCGTGCTGCTGGACGGCAGGGCCGCCCCGCTGGCCGGCCGGGTGCTGCTGGCAGCCACCGCCGACCTGTCTTTTGACGCCGTGGGCGGCCTGACCCTCGGAGCTGACCCGGTCGCGCTTGCCATGCTGCACGCTGCCGCGGCGGGAGGCAGCCGCGTTCTCGACGCCTTCGTGGTACGCAAGTCGGTCAAGGAACACGGGCTGCAGCGCAGGATCGAGGGCCCGGACGTGGACGGCCGCCTCGTGCTGGCCGTGGAGGACACCTCCACCACCGGCAGCTCCGTCCTGACCGCGGTGGACGCCCTGGCCGAGGCCGGAGCGGAGGTCGCAGGCGTTGCCGTGCTTGTGGAGCGCGGCGGCCGGGACGCGGTGACGCGGCGCGGGCTGCCCTACCGGGCAGTTTTCGAGCTGGCCGAGCTGGGTCTCGACAGCTGACGTCGCGTCGGCTATCAGCCGCCGACTAGCAGCCGGATCGCGAAGGCACCCACGGTGAGCAGGACAAGAACCGCCAGGACCACCAGGCCGGCCACCGCGTAGCGGCGGCGCGCCGCCGGGTCGGCGCCATGAAGTCCCATGTTTCGACACTAGACCTGCGGCCGGCGCCGATGCGACATTGGACGGACCTCGGCCCGTCAGCGGCCGTCAGCGCGAACCTGGCCGCCGGCTTACGGCAGACCCGTGCTTCGCCGATACTGGCACTACCACCACGAGAAGGAGACAGCTGCTATGCCGATCGCGACGCCTGAGGTCTATGCGCAGATGCTTGACCGCGCGAAGGAGCGCGGCTTCGCCTACCCGGCGATTAATGTCACCTCCAGCCAGACGCTGAACGCCGCCCTGCGCGGCTTCGCTGAGGCGGACAGCGACGGCATCGTTCAGATTTCCACCGGGGGCGCCGAGTACCTCTCCGGCACCCTTAAGAACATGGTTGCCGGCGCCCAGTCGCTGGCGGCTTTCGCGCACACGGCCGCGGCTGGGTATCCGGTCAACATCGCGCTGCACACGGATCACTGCCCGAAGGACAAGCTGGCCGGGTACATGCGGCCGCTGGCCCAGCTGTCCGCCGAGCGGGTAGCGCGGGGCGACGAACCGCTGTTCCAGTCGCACATGTGGGACGGGTCGGCGGTGCCGCTCGGGGAAAACCTGGAGCTTGCCGCCGACCTGCTCCAGTTGTGCGCCAGCGCTCGCATCATCATGGAGCTGGAGATCGGCGTCGTCGGCGGCGAGGAAGACGGGACCGTCGGGGAGATAAACGACAAGCTGTACAGCACGCCCGACGACGCGATCGCCACGGCCGAGGCCCTGGGGCTAGGCGAGCGCGGCCGGTACATGCTGGCGGCCACGTTCGGGAACGTGCACGGCGTGTACAAGCCGGGCCACGTCAAGCTGCGGCCCGAGGTACTGAAGGAAATTCAGCAAAAGGTAGGCGCGAAGTACGGCCGGGACAAGCCGTTCGACCTGGTTTTCCACGGCGGGTCGGGGTCGGCGCTGGCGGAAATCCGCGAGGCGATCGGCTACGGCGTCGTGAAGATGAACGTGGACACTGATGCGCAGTACGCCTTTACCCGGCCGGTAGCCGGCTACATGTTCAGCAATTATGACGGCGTCCTGAAAGTGGACGGCGAGGTCGGCAGCAAGAAGGCCTACGACCCGCGGGCCTGGGGCCGCGCCGCGGAAGCGGGTATGGGGGACCGGGTAGTCACCGCCTGCGAGGACCTGCAGTCCGCCGGCCAGCGGCTCGGCTGAGCCGCCAGCGGAACTGACTCAGCCGGCCCGGTTCAGCCGACTGAGTCGGCCGGGCCTGACTCGGCCGGCCTGAGTCTGCCGCGCCGAACCAGATCCGGGGCGGCCGGCGCAGGGCAGTTCAGGCGAGCACGGCGGTTCAGGCGAGGGCCGACAGCGCCTCGAACTGCTCGCCGGTCAGCTCGATGCTGGCGGCCGCGACGTTTTCCTCCAGGTGCGCTACGGAGCCAGTGCCGGGGATCGGCAGCATTACCGGTGACCGGCGCAGCAGCCACGCCAGGGCCAGCTGCGCCGGAGCGGCGCCGGTCTGCTTCGCGAGCGCCGCCAGCGGCCCGTCATGCTGGGCCAGCTGGCCCGTGGCCACCGGGAACCAGGGGATGAACCCGAGGCCCTCCCGCTCGCAGTAGTCCAGGACGTCCTCGGAGTCGCGGTTCACCAGGTTGTAAAGATTCTGCACCGACACGACCGGCGCGCTCAGCCGGGCCTCGCCGATCTCGGCGACGGTGACCTGAGACAGCCCGATCCGGACGATCTTCCCGGCCCGGCGCATGTCGTCCAGCACCCCGAGCTGCTCGGCAACCGGTACCTGCGGGTCGATCCGGTGCAGCTGGTACAGCTCGATCGCCTCAAGCCGGAGCCGGCGGAGGCTCATTTCCACGCACTGCCGGAGGTACTCGGGCCGCCCGACCGAATGCCATTCATCCGGGCCGGTGCGGACCAGGCCGCCCTTGGTCGCGATCGTGATCCCGTCGTAGGGGTACAGGGCCGCGGCGATTAGCTCCTCGCTGACGAACGGCCCGTAGGAGTCGGCGGTGTCGATGAAGTCGACACCCAGCTCGGCGCATCGGCGCAGCACCGCGATGGCGGTATCACGGTCACGCGGCTCCCCCCAGATGCCGGGCCCCGTCAGCCGCATGGAACCGAAACCGAGCCGCGTCAGCGGGAGGCTGCCACCGAGCGCGAAGACGCCGCTCGCAGCGGCGGCGAGATTGTCTGCCATGGGCATCAACCTACCGTCAGCCCGGCGGTACCCGCAGTGGCGCACCCCGGGCCGGCGCGGCCGATCCGGGGCGTCCGGGCCGGCCGCGGCGCGATTGCTGCCGCGTCGCGGCAAGATAGCTGCATGAGGCATGAGAACCTGCTCGGTCCGCCAGCCACTTACCTGCCCGACGACACCGCGGCCAGGGCCGCACTCGAGGCGGCGGCCGACCCGGCTGCCGCCGCGGCGGCCTTCCCCGGCTACTGCCCGGCCTGGGCCGCGCTGGCCGGGCGCGCGCTGGCCGCCGGCCAGCCGGTGACCGCCTACGCATTCGCCCGCACCGGGTACCACCGCAGCCTGGATCAGCTGCGCCGGGCCGGCTGGCGCGGGCAGGGGCCGGTGCCGTGGGAGCACGAGCCGAACCGCGGCTACCTGCGGTCGGTATACCTGCTGGGCCAGGCAGCGGCCGCGATCGGCGAGGACGACGAGGCAGCCCGCTGCCGGGATCTGCTGGTCGACAGCAGCCCGGCCGCTGCCGTGGCCCTCGCCAGCGCCTGAGTCTTCCGGCAGTGCCCAGCACCCCGGCAGTTCCCAGCACCCCGGCAGTGCCGAGCACCCCGCCGGTGCCGAGCCAGCCAGCGCGACGCCCGCACCTCGCCGGTCACGGTCCGGGATCATCCGGTGACTGCGCATGTCCGCAGCTCAGCATGCTGCATTTCCGGTAGCATCTGAGCGCAAGAGCCCCTGCCGCGCCGGCCGTCACCACGCACAGACGCGGGCAGGGGCTTTGGTCTGTATCAGAAGGGCCGGTGAGATGCCCGCTATCGTGATCGTCGGCGCGCAGTGGGGTGACGAAGGCAAGGGCAAGGCGACCGACCTGCTGGGCGACGACGTCGACTACGTCGTGCGCTACCAGGGCGGCAATAACGCCGGGCACACCGTCGTCATCGGGGACGAGAGCTACGCTCTGCACCTGCTGCCGACCGGGGTACTGTCGGCGCACGCCGTGCCGGTCATCGGAAACGGCGTCGTCATCGACCCGGCGGTCCTGCTCGAGGAGATCGACGGCCTGGCGCAGCGCGGGGTGTCCTGCGACCGGCTGCTGATCTCGGCGAACGCGCACCTGATCATGCCGCACCACATCGCGCTGGACAAGGTGACCGAACGGCACCTGGGCAGCGCGCGGATCGGCACCACCGGCCGCGGCATCGGGCCTACCTACAGCGACAAGGCCGCCCGGATGGGCATCCGGATGCAGGACCTGTTTGACCCCGGCATCCTCGGCGCGAAGCTGGACCTCGCCCTGCGGGAGAAAAACCAGGTGCTGACCAAGGTCTACAACCGGCGCGGTATCGACGCGGCTGCCGTGGCTGCCGAGTACCTGCGCTACGGCGAGCGGCTGGGCCGGTACATCGCCGACACCGGCCTGGTGATCAATCTGGCGCTCGACGCGGGCAAGGTGGTGCTGCTGGAAGGCGCCCAGGCCACGCTGCTGGACGTGGATCACGGCACCTACCCGTTCGTCACTTCGTCCTCGCCGACAGCCGGAGGGGCCTGCGCAGGTTCCGGCGTCGGCCCGACCAGGATCACCAAGGTGATCGGCATCCTGAAGGCCTACACCACCCGGGTGGGCGCCGGCCCGTTCCCCACCGAGCTGACCGGCGACCAGGGCGAGTGGCTGCGCAAGACCGGCGGCGAGTACGGCACGACCACCGGCCGGCCGCGGCGCACCGGCTGGTTCGACGCGGTGATCGCCCGGTATTCCACCAGGGTCAACGGGATCACCGACTATTTCATCACCAAGCTCGACGTGCTGTCCGGCCTGGACAAGGTGCCCGTCTGCGTCGGTTATGAGGTGGACGGCAAGCGGTACGACGTGATCCCGATGACGCAGACCGAGTTCCATCACGCCGCGCCGGTCTACGAGTACCTGGACGGCTGGTTGGAGGACATCACCGCGGCCAGGGAACTGGCGGACCTGCCGCGCAATGCCCGGGCCTACCTGGACGCCCTGCAGGACATGATCGGCGCGCATATCTGCGCAGTCGGCGTCGGCCCGCGCCGGGACCAGACCCTGCGGCTGCGGCCGCTGCTGTGATGCCCGCCGCCCCGGCGGCCCGCGGCCCGGCGGCGGCCTGCGGCTGCGAGACGGGCCCGCGCAAGACCGGCGCGCGCCCGGCCGCTGCGGCGGACGGCGGTGCACCGGGGCCAGGACTCGCGCGCAGGTAGGCTCGCGCACGTGCGAGTTCTTGTCATCGGCTCCGGCGGCCGCGAGCACGCGCTGACGCGCGCGCTGGCTGCCGACACTGGCGTTACCAGCCTGCATGTCGCGCCGGGCAATCCGGGAATCGCGCAGATCGCCGAGACCAGCCCGGTTGCTGCTGCCGACCCGGCCAGCGTCACCGCCCTCGCAGCGCGGACAGGCGCCGACCTGGTGGTCATCGGCCCGGAAGCGCCGCTGGTCGCCGGGGTGGCCGATGCCGTCCGCGCCGCCGGGACCGCCTGTTTCGGCCCCGGCCGGGCAGCGGCGATGATCGAGGGCTCCAAGTCGTTCGCGAAGGAGATCATGCTCGCGGCCGGCATCCCGACCGCCGCTGCCCGGACCTGCGCCACCGAGGCTGCGGCGGCGGCCGCCCTGGACGAGCTCGGCCCCCCGTACGTCGTGAAGGCCGACGGCCTCGCGGCTGGCAAGGGCGTGCTGGTGACGGCCGACCGGGCCGCGGCGCTCGCGCACGCCCGCGACTGCGGCCGGGTGGTCATCGAGGAGTTCCTGGACGGCCCTGAGGTCTCGGTCTTCGCGCTGGCGGACGGCACCAGCGCGGTGCCGCTGCTCCCCGCGCAGGACTACAAGCGGGCCGGCGACGGCGACGCCGGCCCGAACACCGGCGGGATGGGCGCGTACGCCCCGCTGCCCTGGGCGCCCCCGGACCTGGCAGCGCAGACGGTGGAACGGGTCATCAGGCCGGCCATGGCCGAGCTGAGCCGCCGCGGCGCCCCGTACACCGGCCTGCTGTACGCGGGCCTCAGCCTGACCCCGGCCGGCCTGCGGGTAATCGAGTTCAACGCGCGGTTCGGCGATCCGGAGACCCAGGTGATCCTTGACCGGCTGGCGACCCCGCTTGGCGGCCTGCTGCAGGCTGCCGCCGGCGGCAGCCTGGCGGGGACCGGGCCGCTGCGCTGGACGCCGGGCGCGGCGGTGACCGTCGTGATCGCGGCGGAGCATTACCCGGCGCAGCCGGCCAGCGGAGATGTCATCAGCGGCCTGGCCGGCGCAGGACGCGAGCCGGGCGCCTACGTCCTGCACGCGGGAACAGCGGCGGGACCGCCGGGGCGCCTCGTCTCGGCCGGCGGCCGGGTGCTCAACGTGGTGGGCACCGGCGCGGACCTGGCGGCGGCGCGGGCGGCCGCCTACCGGGCCGCCGCCCGGATCAGCATGCGCGGCAGCTGGTACCGCCGGGACATCGCCGCGCGGCCGCCGGCCGGCGTTCCCGCCGCACTGTGATGGGCGCGGCCGGCGAGCCCGGGCCCGGCCGCCCGCGGCAGGCCGGCGCGGCGGCGGCGGGCGAGCTGTTTTTCGACCTGGTCTTTGCTTTTACCATCACGCAGCTCACGGCCCTGCTGACCAGCCGGCCGCTGGGCACCGGCCTGATCCAGGTCGTGCTGATCTTCGGCTTGCTGTGGTGGATGTACGCCGGGCACCCCTGGCTGACCAACACCCGTGCTCCGGTCCGGGCGGCAGAACGGCTGCTGCTGCTGGTCCGGATGGCCGGCTTCCTGACCGCCGGGCTGGCGATCCCGTACGGGTTCGGCCGTTACGGGCTGGCCTTCGGGGCCGCTACCTGGTCGTCGTGCTCGTGCACGGCATCTTGTACTTCCGCCTCAACCGCAACATCGTCCGGGTGACGGGTTTTAACCTGCTGTCCGGCCTGCTGGTCATCACGGCCGGCGTCATCGCCCGGCGCGGCGGCGCGCTGCAGGCCGGCGGCGGTGAGCTGTGGGCGCTGTACGGGCTGTGGGCGCTGGCGCTGGTGGTGCAGGTGGGCTCACCGCTCATCGTGCATCCGCGCGGCCGGTTCGAGATCCAGCCGCCGCATTTCGTGGAACGGCACGGCGCGCTGGTGATCGTGGCGATCGGCGAGTCGGTCGCGGCCATCGGCATCGGCGCCCGCGGCGAGAGAATCGGCCTGCCGCTCATCATCGCCTCCGTGCTGGGCCTGGCCCTGGCCGCCGTCTTGTGGTGGGCCTACTTCGCTACCGGCGACGGCGACCGCGCGGAGGAGACGCTGACCCGGGCAGCCGGGACCAACCGGCCGGCGCTCGCCCTGTCCGCGTTCTTCCACCCGCATATCCCGATCCTGCCGGGCGTTGTCCTGGTGGCCGCCGGGACAACCGCGGCGATCCGCGACAGCGGCCAGGCCCCCGCGGCCGCTGCGCTCAGTCTCGGCGGCGGCGCCGCGCTCTTCTTCGGCGGCCAGGCCGCCTTCCGGCGGGCACTGCGGACGGGTCCGCTGCGGCCGCCCGTCGCCTGCGGTGTCTTCGCCCTGGCGACAACCGCCGTCGGCGTGACTGTCACGATCGAGATCCAGCTGGCCGTGCTGGCCGCCGGCCTCGCGGCGGCGCTGGCAGCGGCCGGGCGCGCCGCCGCGGCGCCGGCAGCCAGCGCCGCGGCGTAGGTCTGCGGCAGGATAGGCCCCGTGATCGAGCGATACACCCGGCCCGAGATGGGCAGCGTCTGGAACGAGGCGCACAAGTACGAGCTGTGGTGCCGGATCGAGCGGCTGGTGCTGGCCGCGCACGCGCGGGCCGGCACCGTGCCGGCCCGCAGCGTTGACCCGGTGCGGGCAGCCCCGCCGCCGACGCCCGAGGCGGTGGCGGCGCTGGAGGCGGTGACCGGGCATGACGTGATCGCGTTTCTGTCGGCCTGGGCCGATAACACCTCGCCGCGCGGCGCCGCTGCCTACGTGCACTTCGGCATGACCTCCTCCGACTTGCTGGACACTGCCCTGGCGCTGCAGCTGACCGAGGCCACGGACCTGCTCACGGCGGGACTGGCGGCCCTGTTCGCCGTCTTGCGCGAGCACGCGCTCGCGCACCGGGCCACCCTGCGCGTCGGCCGCACGCACGGCATCCACGCCGAGCCGGATGTGTGGGGGCACCGGGTCGCCGACTTCGCGTTCGGGATCGCCCGCTGCGCCGGCCGGCTGGAGCGTGCGCGGGCCGCCGTCGCGGTCGGCAAGCTGTCCGGGCCGGTGGGCACCTACTCCAACATCGACCCGGCCATCGAGTCTGAGGTCATGGCCGAGCTCGGGCTGCGCCCGGCGGACGTGGCCACCCAGGTTGTGCTGCGGGACGGCATCGCGGAGTGGGTGAGCGTGCTGGCGCTGATCGCGACGGTGTGCGAGGCCGTCGCACTGGAGGTGCGGCACGGCCAGCGGACTGAGGTGGCGGAGCTTGCCGAGCCGTTCGGCGCGGGCCAGAAGGGCTCCTCGGCGATGCCGCATAAGAAAAACCCGATCCGGGCCGAGCGGATCTGCGGGCTCGCCCGGCTGGTCCGGGCCCAGATCGTGCCGGTCATGGAAGGAATACCACTGTGGCACGAGCGGGACATATCACATTCCAGTACAGAAAGAATCGCGCTGCCCGACGCCGCGGTTACCACGGACTTCCTGGTTGCCCAGACCACCGCGCTGGTAGCGGGCCTGGGCGTGGACGCGGCCCGGATGCGCGCGAACCTGGACGCCGCCCGCGGCCTCATTTACACCTCGGCCGTGCTGCTGGAGCTGGTCGGTGCCGGGATGTCGCGGGAAGATAGTTATGCGCTCGTTCAGGCCGCCGCAATGGAGACCTGGGCCGCCGGGCCGCCATTCCGCGAGACCTTGCGCCGCCATGCCAGGCAGCTCGGCCAGCCGCTGGACGAGGCGCGCCTGGACGAGGCCTGCCGGCCGGAGCGGTACGTGGCCCGGCTCGGGCCGGTTTTCGACCGGCTGGAGCACTTGCAGCCACCCGGTTCCTGAAATCGGGCTGAGCTGGCGTTTACGGCGAGGACATCGAGCCTATAACGCAATGGAGTTGATCGGACACATTAAGTAACACTGCGGTCTATGGTCCGGGAGGGACGCGAACGGTGGAATACTGGACGTCGCAAGAGGGAGACAGCCGCCAGCCGGCCGGCCTGCCCGCTGACTGGCCGTCGGCCACGCCCGTCGGCCCGGTGCCGGGCATCGGAAACGCTGCCTTGAATCTGACGGACAGGAGCCTGCGCGACATGACCAGCGGTCCCGAGACGTGCTACCGAGTCCGCGGCGGCAACCCACTGCAGGGCACGGTATTCGTCCAGGGCGCCAAGAACGCGGCCCTGAAGATGATCGCCGCCTCGCTGCTGGCGCCGAAAGGCCGCACTGTGCTGCGCAACGTCCCGGTGATCGAGGACGTGCGCCGCGCCGTCGAGCTGGCCCAGGCCGTCGGGGCAGTCGTGAAGTTCCACGAGGCCGAGCGGACCCTGGTGGTGGACGCCTCGCACCTGACCAGCTCGGTGCTGCCCGCTGAGATCACCCGGCGGTTCCGCGCCTCAGTGCTGTTCGTGCCCGCGCTGCTGCACCGCCTCGGCGAGGCCACAATCGAGGGCATCGGCGGCTGCAACCTCGGCAGCCGGAACCTGGACTTCCACTACCGCGGCTTCGCCCGCCTCGGCGCGACCGTGGAAGAGGGCGAGAACCAGATTCACGTCAAGGGCGGCAACCTCCGGGGCGCGCACCTTTACCTGGATACGCCGTCGCACACCGGGACCGAGAACCTGATCATGGCGGCTTCGCTGGCGCCGGGCACCACGGTGATCGACAACACCGCGCTGGAGCCCGAGGTGCTTGACGTCATCGCGTTCCTGACCAAGATGGGCGCCCAGATCACCGGCGGCGGCACCGGCTTCGTCACCGTGCACGGCGTCAGTGAGCTCGCCGCGGTCGAGCACACGGTCATGGCCGACCGGATCGACGCCGCCGTGTTCGCGATGGCAGCCGCCATAACCGGCGGCGAGCTGAGCCTGGTGGGCGCCTCGCTGGACCATTTCGGCGTCGTCCGCTGGAAGCTCGAGCAGATGGGCGTGGAGTTCGCCTCCCAGGGCGCCATTCTGCAGGTCCGGCAGGAGCGGCAGCTGCGCCCGATCAACGTCATTACCAGTCCCTATCCCGGCTTCGCGACCGACCTGCAGTCACCGATCATGGCGGTTAGCTGCCTGGCCGACGGCACCAGCTACATCCGCGAGACCATCTTCGACGGCCGGTACAACCTCGTCGGCGAGCTGACCAAGATGGGCGCCAAGATCGAGGTCGCGGGGAACGCCGTGCTGGTGCACGGGCCCGCGGCACTGAAGGGCACCGAGGTCATCGCGCACGACCTGCGCACCGGCATCGCGCTGGTGCTCGCCGGGCTGGCCGCTGAGGGCGAGACAATCGTCGCGCCCGGTTACCCGATCGACCGCGGGCACGTATCGGTAGCTGCGCGGCTGACCACGCTCGGCGCCGACATCAGCGCGGAGCCGCTCGGCTAAGTCGCGGGTGCCCAGCGCGCCGCAGGCATCGCGGTGGTTTGGTGTTGCCGGGACAACACCAAACCACCGCGATCATGGTGCTGGATGTGCGGCAGCCGCCATTGCCCGCGCCTACGCCCAGCTCCGGGATACCGGGCCGCCGCGCCGCACGGCTGCCGAGAGGGCGGCCGCCCCGGAAATGTCTGCCGCGGGGGGTTCAGTGCCGCGGGGATCAGTGCCCGGGGGATCAGTGCCGCCGGGGTTCAGTGCCGCCGGGGGTAAGCGGCAGCGACCGCGAGGAACGCGTCGTTGGCTGGCTGGTCGCCGATCGTGACCCTGGCACCTTCTGAGCCGTAGGGCCGGATGCTGATCCCGGCGGCGGCGCACGCGGCGGCGAAGTCGGCGGTGTCGGTGCCCAGGCTCAGCCAGACGAAATTAGCCTCGGTCGGTGGTACCGTCCATCCCCCGGCCAGCAGCTCGCCGCGTACCCGCGCCCGTTCCGCCACTACCAGGCCAACCCGGTCCAGCAGCTCGCTCTCGGCGCGCAGGGACGCGATCGCGGCGGCCTGGGCAAGTGAGTTCACCGTGAAGGGCAGCATGGTCTTGCGCACAGCCGCCGCTACCGGCGGGTGCCCGGCCAGGAATCCGACCCGCAACCCGGCCAGGCCGTAGGCCTTGGAGAAGGTCCGCAGGACCGCGACGTTCGGCCGGGCGGCGTAGAGCGCCATCCCGTCCCCGGCCGCCGGGTCGCGCACGTACTCCACGTACGCCTCGTCCAGCACGACCAGGCAGTCCGCCGGAACGCGGTCCAGGAACGCGGCGAGCTCGGCGCCGGGCACGATCGTTCCCGTCGGGTTATTAGGGTTGCAGACGAAAATGAGCCGGGTGCGACTGCTGATCGCGTCCGCCATCGCCGTAAGGTCATGAGCGTGGCCGCGCAGCGGCACGCGCACCGAGACCACGCCCGCCAGATCAGCAAGCACCGGGTACGCCTCGAACGAGCGCCAGGCGTAGATGACCTCCGCGCCCGGATCGCCGACCGACTCCAGCAGCTGCTGGCACAGCCCGACCGAGCCGCAGCCGACCGCGATGTGCTCCGCCGGAATGCCGAACCGGGCTGCGATCGCCTCAGTCAGCGCCGCGGCGCCGTTGTCCGGGTACCGGTTCACGGCGCCCGCGGCCTCGGCCAGTACCGTGCGCACCGAGGGGAGCGGGCCGAACGGGGACTCGTTGGACGACAGCTTGAAAGACCGCCCGCCGGGCGCCCGGGCGGCCTGGCCGGGCCGGTAGGGCGCGAAGCCGTCGAGAACCGGCCGGAAGCGCGGTGACGGTGCGGGCGGCGACTGCGCGGGCGGTCCGGCCGGCGCAGACGGTGCAGACGGCGGCGGTGCAGACGGCGGCGGTGCGGACATCGTTGTCCTCCTGACCATGCGGCTAATGCCAGTCAGTGTCGCATCCCCGGCCGGGCCGCCCGGACTGGCGACCGGCCGGACCGGCGGCCGGACTGGCGGCCGCAGCCTCAGCGGGGGCGCAGCATCGGCGGATGCAGCAACTCGGCGGCGCCGCGCCGGTAAAGCTGAGCCGGCCTGCCGCCGCCGGAAGAAGTCACCGATCCGGTCTCCGCCAGGAAGCCCTCGGCACCGGTCACCTTGCGGTGAAAATTGCGCGGATCCAGCGGCGTGCCCCATACGATCTCATACACCCGGCGCAGCTCCGCCACGGTGAACTCGTCCTGGCAGAAGGCGGCGGCCAGCGGCGTGTACTCCAGTCTTGCCCGGGCGCGCTCCACCCCGTCCTGCAGGATCCGGGCATGGTCGAAGGCCATCTCGCCGAGCAGCGCTACCGGCTGCCAGCTCATCCGCGGCTGGTCCGGCGCGGGCAGGTCCGGGGCAATGCCGAGATAGGCGACGGAGACGGCCCGCTGGCGCGGGTCGCGGTCGGGGTAACCGTACGTCTGCAGCTGCTCCAGGTGCACCGGCGCGCCGGGCAGCCCGGCGCGCTCGGCGAGCACCCGGCCAGCCGCCGCGGGAAGGTCCTCATCCAGGCGGATGAACCCGCCGGCGAGTGCGCGCCGCCCCTGGAACGGGTTCGCGTCCCGGTTCCACACCAGGGCCGCGAGTACGCCGCCGCGCACGGTGAGGATCACCAGGTCGACGCTGACCCTGATCCGGGGCACCGTCGTCATGCCAGGCACGCTAGCGCGCCGGCAGCCGGCCCGGGGGGTGCACTCCTGCCGATGTCACGGCTGCCGGGCTACAATAAGCTGCGTGAACCGACTCGGCGAGCTTGAGCGCGCGATCATGGATGTGCTGTGGGAAGCGGCCGAGCCGTGCACGGTGCGCGAGGTCAGCGAGCACCTGAGCGAGCGCGGTCTGGCTCATACGACGATCATGACCGTGCTGGACCGGCTGGCCAAGAAGGGCTTCGCGCGCCGCAACCGCGACGGCCGGGCATGGCGCTACCGGGCGGCGGAAAGCCGGGAGGCGTACGTCACCGAGCTCATGCTTAATGCCCTGGACCAGACCGGCGACCGGCAGGCCGCGCTGACCCGCTTCGCGCGCAGTGTCTCGGGCGCCGAGGCCCGGATGCTGCGCCGCGCCCTCGAGGCACTCGGCAGCGGCGCGGGCAGCTGATTGCGATGCCGGCCGTTATCATCCTCACCGCCGTCGCCGCGGGCGTCATGGTGACGGCTCGCGCGCTGACGGCGGCCCGCTGGCCGGGCCGCTCGCCGGCAGCGGCAATCCTGCTCTGGCAGGCGCTCGGGCTGAGCTGGGGCCTCGCCGCGGTCGGCGTGCTGGTCGGGATCGGCGCGGCTGACCGGAGGCGCGGCGTCGCCGCAGACGCGGCCGCGCAGACAGCCCGGCTGGTCCGGAGCACCCCGGCGCTGGCAGCGGGCGCCGCGGGCATGCTCGCGGTGGTCCGGCTGGCCGCCTTCGCTGCAGGGTTCGTGCTGCTATTGCTGCTGTGCTGGGTGCTGGTCGCTGCTTCCGTCGCGCTGCTGCGGGGCCGGCATCGGCAGCGGGCGCTCCTCAGCCTGCTCGCGCACGGAGATCCGAAGGTGCCGGGCGCGCTGGTTGTCGATCATCCGGCGGCGGCAGCGTACTGCCTGCCCGGCCTGCGGTCGGCGATCGTCATCAGCTCAGGCGCCCTCGACCTGCTCGACCACGCCGAGCTCGCTGCCGTGCTCGCACACGAGCGCGCGCACCTGCGGGAACGGCATGATCTTGTGCTGCTGCCGTTCACCGCGCTGCTGCGGGCGTTCCGCTGGTCCGCTCTCGCCCGGCAAGCCCAGCAGTCGGTGGCCCTGCTGGTCGAGATGCACGCTGATGACCGGGCGCTTGCGCACCGGCCGGCCCGGCAGCTCGCTACCGCCTTGCTGCGGGTAGGCGCCGCCGGCGGCGGCCGCGCCCCGGCCGGGGCTCTCGCCGTCGGCGGCGCCGGGTTCAGCGGCGACGTGGCCGCGCGCGTCACCCGGCTGCTGCGGCCCGCCCCCGCGCTCCCGATTCCGGCGCTGGCACTGGTCGGCGCCGCAGCCCTGGCTGCGGTCACGATTCCGCTGGCGGTCTTGATCCTGCCGGTATGACGGCTTAGCCCGTTACCAGGGACCGTACGGTCCCTGGTGGGTGCCGCCCTTGAATTCCCTGACCTTGGGCCGGACATCTGTCAGGTAGACGGCCGCGGCGACGAATGCGCCGATGACCAGGAAGTTAATCGGGCCGAGATGGTAGGCGGCACCGGCCAGCCCGACCACGACCGCAACGCCCAGGATTACGAGCCATAGCGGTTTCGTCTGCTTGCTCGCGGCGACAAACGCAGGCGCCGGGCGGCGGATGGCGTCAATGAAAGCCCACCCCTCCACCACAAAGGCAGCCACGGAAAGTCCCTCGAACAGCCAGTTCAGCGCCGAGTATGCACCGATGTTCACCACAGGGCCACGCTACCGGTTGCCAGCGGCCGCTGGGAACGGGTGGCCGGGATCCGGCGTCTCGTCGGCCGGGCCGCTAGCCGGCTGGTCACCTGCCGCGAAGCCGGACGGCTGGCCGGCGATCGCGGCCGCAGGCTCGGGGCGCCCGGCTGCATGCTCCTGCTCCGGATCCGGATCCGCGGCCGCCGGGTCCTGAGGATCCCGATCATCCGGCCAGGACAACGCCGCATCGTCCGGCAGCAGCACGCCGGGCAGCAGCGCGACTGGCAAGTCCGATTCGGCGGCGACGGCTTCCGCGGCCGCCATCGCCGCTTCCTTGCGGAACGACTCGTAAATCTCGATCAGCATCTGCTTCTGGCGCTCGGTCAGCTCGGCGTCTGCCCGCACTGCCTCCAGCACCGCCGGCCCGGCGGGCCTGTCCTCCAGGATGCCGGCCTCCACGTACAGGGCCTCGGCTGAGATCCGCAGCCCTTTGGCGATCTGCTGCAGGATGTCGGCACTGGGCCGCCGCAGGCCACGCTCAATCTGGCTGAGATACGGGTTGGATACGCCTGCCGCCTGGGCGAGCTGACGGAGCGAGATCTTCGCCTGCTCGCGCTGGTCGCGGATGTAAGCACCGATGGCGTTCACGTTCACAGGACCCATGCGGCAAGTCTTGCCGTTAGTGCTTGCAAATGCAAATTACCCGCAAGCAGTCCGGGGGACGGCCGCAGCGCGCGACAGGCATGCTCAGCTGCGGCCGGGGATGGCGAGCAGGGCCCGGGCGGCACCGGGCGCCATGGCGGGCCGCTGCGCCAGCTCGGCCAGGGCGGCGGCGCGCCGGACCAGTTCCGCGTTGCCCGCCGCAGGGCGGCCGCGGGCGAAAGACGTCGTGTCCTCCAGCCCTACCCGCAGGTGGCCGCCGGCTGCCAGGGCGGCGAGCATGACCGGCAGCGCTGCCCGGCCGACGCCGGTCGCGGACCAGGTCGCGCCGGCGGGCAGCGCCGCGACCGCGGCCGTGAGCGTGGCCGCGTCGCCGGGCATTCCGCCCGGCACGCCCAGCACCAGGTCGCAGTGCACGTGGCCGCCGTGCGGCGGGCCGAGGTCAGCCAGCAGCCGGTGCAAGGTGGCGGCGTGCCCCAGGTCAAACAGCTCGAATTCGGGGACCACGCCGAGCTGCTGGGTACGGGTATACAGCTCGCGGATGAACGGCCACGGGTTAGCGAAAATCTCGTCACCGAAGTTCGCGCTGCCGCAGGTCAGCGAGCAGGCGTCGGGACCTGCGTCCAGCACCGCCAGGCGGCGCCCGAAACTGTCGGTGACTGCGCCCCCGGTGGACAGCTGGATGATCAGGTCAGTCGCCTCGCGCAGCGCGTGCACGGTGTCGGTGAGCCTGCCGACATCCAGCGACGGGGCAGCCTGGTCATCCCTGATATGCACGTGAATGACCGCCGCGCCGGCGGCGCGGCATTCTCTCGCCGCGGCGACAAGCTCGTCGAGCGTGACCGGCAGGGCGGGCACTGCCGCCTTGAGCGCTTCAGCGCCGGTCGGCGCCACGGTGATGAGGGTGCGGTCAGCTGTCATGGCCGGAATAATGCCTTCTCGTGCGAGCGGTGGTACAGCGTGCGAGTGCGGCGAGGGTAACGGTAGCCGGGCGGACGGTCGGCGAGCTGACCGCCCCCGGCCTGATGGTGCTGGTCGGCGTTACGCACACGGACACGCCGCAGTCCGCGGCCGCCTTGGCCAGGAAGATATTCCAGCTGCGGATCCTGGCAGCGGAGCGGTCCTGCGCCGACACCGGCGCGCCGCTGCTGGTGGTCAGCCAGTTCACCCTCTACGCCGACGCCGCCAAGGGGCGGCGGCCCAGCTGGCAGGCGGCCGCGTCCCGCGCAGTCGCCGAGCCGCTGGTGACCGCGTTCACCACCGCGCTGCGCGAACTCGGCGCGACGGTGCAGACAGGCACCTTCGGCGCGGATATGCAGGTCCACCTGGTAAACGACGGTCCGGTTACCCTGATTCTGGAAACGTGACGCGGCCCGGTGATCCTGCGCCGGCGGCGTCGGCGCCGCTGACCGCCGCCGCGCCGGCCGCCAGGTGACGGCGGGCGAACTCCAGTGACTCGGCCAGGTCAGCCTGCCGCTCCGCGTCGCTGCTCGCGCGCCGGGTGGTGACCTCCAGGACGACGACGCCCTGATAGCCGTTGGCCACCAGCCGCCGGAGCAGCTCGGCGCATGGCTGGCTGCCGCGGCCGGGAACCAGGTGCTCGTCCGGCAGGCCGGGCTTCGTGCCGTCAGCCAGGTGCACGTGCGTCAGCCGCTCGCCGAGCGCGTCGGCCAGCTGCAGCGCGTCCGAACCGGACACGGCCGTATGGGAGAGGTCAAGGGTGGTATGCGGGCAGTCGATCTCAACGGGGTTCCAGTGCGGCGCGTAGGCGGCGACCTCGGTGGCGCTCGGCCGCAGCGGGTACAGGTTCTCCGCGGCGAACGCGATGCCGGTTTCCTGCGCCAGCTGAGCCAGCCCGGCACCGAAATCCCTGGCGTACTCCCGCTGCCAGCGAAACGGCGGGTGCACCACGACGACGCGCGCACCCAGCTGCTGGGCTACCTCGCCGGCCCGGCGCAGCTTTCCCCACGGCTCACGGCCCCAAATCCGCTGGGTGAGCAGCAGGCAGGGGGAATGGACGGCCAGTACCGGGACACCGTAATGGTCGGAAAGTCGCCCCAGGACGGCGGCGTCCTGGCTCACCGGGTCAGCAGTCACCATGATCTCGACACCGTCATACCCGAGGCGGGCGGCTGCCTCGAAGGCATCAGGCGTCCGCTCCGGGAACACCGCGGCGCTCGAGAGCGCCACCTGGATGCCGGTCGGGGCGGCGTAGGTCACGGCGGCTCCCTCCTGTCTTGTCGGCCGCCTGCCAGCTTATGCCGCCGGCCGGGTGCCCCCGCAGCGCCACTGTCGGCGGCTGCCGCTAGCGTGCGCGGGTATGGCTAAGTCACTCGCCGGCGCCGTCTACCAGTGCTCGGAATGCGGCTGGCGGACGATGAAATGGGCCGGCCGGTGCGGCGGCTGCCAGGGCTGGGGAACGGTCGCCGGGTCGGCACCGCCGCCGCTGGCCCGCGCCGGGCACCCGGCTGCGCCCGGTAGCCCGGCGGTGCCGATCAGCCAGGTGGACGCCACCGCCGCCGCTGCCCGGCCCACCGGCATGGACGAGCTGGACCGGGTGCTCGGCGGCGGCCTGGTGCCCGGCGCGGTGGTGCTGCTGGCCGGCGAGCCCGGCGTCGGCAAGTCGACGCTGCTGCTGGAAGCCGGGGCGCTGGCGGCCGACTCGGGCCGGGTGCTGTACGTCACCGGCGAGGAATCCGCGGCGCAGGTCCGGGGCCGCGCCGACCGGATCGGCGCCGTCAGCGATCAGCTTTTCCTGGCCGCCGAGACGGACTTCGGCGCGCTGCTGGCGCACGTCGAGGCGGTCAGCCCGGCACTGCTGATCGTCGACTCCGTGCAGACCATCACGGTGGCCGGGGCCGACGGGGCCCCCGGCGGCGTCACCCAGGTCCGGGAGATTACCGCGGCCCTGATGAGGCTGGCGAAGCAGCGGACGCTGACCACCGTCGTCGTGGGTCACGTGACCAAGGACGGGTCAATCGCGGGGCCGCGCTCGCTGGAGCACCTGGTCGACGTGGTGCTCCACTTCGAGGGTGACTCCCGCGGGCCGCTGCGGATGGTCCGGGCCGTCAAGAACCGGTTCGGCCCGACCGACGAGATCGGCTGCTTCGAGCTGGGTGAGGGCGGCCTGATCGGGCTGCCCGACCCGAGCGGCCTGTTCCTGTCCCGCCGGGATGAGCCGGTTCCCGGCACCTGCGTGACGGTGACGCTGGAAGGCCGGCGGCCGTTGCTGGCCGAGGTTCAGGCGCTTGTCTGCGCGTCCGGTGCCGAGCTGGCCCGCCGGGTAACCTCCGGCCTGGATTCCGCCCGGGTCGGGATGGTACTGGCCGTCCTGCAGCGGCGGGCAGGCCTGTCGACCGGCAGGCAGGACGTCTACGCGGCTACCGTCGGCGGCGTCCGGCTGACCGAGCCGTCGGTGGACATGGCGGTGGCGCTCGCCCTGGCCAGCGCCGTCAGCGACCTGGCAGTCCCCGCCGACCTGGTCGCCATCGGCGAGGTCGGCCTGGCCGGGGAGATCCGCCGGGTCGGCGGCGTGCAGCGGCGGCTGGCCGAGGCAGACCGGATGGGCTTCCGGCGCGCCATCGTCCCGGCCGGGACCGGCTGCCTGCCGCCGGGCCAGGGCGAGCGCCGCCTCGCCGGTCAGGGCGGCCTGACGGACATCAGGGAGGCGGCTGACGTGCGGGCGGCTCTCGCCGCCGCGCTCGGCGGCTGACGGCCGGCCGGGCGCGGCTACAGTGGAGCCAACGAGCAACCGGGGGTCGGGTGCCTGCTGCCATCGAAGGCCGCGATGAGCGCCGCCGCGCCGCGCTCGCGGCGCTCGCGCCGGGGACCGCGCTGCGAGACGGGCTGGAGCGCATCCTGCGGGGAAATACCGGCGCGCTGATCGTGCTGGGTTACGACGCGGGAGTAGCCGAGCTGTGCTCCGGCGGCTTCGAGATCGGCGTGAACTTCGCCGCCACCCGGCTGCGGGAGCTGGCGAAGATGGACGGCGCCATCATCCTGGACGCGGCCGGGCGCACCATTATCCGCGCCGCCGTCCAGCTCGTACCGGACCCGGCACTGCCCACGGACGAGGCGGGCACCCGGCACCGCACCGCTGACCGGGTATCCCGGCAGGCTGGCTACCCGGTGATTTCCGTCAGCAAGTCGATGCGGATCATCGCGCTGTACACCGGCGGGACCCGGTACGTGCTGGCGGAGTCCGCGGCGATCCTGTCCCGCGCCCACCAGGCACTGGCCACGCTCGAGCGCCTCAAGCGCCGGCTGAACGACGCGGCCGGCGTGCTGTCCGCGCGCGAGATCGAGGACCTGGCCACCGTGCGGGACGTGACCGCGATGGCCCAGCAGCTGGAGATGGTGCGGCGGATCGCCGCCGAGATCGAGGAGTACATGATCGAGCTGGGTACCGACAGCAGGCTGCTGGCCCTGCACCTGGAGGAGCTGGCCGCCGGAACGGGACCCGAGCGCCATCTGCTGGCGCAGGATTACGTGCCGGCCGGCCCGGCCGGCAGCGGCGATGCCCCGGCTATCGCGCTGCGCGAGCTGGCGGCGCTGTCGCAGGACCGCCTGCTGGACGCCGGGATCGTCTCGGCCGTCCTCGGCCTGGGCGGCCCGGAAAACCTGGATGCTGCCGTCAGCCCGCGGGGATTCCGGCTGCTGGCGAAAATCCCCCGGCTGCCCGGCCCGGCTGCCGAGAAGATGGTCGGGCACTTCGGCGGCCTGCAGAAGCTACTGGGCGCAACCGTCGAGGACCTGGAGCAGGTGCAGGGCATCGGCAGCTCCCAGGCCCGCAGTGTCCGCGAGGGACTGTCCCGGCTGGCCGAGTCCTCGCTGCTGGACCGTTACTCCTGACCGGGCCGGCGCCGCAGGACGGGCTGCTGCGGCCGGCCCCGGGGACGCAGGATGGTCAGCTACTGGCGGCCGGGCGCCAGGCGCAGGGTGGTCAGCGAACCCGGAAGGTCTGGCTGCTACTGCTCAGCGCCCCGTCTGTTGCCGTCGCCGTGTAGGTGCCGGCCGGCACCCGCGACGACCGGCCGCCGCATCCGGGAGCCGACAGCTGCAGGTTCCAGGACACGGGCAGGACCGTCGGGATTCCGCGCTGCAGTTCGGTGACGAGCGACCCCGCGCCCTGGGCACAGTCAGCCGAGCTCCAGATTTTCGCCTTGCCAGACCTGATCACCAGAATCAGGTGCCCCGTTCCGACGTTGAACTTGCACGCCTGCGCCGCGGTCGACACGACGTCGACGTCGAACTGCGGCGCCTGGCCGGGACCCGCCGTTGCCTGGCCCGCGGACAGGCTGAGCACCACAGCCTGGGCGGCGCAGTAGCCGGGGCCGCCGGACGAGCCGGCTGCGCTGGCGGCCGGCGCCGGGGACCGGCCCGCGCTGCCGGCATCCGGCGCCGGGCTGCCCGTCGCGGTGCCAGTCGATCCCCCGGCTGCGGCGGACGGGGAACCGGCGCTGGCCGGGCCGGGGCCGCTGCCCGGATGACCCGGGCCGCCGGCCAGCGTGCCGGCCGCGTTTGCCCCGCCGAGCGCGCCCGAGAACGCCCAGGCGATGACCGCGAGGAGGATCAGGCCGGCGACCAGTGCCAGGAACCGCCGCCGCCAGTACGTTGCGGTCTGCGGCCGCGGATCCTGCTGCGGGTACGGGTGCGCGCCCATGTGCTGAGTATGCAAGAGCGGGGGCAGCTTGCCTGGCTGGCTCGCCGAACCGGCCGCCGCCGTAGCCGCCGGCGTCCCCTTGGCCGGGTTTCTTCCGGCCGATGCGACAATCGGACCGTCATGACAGCACCGTATGAGGCGCCGGTGGTGCACTGGTACGCCCAGCACGCACGGGACCTGCCCTGGCGGCGTCCCGGCGTGTCGCCGTGGTCGGTTCTGGTCAGCGAGTTCATGCTCCAGCAGACGCCTGTCAGCCGGGTCCTGCCGGCGCATGCCGCGTGGCTGGCGCGCTGGCCCGCCGCGGCGGCCTTCGCGGCGGAGCCGGCTGCCGAGGCCCTGCGGCAGTGGGGCAGGCTCGGCTACCCGCGGCGGGCGCTGCGCCTGCACGCGACCGCCGGCGCACTGGTGGCGCGGCACGGCGGCGAGGTCCCCGCGTCAGCCGCGGAACTGCGCGAGCTGCCCGGAGTGGGCGCTTACACCGCTGCCGCGGTCGCCAGCTTCGCATTCGGGCAGCGGCACGCTGTCCTGGACACCAACGTCCGTCGGGTGCTGGCCCGGCTGGTCAGCGGCCGCCAGTATCCGGCCCCGGCCACCTCAGCCGCGGAGATCCGGCTCGCCGGCACCTTGCTGCCCGATTCTGGCAGCAGGGCCGCGCGCTGGTCGGTAGCCGTGATGGAACTCGGGGCCCTGATCTGCACGGCGGCGCGGCCCGACTGCGGCGCCTGCCCGGTCGCTGATCAGTGCCGGTGGCGCGCGAGCGGCAGCCCGCCGGGGCCTGCACGGCGGCCGTCCCCCCGCTACGCGGGCAGCGACCGGCAATGTCGGGGCGAGATCCTGGCGATGCTGCGATCAGCCGCCGGGCCGCTGCCCGCTGCCGCGCTGACCGCGGCACCCGGCGACGAAGGGCAGCGAGCGCGAGCGCTCGCTGCCCTGATCGCGGACGGCCTGGCGACCGGGCGGGCCGACGGCAGCATCGGCCTGCCGGGCGATCCCGGCTGACTTGCCAGCTAGTTGTCGCCGCCGGTCACGGCCTTGCTCTCGATTTCCGGCGGCAGCGCGTCCGGCACCGCGTCCGGCTTGGCGACCCCCCGGAAGGTGAACGTGGCTTCCGCGCCGCTGCCCTCGGAGTCCACCACGATGATCTGGCCGGCCTTCAGCTCGCCGAAGAGGATCTTCTCTGACAGATGATCCTCGATCTCGCGCTGAATCGTGCGGCGAAGCGGCCGCGCGCCGAGCACCGGGTCGTAACCCCGCTCGGACAGCAGCAGCTTGGCAGCCGGCCGCAGCTCCAGGCCCATGTCCCTGTCCTTGAGCCGCTCGTCCACCTTGTTGATCATCAGGTCGACGATCGTGAAGATCTCCTCCTGGCTCAGCTGGTGGAACACGATGATGTCATCGACGCGGTTCAGGAACTCAGGCCGGAAGTGCTGCTTGAGTTCCTCGCCCACCCTGCTCTTCATCCGGTCATAGGAGCCGCGCGACTGGCCTGCCGTGCCGAATCCGACCGAGACGCCCTTGGAAATGTCCCTGGTGCCGAGGTTGGTCGTCATGATGATGACCGTGTTCTTGAAGTCCACCACCCGTCCCTGGGCGTCGGTGAGGCGCCCGTCTTCCAGGATCTGCAGCAGCGAGTTGAAGATGTCCGGGTGCGCCTTCTCGATCTCGTCGAACAGCACCACGGAGAAAGGCTTGCGCCGCACCTTCTCGGTGAGCTGGCCGCCCTCCTCGTAACCGACGTAACCGGGCGGTGAGCCGAAGAGCCGGGACACGGTGTGCTTCTCCATGTACTCGCTCATGTCCAGCTGAATCAGCGAGTCCTCGTCGCCGAACAGGAACTCGGCAAGCGTCTTGGAAAGCTCCGTCTTCCCGACGCCGGACGGCCCGGCGAAAATGAACGAGCCACCCGGCCGCTTCGGGTCTTTCAGGCCTGCCCTGGTACGCCGGATGGCCTGGGAAAGCGCCTTGATCGCATCGTTCTGGCCGATAACCCGCCGGTGCAGCTCGTCTTCCATCCGCAGCAGCCGCTGCGACTCCTCCTCGGTCAGCTTGAAGACCGGGATTCCGGTGGCCACCGCCAGCACCTCGGCGATCAGCTCTTCGTTCACCTCGGCGACCGCGTCCATGTCGCCGGCCTTCCACTCTTTCTCCCGTGCGTTCTTCTCCTCGATCAGCTGCTTCTCATTGTCCCGGAGGGCGGCTGCCTTCTCGAAGTCCTGGGAGTCAATGGCGGACTCCTTGTCGCGCCGCACATCGGCGATCTTCTCGTCAAATTCCCGCAGATCCGGCGGGGCGGTCATCCGCCGGATTCGCATCCGCGACCCTGCCTCGTCGATCAGGTCGATGGCCTTGTCCGGCAGGAACCGGTCGCTGATGTACCGGTCGGCAAGCTGAGCGGCGGCGACGAGAGCATCATCGGTGATCGAGACCCGGTGGTGCGCCTCGTACCTGTCCCGCAGGCCCTTAAGGATCTCGATCGTGTGCGCGATCGTCGGCTCGGCCACCTGAATGGGCTGGAACCTGCGCTCCAGCGCCGCGTCCTTCTCCAGGTGCTTGCGGTACTCGTCCAGGGTGCTGGCCCCGATGGTCTGCAGCTCGCCCCGGGCCAGCATCGGCTTGAGGATCGACGCGGCGTCGATCGCGCCCTCGGCGGCGCCAGCGCCCACCAGGGTGTGAATCTCGTCGATGAACAAGATGATGTCGCCGCGGGTCCGGATTTCCTTGAGGACCTTCTTCAGCCGTTCCTCGAAGTCACCGCGGTAGCGCGACCCCGCTACCAGCGCGCCCAGGTCTAGGGTGTAGAGCTGCTTGTCCTTGAGCGTCTCAGGCACCTCGCCCTTGACGATCTTCTGGGCCAGCCCCTCGACGACGGCGGTCTTGCCCACACCGGGCTCGCCTACCAGCACCGGGTTGTTCTTGGTGCGGCGGGAGAGCACCTGCATGACCCGCTCGATCTCTTTCTCCCGGCCGATGACCGGGTCCAGCTTTCCCTCCCGGGCCGCCGCGGTCAGGTTCCGGCCGAACTGGTCCAGCACCAGCGATGTGGACGGCGCGGTCTCCGACGGCGCGCCCGCAGCGGCCGGCTCCTTGCCCTGGTAACCGTGCAGCAGCTGGATGACCTGCTGGCGGACCCGGGTGAGATCTGCCCCTAGCCGGACCAGGACCTGGGCAGCAACGCCCTCGCCCTCGCGGATCAGGCCGAGCAGGATGTGCTCGGTGCCGATGTAGTTATGCCCTAGCTGAAGCGCTTCGCGCAGCGAAAGCTCAAGGACCTTCTTGGCGCGGGGCGTGAACGGGATATGCCCCGATGGCGCCTGCTGGCCCTGGCCGATAATTTCCTCAACCTGCTGGCGCACCGCCTCAAGGCTGATGCCCAGCGATTCAAGCGCCTTGGCGGCGACGCCCTCGCCCTCGTGGATCAGGCCGAGCAGGATGTGCTCGGTGCCGATGTAGTTGTGGTTAAGCATCCTGGCTTCTTCTTGAGCCAGAACCACAACCCGCCGCGCCCGATCGGTAAACCTCTCGAACATCTCGTCGCTCCCTCGCAGAGCGGTCGGGGAGGCGCTAGCTGCTGCCCCGTCCCTCCCGCATGGTAGCCCGTGCGCCGGGCGACGCCAGTGCGCGCTATATGTCGCACATGTAAAACGTTCCCCGGCAACCAGGCGTTCACTCCATCCAACCGGGGGGGCGGGAGCGGTGTTCCCAGGTACGCCGCGAGCGAACGCCTCCATCCGGCCGCGCCGCGCCGGGTTGGGAAGCGGCCGGACCGGGTACTCGAGCAGCCCGTCGCAGCCCGTTGCGGCACTCGGGGAGCGCCGGCATGCGGCGCGGCCGGCACGTGCACGGCAAGCCGGCTGCCCCGGACGCACGCGGTAAGCACGTCGATGGCCGCGCACAGGAAGCGGGAGCCTGGCATGCGCCGCCGCCCGGCAGGCCGCTAGTGGGCTGCCGCTAGCCCTGGTCTTTCACGGGGGTGCGGTCGTGGCGGCGTGCCAGCAATGAGAAGTGCTCCTGAGCTGGGATGATAAAGGTGCTGAAGCCATTATCGCCGCAGTTCGAGGAGCACTTTCAAGGTGAA
>JAABUX010000885.1_pt1 | contig 47942 bp, 38 predicted proteins | sample 5561851 | NCBI WGS metagenome assembly JAABUX01 (sample SAMN10711883, study PRJNA513361) | rock metagenome | isolation source: Antarctica rocks | place: Antarctica: Victoria Land, Richard Nunatak red sandstone | collected 2016-01-03 | reverse complement strand
CCGGCGCGATCGGGTTCGTCGATATCGTGGGATGGCCCGGCGCGCTGAGCGCGATGGCCGCGCTGCTGCTCTGCGCGACGCTCGCGACCTTCGTAGCGCGCGAACCCGTGGTGCGCCTTGTCGTCGATCGCAGCCACGGCTTTGCCGTCCGGCTCCGCCGCGCCGTGATCGATCCCTTCATCGAATTCTGGCGGCGACCCGGCGCCGCTCACATCCTGGCCTTCGTTATGCTCTTCAAGCTCGGCGAAGCGCTCGCGCACACGATGGCTGTGCCGTTCTATCGCTCCCTCGGCTTCGATCGGGCGCAGGTCGCGCTGGCCACGGGCATCCCGAGCCTGGCCGCCAGCCTGATCGGCGCCGCGGCCGGCGGGTGGCTCGTGGTTCGGATCGGGACCGGTCGCGCGCTGATTCTGACCGGCTTCGTCCAGATGGCATCGATGGCATTATACTTCGCGTTGGCCGTCTCCGGCGGCGATACGACGATCCTGCTGACCAAGATCATCGTCGAGAACATCGCCGAAGCCATGGCTGACGCAGCTTTCCTGACCTACCTGTCGTCGCTCTGCTCGACGGCGTTCACGGCCACGCAATACGCGCTGTTGTCCTCGCTGGCCACGGTCGGCCTTCGCACCGTTGGCGGCCTCTCCGGCGCACTCGCCGCCGCACTCGGTTGGACGCTGTTCTACGCGCTGACGATCTTTGCCGCTTTGCCAGCGATGTTATTGATGATCGGCCTGCTGCGGCGTTTTCCCGTAGGCAAGCCCGCTCGGCCTAGAGCATTTTCCGATCAGGTGAAATCACCTAATCGGAACTAACGCTCTCTTATCAATTAGCTAGAGCACTACTCCCGAGCCAATCAGCTCGGGAAGTGCTCTAGCGCCGCCACGTCCTGATCGTTCCAGTCAGGACGGTGGTCTATGGCGCGGAACCGATCCAGCTAATCTGCTCGACCCGGTCGTTCAGCCCGCTTTGCGCCGCCACCAAGGCGCGAATCTGCGCAAGAGCGTCTCGCCGTTGAGCCGACCCCAGCCGACCGGGATCGACCGCAGCGACCGTGATCAACACCGGCTGATACGTAGATCCCAACAAGCTCTCGCGTGCCTGCAGGAAGCGGCCCCGCAACCCGCCCTCTGCCGGCTTGCCGTTCACCCAGGAGGCATAGGCCGTAACGCCATCCGGCTCGGTCGTCTGCACCAGCGTCCAGTCGCCGCTCGCGCCACCGATGTCGAGCGAGGTCGCCGCGACGTCTTCGGCGCCGAGTTCGCGCGTCAAGCGCCGACGGTCGGCCACCATCGCGCGCGACGTGGAGCGGGCGGAGTATGCGAAGGTCGCCACGCGGTAAGCCCCGGATCGGCATTCGATCGAGAATGCCCTCGCATCCGGCTGCTCCGTTCCGATCATCGTCGGCTCGCCGCAGCCTGGTGCGCTTTCCCAATGCCATTCGGCCGCAAACGGCTGAACGATGGCAAATCGGTCGATCGTCGCCGCCACCGCAGGCCCGACGCCCACCGCGGCCAATGCCGCGACCGCGCTCCAGACCGGCGCCTTCGTGCGCACCGAGGGCGAGGCCGGCGTCGACTCCAAAACCGGCCGCGTAGTCTCCCGGAACGTATGACCAACCGCGACGAGCATGAGCATGACGATGGAGAAGAAGATCCACCCATAGATCAGATGATCGGCCGCGGCCGCCTCGGCACTCCCGAGAATCTGGCCCAGAAACACGATCCCGAACGCCCGGAACCCGTTTGCGACGATGGGTACGACGAGCGAGAGCAGGATGTAGGCAGCCCGCCGCGCAGGGCTGCGATAGCTGACCAGTGCATAGAATACACCGAACGCCACCGCCGCGATCAGGAACCGAAGCCCCGCGCACGCCTCGGCAACTAGGAAAGTGCCCGACGGGGTCTCGATGATGAAGCTGTCGGAATAGTACGGGATACCGAACAACCGCAGACCCATGACGGTGAAATCGGCGGTAAAGTGCTGCAGCGCGGGGGTGACGAAAGCGCCGAAGGGGACGAGAAACACGAGATAAAGCAGTGGGCCGGACAGCTTTGCATACAACCGCCAGCCGAGCACGACCGCGAACAGCAATTCGAATCCGGCGATTGCCGCCAACTGCCGACCTTCCATGATCCCAAGCCGCTCGGCGGCCAGCCAAACCGCCGCGATCGGCAGGCCAAGCAACGCCCAGCGCCACTCGGCAATCGGACGGCTGCCGCGGATGACGTCCCGCCGATTCCATAGCAGGTACGCTGTCATCGGGATGATGAGGTAGCAATGTCCATAGGCCGTTGACGCGTCCCAGACCTCTACGGCGGCGCGGAACTCGGGAACGAACAGAACGCCCAGCACCACCAGTCCGAGCGCGAGCGCCCCGATCGATCCCGGGTCCCAGCCCGTTCCGGCCGGGGCTTCGGTTTGACCTGCCCGCTCCTCGAGAGTGGATTCCGACACCTGATCCTCAGCCTACGCCACGGACGATGATAGGCCCCAAAACGTTTGCAATCGGTAAAGGAAGCCGCTTCCATCCCGCAATGAAGAGGCGATATTTCGGGTTGAGGGGATTGTGATCCGGCACGTCGGCACCGGGCTTGAGTCGGAACCGATGGTAGAGCGGAGACGGCGAGAAGCCCCAATTTTTCTTGAACGAGAACGCCCCGGTCCCAACCTTGCTGCGGCCAAAGTCGAACGTGCGGCAACCTCGGTCCGCGGCCCGGCGGATGACCTCCCAATACATAAAGTCATTTGCGGCCACCGGTCGTGCCTCGGCCGTGCCGCCGCCGTAATAAGGCAGCACTTCATTACGGTAGTAGAAATTGAGCACCGAAGACACTGGGCGATCCTGATCCAGCACGGTGAGAACGTCCATACGATCGCCGAACACATCTCGGAGCATGCGAAAATAGCGGAGGCTAAACACGGGGGTGCCTAGGTTGCGCACGCTCTCTGCGTAGATCCGATGCAGACCTTCGACGTCCCGATCGACGCGGGAGGTCAGTCCCCTATCGATCCCCTTACGCACCATGGCCCGCTGTTTTCGCGGGATCGCTTTCATATTGGCTTCGTGGTCGGCGGTGATAGCGCGCCGGAAAGTGACGTAGAGCTCGTCTTTGGCGTGCCATTCGGGGCCGTCCTCGACGGGATCGGGCCGATCGCGGAAGCGATACTCGATCGCGCTGGCGCCAGTGCGATGCATGGCGTCGGCGGCGTATTGGTCGAGCGCCGCAATGGCCTGCGGATCGGCCGCCAATGGGCCGCCGTAGACGCAAAATGGCGACGACATCAACGTGTTACCGAACATCGTCGTCTTGACGTGCATCAGCGGCAGGATGCCGACGATCGCGCCATCTCGTTCGGCAAAAGCGTAGAGTGAGCGGTGCCGGAAAGCCCGGGTGAGCACATCGGACCAGGCGGCACGGTGAAAGAACGTGCCGCCCGGCATCGCGTCGACGAAGCAGTCCCACGCGGGCGCCGAAGCCGCGTCGAGCGGGCGTACGGAGAGGCTCATCTCGTCGGCTCAGGCAGCCAGATCGGCGGCGAAGACTTCATCCATCCGCCCCCAGCGGAAATCACGCAAAAGCCGGTCGAGCCGGCGCGGGACGGCTTCGATGTTGACATAATGACGAAAACGCGACAGACGCGGGGCACCAGTGACCCGGGGCTGCCCGGCGTCAATCTCCCACGGGTGAAAGTAGAATACGCTGGGATGACGTTCGCGCGTGTTAAAGCGCCGCAGCGCCAGACGATAGACGGAATAAGGGATCAGGCGAAAATAGCCGCCCCCGGCAATGGGCATGTTGCGCCGGCCGAGTTGCAAGGTCGTCATCGGGATCTCGATCAGACGGCCCTGGCCGGGTCGATGCGGAAAACGCGGGGCGTCCGGGGCGCCGTAGAGATCGTGGCGGACAGGGTATATGCTCGAGCTATACCGATGGCCCGTCTCCTCGAGAACATCGAATGCCCACGGGTTACGCGGCCCGATCGAGAACGTCGGTGCCCGGTAACCAGTGACGGCGACGCCGCCGATGGTCTCGAGCACCGACTTGGCGCGTGTCAGATCGGCGCGAAACTGTTCCGGGCTGAGTTCGTGCACGAGTTGATGCCCGTAGCCATGACTGGCGAGCTCGTGACCGGCGGCAACGATCCGTTGTACCACCGAGGGGTATCGCTCACCGACCCACCCCAACGTGAAAAATGTAGCTTTGACGCCTGCGCGCGCAAACTGATCCAGTATTCGGTCGGTATTGGCCTCGACTCGGCAGGGAATGGCGTCCCAGGTCTCGCGATCAATGCAGCGCGCAAACGCTTGAACCTGGAAGTAGTCTTCGACGTCGACCGTCATGGCATTGGTCTGCGCCGATGCGGCCATGGGACCGCTCACTGCACGCCGAGCATTTGCGTCAATTTCCGGAATACCTGCTCGCGCCGGGCCATCTGTTGTTCGAGCGCTTCCACCCGAGTCAACAAGTCTGCGCTCATTGCGGTCAACTGCGGGTCCGTCGAGCGAGACATCGCTTGCGGCGCGGATGCAAACGCTTCGGGGCCATCTGCCCACTCAGCTTGTGAACCTTCCAGATCATGCGCGAGCTCGGCTGCCGTATTGTCGACGACGGCACCGGTGATGCGATGCGTTTCCTCCAGAACACCGTACAGCAAGACGCGCGAGCACAGCCGGTTGATGCGGCGGGGAATTCCGCCGGTGTGGGCGAAGACGCCCGCGAATGCGTCATTGTCCCATTGCGGATCGTCGACCCAGCCAACAGCATGAAGCCGATGCTCGATATACGCCCGCGTTTCTTCCTCGCTCAACGGACCGAGATGATAGGAGGTCAGAACGCGTTGCCGGAGCTGGTCGAGGTTGGGGCTGGCCAGCATACGGCGGAACTGCGGCTGGCCGAGCAGGATCGTCTGCATCGAGGTATAGCCGTCGACGGTGATGTTGGAGAGCATCCGCAACTCTTCCAAAGCTGCCAGGGACAGGTTCTGCGCCTCGTCGACGATGAGAAGGCAGCGCCGACCAGCGAGCAAATGCTGCCGCAACACGCCCTCGAACCGCTGCAGCAGGGCTGCCTTGCCGAGGCCCTCCTCCGTCAGCCCGAACCCGGCCATCGCCAGACGGAACAGGTCCTGCTCGGAAACCTGGGTCGTGTTGACCCTGGCGATGGTATAAGCTTCCGGATCCATCTGCGAGCGAAGCCACTCTACCAGCGTGGTTTTGCCGGCTCCCACCTCTCCGGTGATGATGATGAACCCTTCGCCTTGCGCCAGACCATAGTTCAAGTGCGCGATGGCCTTGCTGTGTCCGCGGCTGCCGAAAAAGAAGCGGCTATCCGGCGTGAGCTGAAACGGCATTCCGGAGAGATTGTAGAATTGTTCGTACATGGCTCGACTCAAAAACTTTTCCGCAGGCCGACAAGAACCGTATTTTGTGTCGCGGTTCCACCGAATGCTGCCGGGAGAGTGGTGATCGCCCCACCGAAGCGCTCAGAATGGCTAAAGCTCAAGCTGCCTGTGAGGCTGTCAGTGAAGGTATGTCTCAGGCCTGAATAAAGTTGGATCGTGTCCTGCGACGATCCCGGGAAGCCGAAGTATGCTCCCGTGCTATCCGTGCCATAGCTGAAACTGGTGTAGAGCGAGTTGCTCGGGTTGAAGTCATGTTGCCACGACAACGTCCCGAAGGTGGATGTGGTCGACGTATTAGCCGGTGTCGCAATGCCGAACACGTCGGTCGAGTTGACCAGTTGCTGAATTTCAGTCCGGCCCAGTATGGCCGAAAATGTGTCTCTGTCGAACAACAGCACCCCCCCGACAGTGAGCGTCTTGATCCGGGAAAGCGAGAACTGACTGGCAAGATGGGCATTGCTGAGCACCGGGTTTCCGGTGACACGGTCGACCAGGATGCCGCCTGGACCAACGGTGGTCGAGGCGAGCAGGCCTTGTCGCGCACCGGCTCCGGTCTGAATGTCGACATTGTAGCCACCGTACAGCCGAGTGCGCGCCGTGGGCGAGTAGGTGAAGTTGGATAAGATCGTGTTGGTCCCCGCCTTGCGGCCATACTCGACCGTGATCGAGCTGTCTGTATTAGGGATCACGGTGACACCAACCGCCCAGGTCGGATCGCTCAGTCGATAGTTGCTGGCGGGGTAATTGTATTCCTCATACCCGACGTTGCCGATCAAGGTCAGCCAACGATAGAGCGCGTAACTGATCTGATTATTGGCGAACAGCGTCGAACTGCCGTTGTAGAACGGGCTTCCACTATTCTGGCTGGCTGAAGCCGAGATCGTGTCTTGGACCCGCCCAAAGTTTTCGCCTGTGGTGAACGAGCCAGCCTCGCTGTTGGTTTGCAGATTGCCAGTCGTGCCAAAACCGGCCGTCGCCGCGGCGTTAGGCGCGAAGTAGGGCAAACCGCTATTCGCGTCCTGGAATGTCGCGGAATAGACGTAGCTGACCGTCAACGTCCCCCAACCACCAAAGGTGTGCTGCACGTAGGGCGAGACGCTGAAGCTGGATGTCTGGACCGCGTCAGAGTTGGTATAGAAGGTGTTCGACTGCAATGACGTGCCGCCGAAACGCGACGTTAGGCCGGTCACGCCACGCACGTTCAGGAATAGCCAGTCAGGAAAGACCGTGGCAGTCGCATCGCCATTGAAGGTGTTGGAGAGGAGCGTTTGGCTCGACGACTCGGGGTAGTAGGCCAGGCGCGGACTATAAGAGAGTGAGACGTTCAGGCGCGAGGTCACCCCGTTCAGATTGAAATCCGGAGCAAAGATCAACAAAGGCTGCCAGCCCTGATTGTCGCCGCCGGGGCTGTCGGTAGCTCCGGCCTCGACATCGATAGCGCCGTTGAAGGTCCATGGACGCCCCAGATTAACGCTGGGGGGCGTGAGCAGAGAAGTTACCGCATCACGAAGCGAGCCGTTGGCGCCGATAATTCCTGAGTCGGTGAGGCCGCCTCCCGCGAGTTGCGCCTGAGCAGGGAACGCGAACCCGAGGACGAACGCGACCGCCAGCGCATCCCATGCCCAAGGCAGTGCCGACGCTTCGAAGAGACGCGAAACGCTCGCGACCCGATTACGACACACGGGCATCCTAAGTGTAAGTGCCGAAATAATCATATGATCCGAAGGTGTGGCTGGTGTTCATACGCACCTTATTAAGCAGCATCGTGATGTTGGGACATACGCGGACAAGATCGATTGCAGCCTCGATCTCCGTCCGTTGCGTCCGTTCTGCCTCGACGACCATAAGTACCTGCCCAACTGCTGGGGCCAACGTGTGCGGATCGCTCGTCGAAAGGCAAGGCGGGGCGTCAAGAATAATGAGGCTGCGCGGGAACCGCTCGGACAAACTCTTGATCGGCGGGGTCAGGCGGCGCGACTCAAGCGATGGATCCACAAGCGCGTCGGTCCGATCGGACGACCGCTGCCCGAGCGGCAGGATCGAAAGATTCGGAAGATCGGTCGGCATAATAAGGTCTTCGGGAGCCAGATCGGGTCGGCTCGCCATATCGAGAAAACCAAGGCGATCGTTCAAACCGAGAAGGTCGGTCAACGAGTTATTCTTCGCGTCCACGTCGATGAGGAGGACACTTTCGCCTGCGTTTTGCGCGATACTGCCGCCAAGATTGAGCGCGGTAAAACTCTTGCCTTCGCCGGGCCGCGCGCTGGTCACGAGCAAGACGTTGGCCGAGCCCGGGGCCGGCGGCAACGGTTCACCGTCAAGGTCCTCGTAGAGGGCACGGAGGACGCGGCCCATGACGATCCGATACTCCTCGGATGTCCGTGTCCGGCCGCTCCGCGCGACCATCAGTCCGGCCCGCTCGAGCCTGGCAAGCTCGACAACAGGCTGTGTCGATCCCGCGCGGATGTCGGCGACGCTGCCGCCTCGGACGAGGCTTCCGCGCAATTGGCGCGCGGCGTTGTCTGGCGACAACAGCGGAGGAGTGGGGCGTGGCGGTGGCACGAACTTTGGCCGTGAATCGATCGGTGCCGGACCGGGAGATGGCGGGTCGTTGCTTAGCCTACCGGCAGCCGCACCTGGCGGATCGGTGACATGGCCGGCGTTGGCGGCCCGCAAAAGGGCGGCCGCTCGCTCGATCAGGTGATCGGATTTGTCAGTCATTCATGAATCTGCCGGCCAGAGCGGGCAGAGACGCCGCTGGCTTTTGGAGCCGAAGGAACGCGTATGGATCAGACAGCCGCACCAACTCTGCCCCATATTGGACGGAGGTCTTCCACCGCATAGTAGCTGATAACGCTTTCACGCCCCAGCGCTCGGCGGAGCGACGCCATAACCGATCCGTCGCTTCACGTCGAGGCCTTCAACATTGCCGAACGCCTCCGTTTCGAGTAGATACATTCTGCCTACCCGCCGCCCGATCATCGCCTCTCGCACCACTTGATATACCCCATACCCGTTGATCGGCATATAATGAATGCTCGTGGTTAAGATTCCGCTTACGAGAAGACGGTAGAATGGTGTCGCTGTCGGACGCGCAGCCTTGGGGTCGGTATCGAGGGTGACATGACTGAATTTATGGTACGGCATATAGCGCCAGAGATGGCCGCGCTCGGTTTGCTCGAACTACTCTTGACGTTCGCGCTGGCCTACATCCTTTTCAGCCCAGCCGACGGCGGTTTTGCCATCGAGGCGGTGCATCACGCGATGGTCTTCGCTGTCACCGTCGGATTTATCGCCTTCGTGGTCGGGCTGTATCGGCCACAGATCTTCCAACGGGCCCGCGGGTTGGTGGTCAATACGCTCGTCAGCGCCCTATTGTCGTTTCCCGCGGTTTGGGTCGTCAGCAAGGCATTTGGCTTGAGCGGCTATTGGCCCGTGAGATACGACTCATTGCGGCCGCTGAAAATTGTCCTGATCTGGTGTGGCGCCCTGATCGCAATCCGGTTCTTGTTCCTAGTCGCCACGCGGTGGAATTTGTTCGTCCATCGAGTGGCTGTCGTCGGCGAGACAGACTCCCCAAGCGTGCAGGCGGCGATCGCAGCGAGCAGGCGCGGATTTCTGGAAGTTTCGGTGATTCAGCCCGAGCGCGCTTCTGCGACCCGGCTGAGCCTATCGCGCGTGCGTACTCTCGTTCTCGCCCAGCTTCCGACCACTTGGCAGCTTCCGGCAGCCAGCAGCGAGTACTCGCGTCGTGGGATTAGGATTGAAGGCGAGGCCGAGTTCTGGGAGCGGCACCTGCGCCGGGTCGATACGACGAACCTGAGCGGCGGATGGTTCCGCGACCTGGATCGGCAACCGCTTCCTCGCGTGAGCCCGATTATCGGGCGCATTTTTGATATCTTGGTCAGCGTGGCACTACTAGTCACGACGGTCCCCCTTATGATCGTGGTTGCGATCCTGGTCCGCCTCGATAGCTCCGGCACCGTACTATATCGGCAGGAGCGGTTGGGGCTGAATGGCAGACCGTTCACACTGATGAAGTTTCGCAGCATGCGTTCCAATGCAGAGGCGGGCGGTCCGGCCTGGGCGCAACGACGCGACCCTCGGGTGACGCGGATTGGTTCGTTCATGCGCAAGACGCGGATCGATGAACTGCCGCAGTTGGTCAACATTTTGCGCGGCGAGATGAGCTTTATCGGGCCCCGACCCGAACGCCAGCATTTCGTTGAGCAACTGACTTTGGCGATCCCGTTCTACGACGAGCGTGCCCGGGTGAAGCCTGGCCTCACTGGCTGGGCGCAGGTGAACTATCCCTACGGCGCGTCGGTCGAGGACGCGCGCGCAAAGCTGTCCTACGATCTCTACTACATAAAGCATCGTAGTCTGCTGTTCGACATTTTGATCCTCCTCTCCACCGTTCGGGTCATCTTGTTCCAAGAAGGGGCTAGGTAAACTTTTTCGCAGCGACGTTTATCTTTTGTAAAGGCGGGTCGGGCTAGCTTCAGCGAGACAATCATGGAGCTTATCTCGTACCTCCTTGCTGCCTGTGCGGCCACCTACACCGTGCTCACGGCCATCGTTGCCGCGAAAGCCCGGCAGCAGTCCGTTGTGCTGCTGGCTGGTTGCTGCGCGGTGACAGCGGTCTGGGCTGGCATTTCGATTCGGTCGTCGACGCCAAGCTTAGTGGGCGCGCTTGGGGTCGTCGACCTGACGCGCGAGCTGTCTTGGTATTGCTACCTGCTGCATCTCTATCGTCGATCCGAGGTAGGGTCAGGATGGCAAGTCCGTGCTTTCGCCGGAATTGCGACGATCGCAGGAGTGGTGGGATACGTTGCCTGCCTACCCAGCTTCGCCGGACCGCCGAGCACGCTGACATTGCTGTCATTGCCGATCGTCGCGCGGTTGACCCTCTCGGTCTGCGAGCTATTGCTGATCGAAAACCTCTATCTCAACCTTCCGGAGCACGCGCGCTGGCATGTGGCTGTGCCGTGCGTCGTGCTCGGCGGCCTCGCCTGCTTCGACATTTTGGTTTCGGCCGACACGGTACTGTACCACCGGCTGTCCATCCCACTCGCTGAAGCACGAGTGGTGACGATGATCCTGGTCGCCCCGTTGCTCTTGCTCGCTGCAAGCCGGGGACAGCGCTGGAGCAAGCCGATTAGACTATCGCGCGAAGCGGTGTTCCACAGCGCTACCCTAGTGCTGAGCGGTTCCGTTCTCCTCAGCCTGGCGATCGCGGGGGAGATGCTGCGGCAGTTCGACCAGACATGGGGCTGGGTGGCCGAGCTGAGCCTCGTCTTTGCCGGGCTGATCGGTTTGGTGCTGTTCATGAGTTCCCGGTCGGGTCGTTCGCTCGTGCAGCGGACCGTGGTTCACCACTTCTTCGCCGACCAGTATGATTACCGACGGCAGTGGCTGGGATGCATCGATACGCTCTCCGGGACGGGATCTAGTGAGCGCACCACACTGCACACGCGAGCGATCCGCGCCGTTGCCGACGTGGTCGATAGTCCTAACGGTGTGTTGTTTCTGCGCGACAATCCGACGGGAGCACTGGCCTGGGCTGGCTCCTGGAACATGCCCTCCGGATCTGCGCTGCCGCCCGAACACCCGGTCGTCATCGAGACCAAGGGCGGCGAGTGGGTCGTCGACATCCGTAAGCTGAACCAAGAATTGCTCACCCAGGTGCCGCTGCAGAGCCTTGGCAAGGTATGGCTGGCGATTCCCTTGTTGCACACCGTGGGCATGATCGGACTGGTGATCGTCGGTCCGCCGCGAGTACCGTTCCAGACCAATCAAGAGGTGTTTGATCTGTTGCGCATTCTGGGACGCGAGGTCGCAACCTATGTCAATGAACAGCGCGCGCTCGAAGTGATGCTGCGGACCCGAGATCTTCACGACTACAGCAAGCGATTTGCCTTCGTCGCTCACGATATCAAGAATGTGTCGAGCCAGCTCGGCATGTTGCTGCAGAACGCCGAGCACTACATCACCAACTCCGATTTTCAGCGGGATATGTTAGGGACCGTGCGCGCTTCGGTGCAGAAAATCGATGCTCTGCTTAAGCGGCTCGAACAACCGGAGACCGGAGCGGCGCCGTCGACGATTGCACCGGTGTCGCGGCTAGAAACACTGGTGGCGACCTATCAGCGGGTTCGCAATGCAAAACTATCGCTCGAGCACGATGGTTCGACCGGCCGGGCAGCGATGAGCCCGGACGCTTTCGACACGGTGGTGACGCATTTGCTGAATAATGCTGTCGAAGCGTCGCCGGGTGTTCCGGTTCGGTTGCGCGCCCATCACGAGGCGACGCGCATCATCGTGGAGATCATCGATCGTGGTCCTGGCATGTCGGCCGAGTTCGTCCGCGACCAGCTGTTTCAGCCGTTTCACACGCGCAAGGTCGGCGGGAGCGGGATCGGCGCATTCCAGGCCCGCGAACTTCTCCGCGAGGCTGGGGCCGAACTTGTGGTATTGAGCGAAGTCGGTGTCGGTACGACGATGCAGATGATCTTGGCCCGGGCTGATCAGGCCATCCAAGCTTGCGTCGTGCAGCCTCTCTTGAACATGGCTGGAGATGAGCGTGGCTGAGAAGCCGAAGCTGCTGATCATCGAAGACGACCTAGGTCTGTGCAGCCAGTATCGGTGGGCATTTCCGGACTGTCAGGTCGTGTTTGCGCATAACCGCGAACAGGCTTTGGCGATTGGGCAAAAAGAACGTCCGCCGATCGCCATTATGGATCTTGGATTGCCGCCCGATCCGGACGGGGTCAGCGAGGGCTTTGCCACGCTTGATGGGTTGGTCAAGTTAACCCGCGAGATGAAGATCATCGTTGCCACCAGCCACGACGATCGGACGCATGCGCTACGGGCAATTGCGGCGGGAGCATATGATTTTTGCGAGAAACCGATCAATATCCAGGTGCTGAACACGATCGTGCAGCGCGGTTTGCGGTTGCGCACGCTCGAAGAGGACAATCGTCGGTTGATGGAGGCGGTGGGCCCCTCCCCCATCAAGAAGATCGTGACGGCTGACGATGGCATGCTCAAGATTTGCCGCGACATCGAGCGGCTCGCGAGCACGAACGTCTCAGTTTTGCTGCTGGGCGAGAGCGGCACCGGCAAGGAGGCGCTGGCGCGGGCGCTGCACGATCTGGGTCAGCGCGCTAGGCAGCCATTCGTCGCAATCAACTGCGGCGCGATTCCGGAAAATCTGCTGGAAAGCGAGCTGTTCGGGCATGAGCGGGGTGCCTTCACCGGCGCGGTCAAGCAGACGCAAGGCCGGATCGAAATGGCCCACAAGGGAACGCTGTTCCTCGACGAGATCGGCGATTTGCCGCACCAGCTTCAGGTCAAACTGCTGCGTTTCCTGCAGGACCAGGTCGTGGAGCGGATCGGTGGGCGCACGCCGATACAGGTCGACGTCCGGGTCGTCTCGGCGACCAACGCGCAACTGCAAGACCACGTCGATGCGGGGCGGTTCCGCGGCGACTTGTTTTATCGCCTCAATCCGATCACCGTACGGATCCCGCCTTTGCGCGACCGGGGCAGCGACCCGGCGCTCCTCGCGCGCTATTTCCTCGGCCAATTCAACCGTGAATACAATCGATCTGTTCGCGGTTTCAGCGACGACGCCCTGGCCGCACTCGGCAGCCATCCGTGGCCGGGCAATATCCGCGAGCTTGAGAACCGCATGAAGCGGGCGGTGCTGATGACCGACGGCAAGCTCGTCACGGCTGCCGATCTCGAACTGGCGCCGGGCGCTGAGGATCTTGCTGCGTATGACCTGCGGGCCGCACGGGCTCGGGCCGAACGGGACGTGATCCAACGCGCCCTGGCCCGCAGCGACGGTCGGCTGTCGACCGCCGCTCGCCTGCTTGGCGTGAGCCGCCCGACGCTCTACACGCTGCTGGACTCGCACGGATTGATCCCGGCCAACGCCGGTCCGGATGTTGATCCAATTGATCATGCTGCCGACACAGCCACAACGCAGGGCTAAATGATGAAAAAGATTCTGCTCGCATCCGTTGTCGTCCTGGTCGCCGCTGGCGGCGTCGGCGGTTGGTATGTGCTCTCGCACCGCGACCCGTTGCAGGAAGCAAAGGCTTCGCTGAGCAAGGGCGACTATCGGAGCGCCGCGTTGCAGTTGCGCACCGCCGTGCGCGACGAGCCCAATAACGGCGAAGCGCACGCGATGCTGGCCCAGTTGCAGATGGCAACTGACGACCCGATCGCGGCAGAAAAGGAAATCAAGCGGGCGATCGAGCTGAGCTGGGACAAGGCATCGGCTCTGGCGGTCTTGAGCCAAGCTTATATGCGCGAGAAGAAGTGGCCGGAAATTATCGCCGAAATCCCCGATCACGGCGCAAGCGATGGCCAGACCGCTTATTACCTGATGACACGCGCGGTCGCGCAGCATGGATTGGGCAACAAGGCCGACGCGGGAAAGACCTTGGCGCAAGCCGAGCAACTGGCGCCGCAGAATGCCGAGCTCCGACTGCAGGCCGCGCGCTTCGCGATCGATGACGGCCAGAACGATAAGGCCATGGCCGAAGTCGATCGGGCTTTGGCGCTCGATCCGCAGCGCGCCGACTCGTTGCAGCTGAAAGCGAGCTTGCTGACCGTCAAGGGCGACAGAGAGGCGGCGCTGGCGCAGATCAGCCAGGCAATGCAGGTCGCGCCCAGCCGCGACGATCTGTTGCTGCAGCGGGCCGGGCTGCTGTTGATGACGAACCAGGACGCCAAGGCGGTCGCGGACATCGATGTGCTGATGTCGCGCAATCCGCCCAGCCCGGTCGCGCTATACCTCAAGGTCGTGCTGCTCACGCGGCAGAAGAAGTTCACCGACGCGGATGCTTTGCTCGCCCGGATCGACGGCGTTTTGCCGCAATTGCCGCGTGGCCTCTACTTTAAGGCGATGGTGAAGTCGGAGACGGGCCAAATGGCGCAGGCCGAAAACGCGATCACCGCGTATGTGGCGCGCTTCGGGACTGACCAGGACGCAATCCGCTTGATGGCCGCGATCGAGCTCGAGTCGCGCTATCCGGATCGGGCGATTCCACTGCTGGTCAAAGCCGTCGAAGCCGGCCAGCGCGACGCCGATACGCTCGATCTGCTCGGCCGCGCGTATGCGATGGCGGGCAAGCAAAGCGAAGCCCAACGCACGTTCCAGCAAGCTTCCGAGACCAGCCAGACGCCGCAGCAGATGACTAGACTCGCCTCCGCGCGGCTGCAGGTTGGTGATCTGAGCGGCGCTGCTAGCGATTTGCAGCGCGCGGTTGATGCGGCGCCGACCCAGCCCGGCGCGGCGGAGGCGCTGATTACGACGTCGATCCGGCTCGGCCAGTTCGATCGTGCGCAGGAAGCGATCGACAAGCTACGCCAGCAGGCGGGCGAGACAGAGGCGGTCGGAAACCTGACCGGACTGCTGCACCTCGCGCGGCTGGAGCCGGACGCGGCGGTGGCAGCGTTCCAGGACACGGCGCGGCGGTTCCCCGATGCGCTCGCGCCTAGACTGAACGAGGCCCGCGTGCTGTTGCAACTCAACCGCGGCAACGATGCCCTGCCCGCGCTGAAGCAGATCCTCGACAAGAACCCGACGCAGCCCGAAGCCCTGACGTTGACCGTTCAGACACTATTGAGCCAAGGCAAGGGCGATGAGGCGATCGAGCTTGCCGAGCGGGCGCACAAGGCCAAGCCGGACGATCTAGGCCTCGTCAATGGCGAAGCGCAACTGCTAGGCCGGATGAAGCAGTTCGACAAAGCGATCGCCCTCATCGATACGACGAAGGTGGGCGGGAAAGTCCCGGAGGCGCTGCTCGCTATTCTTGGAAGCTTACAGCTGGCAGCTGGCAATCAAGATGCGGCAAAGCAGACATACGCCGATCTCGTCGCAGCGGAACCGAACAGTCCAGCCGCCGTGCTGAGCGATGTCGACCTGCTTGTGCGCACGAAAGACTACGATGGTTCACGCCGCATTCTGGACAGCGGCCTGCTTCGAATGCCTGGCAATTTGTCGTTACTGCAGACCCGGGTAAAGATCGAACTGGTCGACAAGGGTCTCGATGCGGCGCTGCAGATGGCCGACAAGCTGCGGTCGAACACGGCCAACCTGCCGGCGGCGGGTACGCTGAAGGGTGGGCTACTCATGGGAGCCCAACGATATAGCGATGCGGCTGCCGCGTTTACGGCGGAAGCCGACCGTGATCCGTCGTCGCCGGCGCTGGCGGTGGCCTTGGCCGAGGCCAAGCAAGCCAGCGGCGACTCGGCGGGAGCGACCTCGGCATTGACCAAGTTCCAGGCGGCCCATCCCGATGACCCGGCCGTTGCGCAGTCGCTCGCCGGCATCGAGATCGCAGGGCGGCAGTTCGACGCCGCGGAGCGGAACCTCCAGGTCGTCTTGAAACAACAGCCCAGCAACGTTGCCGCGTTGAACAACATGGCTTGGGTGTATCAGCAGAAGGGCGACAAGCGGGCGCGCGAATATGCGCAGCGGGCGTTCGAGCAGACGCCAACCCCGGAAGTGGCCGATACTTTGGGCTGGATTCTGACGTCGCAGGGCGATGCAGGCAAAGGTCTGCCCCTGCTGGAACGGGCTGCGGCCGGTGCGCCGCAGAATCCGGCGATCCAGTATCATCTGGCAGTTGCGTTGAAAAACGTCGGCCGCACCGATGATGCGGTGCACACGCTGCGCCCGTTGATCGACAGTGGGGCTAACTTCGACGAGAAGCCGCAGGCGGCTAGCTTGCTTGCCGATTTGAGCAAAGCGAAGCCGTAGGAATGGTTTCGGGGCCCGAGGCGCCGCTTGCCGGGTCGGGCCCAGGGGAGAGTGGCGCGATCGGAATGCCGCGGCCCGTGCGGCTGTTGACGTTCAGCACGCTATTTCCACACGCGGGTCGGCCGAACCACGGGATCTTCGTCGAGAACCGGCTGCGTCATCTGCTGGCGACAGGCGGTGCGAGCAGTACTGTCGTGGCTCCGGTGCCGTTCTTTCCGAGCAGATCGGCGCATTTCGGCGAGTGGGCGCGTCATGCGCAGGCCGCGCGGCAAGAGGTGCGGGACGGGCTTAGCATCGATCATCCACGATACCTCCTTCTTCCGCGGGTCGGGATGATGGTGGCTCCGCCGGCGCTGTTCGCGGCCGGGTTAGCAGCGATCAGGCGGAGGATGGCGGCGGGGCTGACGTTCGATCTCATTGATGCCCATTACGCATACCCCGACGGCGTCGCGGCGGCCGCGCTCGGCCGGGTGTTGGGCAAGCCGGTCGTGATCACCGCGCGCGGATCGGACGTAACGCAATACCCAGACCATGCGGGACCGCGGCGGATGCTGCGCTGGGCGATGGGGCAGGCCGATGGCTTGATCGCGGTGAGCGGCGGGCTCAAGCAGGCGATGGTTGGGTTGGGCGTGCCAGCCGAGAAGATCACCGTGTTGCGGAACGGTGTGGATCTCGCTCAGTTCAGGCCGATCGACGGTGGCGGATTGAGAGCGGAGTGGGGCGCGTTGGGGCCGGTATTGCTGTCGGTTGGCCATCTGATCGGACGAAAGCGGCATCATCTGGCGATCGAAGCGTTGCCAAACCTCCCCTCGTGGACGCTGGTGATCGTGGGCGAAGGGCCGGAGCGGCCGCAATTAGAAGCGCTGGCTACCTCGCTCGGAGTTGGGAGCCGGGTGAAGTTTGCCGGTGTGCGACCGCACTCAGAACTTGCGGCGTTCTATTCCGCGGCCGATGTGATGATTTTGGCATCGAGTCGCGAGGGTTGGGCGAACGTCCTACTCGAGGCGATGGCGTGCGGAACGCCGGTCGTCGCCAGCAACATTCCCGGCAATCCCGAGGTGGTGCAGTCGGACGTGGCGGGCCGGGTCGTAGCGGAGAATAGCGCGGGCTGTTTTGCCGCGACAATTACGGAGCTGTATGCTCGCCGACCGTCGCGTGATCAGACCCGGCAATATGCGGAAGCTTTCGGCTGGGAGGCGACGAGCACCGGCCAGTTAGACTTGTTCCGGCGCATTCTCGATTCTCGGGGGGCCTTCAGGTCAGGCTGGAACAGCTTAGGCTGATTCGGAGCTGGAGGCTTTGCTCTCGGCGGCCAGGCTAGCACGCGCTGAAAGTTCGTAGGCGTCGGCCAGCAGGCTGAGGCGGGCGGTATTGGGCAGTTTGCGAAAGGCGTTGAGGAGCAGAGCCTCTTCGTTGGAGGTTTCCGAGACGCCCGGCGCGCTCGCGCCATCGCCCTCGAGCAGGTCACCGACGGTGACGTTCAAGGTTTGCGCCAGTTTAATCAAGCGGGAGGTTTCCGGGAAGCAGGTGCCCCAAATCCACGCGTGAACGGCGACGCGAGACACTTCCATGGTCCGGGCCAACCCGGCCTGGGTGATGCCTTGCTCGCCCATGATCCTGCTGAGGTTTTGGCGGAAGCGGTCGCGCGAGGGATCAGTTCGCCCCTTGCCGTTGTGCCAGCTTCCGACAACGACAGTGTTGACGGCGCTCATTGCACGTTACCTCCGCCTAGGGTGGAGCACGTACGCCACGTACGCACAAAACCTGTCATCTGCAGCTCCGTTTACAACTCTCCTAACGCTCTTATCATGTTCTCGTGACGAGGCAATGTTCAATTTTGACATTTGCCGCTGGGTAGCGGGCGCGAACTAGGCAGCCATGGACGCCGTATCGTTCGCTCCGGCTTGCATCGTGGATAGGAAACCAACGCAGGTTAATAAGAACCAGAGTGCTGTTGAATGGTCAACCCGTCCGGTTTCATGCTCTGCGATCGTGCGCCGAACAGTTGCATGATCGAAGAGGCCACAATCGAGTAGTTCCGGGCCAAGGAGATCGGCGCGCAAACGGTCGGACTGCACGCGAAAGGTTTGCGCAAGGGACGTCGCGAAGCCTTGCTTGGCGCGGTAAAGGATCTCACCGGGAACGATGGGCTCAAGCGCCTTCTTGAGGATGTATTTGCCTTCCTGGCCACGCAGTTTTAGCTCGGGAGGAAGCCGCATGCCCCACTCGACAAATTCATAGTCGAGGAAAGGTGCGCGGACCTCGAGCGAATGCGCCATGCTGGTGCGATCGACCTTGGTCAGGATGTCGCCGGGGAGATAGAGGTTCACGTCGACGTATTGCGCTTGCAGCAGGCTGTCGGAGTCGTCGCACTCGTCCATGAGTGAGACGATGCGGCTGGCCGGGTCGTAGCCGTCGAGTTCGGCGCGGATGGCGGGCGCGAACAGGGCGCGGCGCTGGTCGTGATGGACTTTTGCGATGGTGCGATAGAAGCCGAGCGCGCTGTCGAGGCTGAGTTCGGTCAGAGTGTGCTTGGCGCGGAGCCATCTCGGCGCCCAGTCCATCTTCGGGTAGGCGCGGGCGAGCTGGCCGACCACGTGGCGACGCATCCCCGCCGGCACGTAAGCGCGGACCGCTTCGGCCATTTGGTGAAAGCGGTAGCGGCGGTAGCCGGCGAAGACTTCATCGCCGCCGTCCCCAGAAATCGCGACGGTCACGTGGCGGCGGGCCAACTCGCAGACGGTTTCGGTCGGAACCGAGGAGGAGTCGCCGAAGGGTTCGCCGAAGATGCGGCCCTGCCTGCGGGCGGCGGCGATGTAATCGGGGGCGGCGATGTCCTCGTGTTGGGCGGTTCCATAGCGCTGGGACATGATGCGGGCGAGCGGGGTTTCGTCCTCGGCGCCAGGAAAGCCGATGGTGAAGGTCGCGAGCGGGTCGGACTGGAGCTTGGCGGCGGTGGCGACGACTGCGCTGCTGTCGACGCCGCCGGAAAGGAAGGCGCCAAGCGGGACATCGGACATCAGTCGCTTTTGCGTGCTCGTGACGAGAAGCGCGGAGAGCTGGCCGATGGCGTCGGTTTCGGCGATGGCGGCGCTTTTGGTCGGAGCGGACCAGTAGCGGACTGGCTTGACCGGGTCGCCGTGGCGGAGTGCGAGGTAGTGCGCGGGGGCGAGCTTGTGGATGCCCTTATAGATACTCGTCGGGTCGGGGACGTAGCCGAGGGCGAAGAAATCGTCGAGAGCGGTGGCGCTGACCCGGCGCGTGAGGCCCGGCACCGGGTCGAGCGCGGCCATTTCGGAGCCGAACACGAGGGCGCCGGAGGGCGTGCTCGCGTAGTAGAGCGGCTTTTTGCCGAGGCGGTCGCGGGCGACGAACAGGGTCTCCCGATTGCGGTCCCAGAGCGCGAAGGCGAACATGCCGGACAGGCGCTGCAGGCAGTCCGGGCCCCAGCTCTCCCAGGCGTGGATGACGGCTTCGGTGTCGGACCGGTTGCGGAACACGTGGCCGAGCGCTTCGAGTTCGGGGCGGAGTTCGGGGAAATTGTAGATCTCGCCATTGAAGACGATGACGACCGATTCATCTTCATTGTACATCGGCTGGCTGCCACCGGCGACGTCGACGATGGAGAGGCGGCGGTGGCCGAGGCCGATCCCGGGCTCGACGTGGAAGCCGTCACCATCCGGGCCGCGGTGCGCGATGGCGCCGTTCATCCGCCGCAGCAGGCCGGAGTCGACGGTGCCGAAGCGGTCGGAATGGAAGATGCCGGTCAGGCCACACATGAACGCTCTCCTTGCTCGACGGCCGACAGTTGCGGACCGTTTGTGTCAGCGTATACACCACCAAGCTTACGCTTACCCTAAGATGGTCGCGACCGCCCTGTCCGTGTCTCCTTGACTGCGCCGCTTTTGCTGTCGGTGTTCCCGACCTTTGCGGTGGGCGGCGCCCAGAGCCGGTTCGTGACCTTGGCGAACCATTTTGGCCCCTCTTGGCGGCACGCGGTCGTGGCTATGGATGGGGTCACCACCGCGCGCGAGCGGCTCGACCCGGCGCTCGACGTGTCGTTCCCTGCGTTCGACATCCGCAAGGGCGACACGATCGGCAATGTGCGCCGGTTCCGGGCGGCGTTGATCGCTCTGCGGCCGGCGACGATGCTGACGCATAATTTCGGCTCGATCGAATGGGCGATGGCCAACCGGATTGCGGTGGCGCGTCACGTCCATGTCGAGGACGGGTTCGGGTCGGAGGAGCGCGACGGGCAACTGCCGCGGCGAGTTTGGCTGCGGCGGGCGTTCCTGCGCGGGCGAACGGTCGCGCTGCCCTCGCAGACGTTGATGCGGATCGCGCGCGAGACCTGGCGGCTTGACCCGGCGCGGCTGCACTATGTGCCGAACGGGATCGACCTGGCGCGGTTCGCGGGCGAGCGCGCGTCCGCATGGCCGGGAGACGGGCCGGGAGACGGGCCGGTCGTGGGCACGGTAGCGGCGTTGCGGCCGGAGAAGAATATCGGGCGGTTGATCCGCAGTTTTGTTGTGGCGAGCGAGGGGCGGCCGGCTCGGCTGCTGATCGTCGGCGATGGCGCGGAGCGGGCGGGATTGGAGCGCTTGGCCGGGGAGCTTGGGGTGTCCGGTCGGGTGCGGTTCGCGGGCCATGTCGCCGAGCCTTCGGCGCTGATCCGGGGGATGGACGTGTTCGCGATGTCATCGGACACCGAGCAGATGCCGATGTCGCTGCTCGAGGCGATGGCGGCCGGGCTGCCGGTGGCGGCCACGGCAGTGGGCGACATCGCGGCGATGTTGCCGGCGGTGCAGCGTGACTACGTGACGGAGCGGACCGATGCGGCGCTCGCGGGTGCGCTGTCGGGGTTGATCGAGGACGGTGCGCGGCGGGCGGCGTTGGGGGCGGCGAACCGGGCGCGGGCCGAGGCGGCGTTCGACCAGGCGCAGATGTTCGTGCGATGGGCGGCTCTGCTCGCGGGCGATTGAGGGATCAGGCGCGGTCGCGCGGTTGTTCGAGGCCGGCGTCGACGGCGCGTTGCAGGGTGGCCGGATCGTGCAGGACGAGGGAGACGCGGGTGCGATGCAGCAGGCCCTCCTCGGTCATGCCGGAGAGTTCGCGCGAGACGGTTTCGCGGCGGGCGCCGATGCGGGAGGCGAGTTCCTCTTGGGTCGGCATCGGGTTGAGGACGCGGGTGCCGTCCGGCTTGGGCCGGCTGAGCCGGAGCAGTTCGGCGAGCAGGCGCAGGCGGATGGGCAGCGCGGTGAGTTCGAGCAGGCGGCGGTTCTGGGCTCGGATGCGTGCGGTAAGCAGGCGCATGAGGCGCTGGCCGATCTCGCGCGAGGCGAAGGCGGCGTCGATGAAGGGTTTGGCCGGTAAGGCGCACATCTGGGTGCGCACGAGCGCCTCGATGCGCGCCGAGCGGGCGACGCCGTCGATGGCTGACATCTCGCCGACGAGGTCGCCGGCGGCGAAATCGCCGAGGATCTGGGTACGCTCGCCATTGGCGGTCTGGATCAGGACGCGGACGTGGCCCTGGATAATGAAATAGACGTCGGTGGTGGCGTCTTCGAAATCGATGATGGTCTGGTCCGGGTCGGCATCGAACCAGCGGGCGTAGCCGGCCAGCCGGGCCAGGACCTCGGTCGTGGCACCGTTCAGGAATGGGTGTCGGGCGAGGGTCCTGGCTGCGGAGGTTGCTGGAAGTGTCATGGAACCGTTTCGATACGATAGTGTCGATATGGCCGTCGCGAGTTACAAACCAAGGTCGCACGTGAGACGCGGCGCTTGGCGTCGTGTGGCGGCGGGTGCTACAGCAAATTATGCGCTTGCAGCGGCTGAGGGGCCTGGCTCCAGGATTGGCGTTCGTGGCGGCCGGGCTGGGCGCGGGATGCTCGGCGCCGGCTGCTCCTGCGCCCAAGACCCATGTGGACCGGGTAATCGAGGATGTGACCGCGATCATCGAGGGCATGGTGGAGGCGCATTCCAGCCCGCGCGGCGTGGCTCAGATCCCGGATATCAGATCGCTCTTGCCGCGTTCTTGATGTCGACCTGGCGAGGTTTAACGATCCGTTAACTTTTTCGCCGCATGATATGCCGGTCAGCGCAAGAGGATCGTGCCGTGACCGCCCCCCCAACGTCGGACCCTCGCTGGCGCAACCTGCTCCTCGGAGACGAGGCGCGATTTGAGTCATTGGCGACAGAACTCGTCGTGTTGCGGTTGCGCGAGGTGGTGCGCAGCGATGCCGGATGCACCCAGTCCGCCATCGAGGAGTTGCATCGATATTTCGTCACCAACAGTTTTGCCGTCGAAGACCTGATCAGCTTGTGAGGCCTGGCCTGGAAGGGCCGTCCGATTGTGAAAGCTTGGCCCGGCAGGGCCGTCCCATTGTGAAGGCTTGCCCGGCAAAGCCGTCCGAGGTCGTCGACATGCGCGACGGAGGTGGACGATGTGTTCAGCCTAACGGCGGCAGTGATCAGCAAATATGTGCTGGAAGTGGAGCCGTTTCTTTGCCAGTATGAATTTGCCGATCGAAGTGAAAGCGGCAAGTTGGATGACTTGGCAATGCGGATAACGCCCCTGGGCGTGGGAGATGCGTTCGATCCGGATCAATCGAATTCGTCATCATTGGTGGAACAAGAAGGCTTCACCCTTCTCATCGATTGTGGCCATTCGGTGGTGGCGCCGCTGTGGCGGGCGCGGCCGGATCCGGAGGCGATCGACGCGGTCTTTCTAACCCATCTGCATTCCGATCACGTCGTCGGGCTTCCCTCGGTCATGGAACGATGGAGTTGGGAGGGGCGGCGCAAGGAACTGCTCGTCATCACCACGGCGGAAGGCGAGCGGCAGCTCAACCATCTCTGCACCATGCTCGACATCGCGCCGCGTTACGGGGTGCGCTTCGCCTGCGGCGGCAGCTTGTCCTCGGTTGGCCCGTTCGCGCTGCGAACCGCGACGACGCAGCATACGATTCCCAACCACGCGCTGCGCCTCGAATCTCGCGGGCGCCGCTTCGCCTACAGTGGCGATGGCCGGCCAACGCCCCAATCGCTTGCGCTCTACGCCGATACCGACCTGTTGATGCACGAGTGCTGGGAGCCCGACCCGGCGCCCGACATCTCGTTCCATGCCGACCTGGACACCGTCCGCGCGATTGCCGGGCCCGGCCGCATCGGGCTCTACCACATCCGCTCCGGCCGGCGGCCCGCGATGATCGCGGCGGTCGCCGGTGACCCGCGGTTGTTCATCGCCGCCGCAGGGGCCGCGTTCGATGTGTAGACCGGCTTGCGTCGCTGGCTGATTTGCTGTTCCTGAAGCGATGTCCGATGCCGAACCGGAGCATCCGTTCGCTTCCTACGTCCGCATCCTGGGCCGCGGCCCCGGCAAATCCCGCGCGCTGACCCGCGACGAAGCGCGCGACGCGCTGACTGCCGTGTTGCGGGGCGAGGCTGCGCCTGAGCAGGTTGGCGCGTTCCTGATGCTGCTGCGTTATCGGGGCGAGGCGCCGGACGAGATTAGCGGCTTGGTGGAGGCCGGACGAGCGGCGATGCGCGCCGGGCTTCCAGCGGGGTGCCCAGCGGTGGCGCTGGACTGGCCGAGCTATGCGGCCGGGCGGACGCGCGGGGAACCGTGGTTCTTGCTTTCCGCACTCGCGCTCGCCGCGTCCGGCGTGACAGTGTTGATGCACGGCAGCAATGAATTTTCGCAAGGCACGGCGGTCGAGGCCGGCTTGACCGAACTCGGTCTGCCGATCAGCCGTTCGCGCGATGACGCAGTGCATACGCTGGCTTGGAACGGTTTCGCTTATCTGCCACTGGCGGTGCTGTGCCCGCCGCTCGACCGGCTGCTCACGTTGCGCGGCGTCCTCGGCCTGCGATCACCGATCAATACCGCGGTGCGCCTGCTCAACCCGTTCGATGCGCCGTGCTCGGTCGCCGGGGTCTTCCATCCGCCGTATATCGACGTCCATGTCGGTGCGGCGGGCTTACTCGGGCGCGGGCGGCTGGCGGTGGTCAAGGGCGGCGGCGGCGAGGCGGAGCGCAACCCGGCCAAGCCGGTGTCGGTCCATCTCTGGAGCGCCGTTTGCGGGCGGAGCGAACTCCTGCTTCCGGCCGATCCACCGGCGCCCGACCGGTTGTCGCTCGGCGAAACCTGGCGCGGCGGCGTCGGCTACGGCGCCGACGTCGCGCGCTCGACCATCGCGCTCGCGCTCCTGGCGCTGGGCCACGCGTCCGACGCCGCCGCGGCTGACGGCGAGGCGGCCGGGATTTGGGCGCGACGGCTCGGCGCGGCCGCCGCCGACTGATGCGCTATCTGCCGATTTTTCTCGACGTGCGGGGCCGGCGCGCGCTGATCTTGGGCTCGGGCGAGGTGGCGGAGCGCAAGGCGGAGGCGCTGCGCCGGGCCGGGGCCGTCGTCGTTTTCGCCGATCATTTCGACGAGGAAATGCTGGGCGATTGCGTGCTGGCCATCGGCGCCGACGCGCCGGTGGCGGAGTTGGAGGCGTTGAGCGCGGCCGCCAAGGCGCGTGCGCTGCCGGTCAACGTGGTGGATCGACCGTCCTTGTGCAGCTACATCACGCCGGCGGTGGTGGATCGGGACCCGCTGATCGTGGCCATCGGGTCGGCGGGGGAGGCTCCGGTGCTGGCGCGGCTGGTGCGGGCGCGGATCGAGGCGATGCTGCCGCCAGGCTTGGCGCGGCTGGCGGCGATCGCCGGCTCGTTTTCGGTGGAGCTGCGGGATCGATTCCCAGCGCCTTCCATACGCCGGCGCGTGCTCGAGCGCATGCTGTCTGGGCGCGCGGCGGACTTGGTGTTGGCGGGGGACGAGGCGGGCGGCCTCGCCGTGATGCGGAGCGAGATTGCAGGCGCGTCCGGTGCGCCGCCGGGCTTGGTGGCGCTGGTCGGCGCGGGTCCAGGGCCGGCCGACCTGGTGACGATGCGCGCCCATCGCCTGCTGGGCGAGGCAGACATCGTCGTGCACGATCCCAGCGTCAGCCGCGACGTGCTCGATTTGGCGCGCCGCGACGCCGATTTCATGGCGCTCGAGGGCGACGAGGTCGCCCTGCTTGCCCAGCTAGCGAGCGAAGGCAAGCGCGTCGTCAGGATCGGTGATCTGCCGCAAGCCGATCAGCTCGCCGATCAACTAGCGACACTAGGTGTCAGCGTTCAGGTCGTGCCCGGGGTGACGACCGGTCTACAGCCGGGCCAGACGCAGCCGGGTTAGTCGGCGGCGAGTTGGTTCTCTGAAGCCAGGTTGAGCAGCGCGTCACGGCCGATCCGGTGACAGAAATCACCGAACGCTTCGCCGCCCTGCCGATCCCGCGCCCAGGCCGCGATCGGGGCGGCCAAACGCTCCCCGATCGCCGATTGCGGGATCCGCTCGTGCAGCAGAAAGCTCAACCGGGTGCCGGCTTCGTCGCCACCGACGAAGATCGCGTAGGCGCCCGGGGCCCGGCCGACGATGCCGATATCGCCGGTGTAGGGGCGCGCGCAGCCATTTGGGCATCCGGTAATGCGCACCGTGATGCGCTCGCCCTCGAGCCCGTGGCGGCGGAGTTCGGCCGCAATTGCGCCAACGATCGGCTCGCGCGACCGCTCCGCCTCGGACAACGCCAAGCCGCAGGTCGGCAACGCGACGCACGCCAGCGCCCAGCGTTGGATCGGCAAGAGTTGCTCGGTGAACACCACACCGTGCTCGCGCAGGACGGCTTCGACCTGGTCGCGATCTTCGGCCAGGATGTCCGACAGCAGGACGTTCTGCAGCGGCGTCAGGATCGGGACGACGCGGAAGCGGCGAACGACTTCGCGTAGCGCGGTGCGGATTTGGTTGGATCCGGTGTCGACGATGCGGCCGGAGGCGACGGGGAGGCCGAGCCACCAATGGCCGTCGCCTTGCTCGTGCCAGCCGAGGAGATCGGGGGTGTCGAGGCGGGGAAGCGCGGGCGCCGGGTCGAGGGCCGCGCCGTAATGGGCCTCGATGCGGGCCTTGACCCACTCGAGTCCGCGGTCGTCGATGACGTATTTCAGCCGCGCGCGCTTGCGGTTGCTGCGGTCGCCGTGGTCGCGCTGGGTCTTGATGATGGCTTCGATCAGCGGCAGCAGGTCCGCCTTGTCGACCCGGCAGACCGGGGTCGCCACGCGGGGATAGGTCTCCGGCTTGTTGTGCGTCATGCCGTGGCCACCGCCGATGCAAGCGATCCAGCCGGTGACCTCGCCCTCGGTCACCTCCGCGATCAGGCCGAGGTCGTTGGACAGCACGTCGATCGAGTTGTCAGCGGGATGGGCGAGGCCGATCTTGAACTTGCGCGGCAGAAAAGTTGGGCCATAGAGCGGCTCGTCCTCGGCGTCGGCCGCGTCGTCCTGTCCGAGCACGAACACTTGATGATGCGCGTTGGTGCGCGGGAGCAGCACGGAAGAAAGATAAGCCGCCGTCTCGCGCAGCGTCTCATGCACCGTGTCGTGCACCGGGGCCGCGGTCGCGGTCACGTTGCGGACGACGTCGCCGCAACTCGCCATCGTCGTCAGCAGGGTGCGGTCGATGTCGGCGATGGTCGCACGGAGGTCCTGCTTCAGGATGCCGTGGAACTGGAAGGTCTGCCGCGTGGTGATGCGCAGGGTGCCGTTGCCGTAGCGGTCGGCGAGGTCGTCGAGAGCGAGATATTGCTCGGGCGTCGTCCGGCCGCCGGGCATGCGGACCCGGGTCATGAACTGCCATTCCTTGTCGTGGCCGGCCTGCTTCAGCTCGGTCGCGGTATCGCGGTCGTATTGTTCATACGTCCCGTGGAACTTCAGCAACGCATGGGACGATTCGCCGACGCTGATCGTGCTCGCGTCGGCAAGCTCCTCGTTGATCGTGCCACGAAGACCCCGGCTGGAGGCCTTATACTCTTCGGTCGGGGATAGTTTATGCGCCATGACCTGAAAATGGCCGCGCGGAGAACACCCAGCAAGAGGAGTCACTACCGAAGTTTGACCTGGCCGGAGCAGGTTGCACTACGGCCACGCGGCGCGGGAGAGGAAGCTTCTCCCGCGCCTGGGCTTCAGGCTGCGCCGGCTCGCAACCGGTCATAGTCGGCCTTGGCGAGCGGCAGGGCCTCGCGGTGTCCGAGATCCTGCACCCGCACGCGGAAGGTCTCGCGCGCGCTCCATGCGGCTGCGGCGGCGATCGCCGTGATTGCGAACGCAGAACCCGATGCCGTAGGCCGGCTGCACCGCGTAGGCGGCGCCCGCATGGCCGAAGCGGACGAATTCGAGGGAGGCGGGGATCATCTCGAACAGCACGTCGGCCCCCACCTGCACCCTGCACCCCTTCGCCGCGGCGGCCTTCAGGAGCGGGGTATATTCCTGTTTCATCACGACCTCGCCGACGAACGTCTCCGGCGCGAGACGGTCGATGTCGAACGGCAGCGGATCGCCATCGCGCATCCCGAGCGGGATCGCGTTGACGATGAGGTCGTAGCCGGCCGGATCGCGACTGCCGGTCTGGACATCGAGCGCCGGATAACGCTGTTGCAACCGGCTCGCGAGCGCTTCGGCGGCCCCCTCCAGCGCGTCGGACAGCATCATCGCCGTCGGGCTCGCGGCGGCGAGTGACGCCGCGATCGCCGAGCCGACTGCGCCGGCGCCGACAACGAGCACGCGGGCGCCCGCGATGCTGCGCCCCTTGCGCTCGAACCCGCGCACGAAGCCGTCGCCGTCGAACATGTCGGCATTCGCGTCGCCAAATCGGCCACCAGCGTCGCCGAGTTTTCGTAGATGATCGTCGGGATGTTGACCGATCCGGTGCTCAACGATGCCATGTCGGGCCGCAGCTCGAGCGCATTGCCGCGCGAAGCCGGATCGCGGCCGCGCCCGCCGGTGGAGAACTGCACGATCATGCCGGGGCAGTGCCGGCGCACGCCCTCCTGCACGGCGGTGAAGCGGGCGGGATCGCTCGACGGGTTCTCCTCGTCGTCGCGCACATGGATGTGCACCAGCGACGCCCCGGCCTCGAACGCCGCGTGCGTGCTCTCGATCTGCTCGGCCGGCTGGGTCGGCACGGCGGGATTGTCCCGTTTGCGCGGGACCGATCCGGTGATCGCAACCGCAATGGCGATCGGCTTCATGCTGTCCTCCTCGTGCGTAACGCTACCATGTCGGCACGTAGCGCCGTGCTTGTGCGGCTATGCGCACCGCCGCATTGGCGGCGCCGAAGCCGGCATAGCCTCGCCGGCGTTCGACCACTTCGAAGAAAAACCGTTGCTTGAACGTCTCGGTATAGCCGTGCAGGAACTCGCCGTCCGCGTTGGCGTCGTAGAGGATGCCGAGCCCCTCCATCGCCGACAGCGCCTTCGTCGGCAGCGGCAATCGCGATGCAACATCCTGCTCGCGGCCGATCAAGTAGATGAGCGTGCCGTCGGGGCTGCGTACCGCGGGGATGTGCGCCTCGCCCTCGCTGACCCGCTCGCGCCAGTCGGGGATCTGCAACGCGCGGGCCCGCTCGAGCGCGCGCGCCGGGTCGTCGACGCGCAGCGCCATCGCGCAGACGGAGGGGCCGTGGTGCTGGAAGTGCTCCGAGACGGCGCTGTCCTGTTCGCTGTTGAGCACGAAGTTGATGCCGTCTTGCCGATACAGGACGACATCCTTGGACCGGTGCCGGCCAACGCAACGAAACCCGAGCTGCTCCAACCAGGTCGCGAGTTCGTCGCGCGCGGCCGGGTCGACGGCGAATTCGAGGAACTCGATGCCATCGACCGCCGGCACCGGCGGCAGCCCGGTGCCGCGAGCCTCCGCCTCCACCAGGATCAACGAGCGGAGCCCGTCGCGCGCGATCATGCGCGATGGCGAGGAGCGGAAGTAGTCGTTGAACACTTCGAGCGAGAGCGGCCCCTGATAGCCGCTCGCGATCACCGCGCGCACGAAGCCCGGCACATCGAGTTCGCCCTGACCGGGGAAGCTCCGGTAGTGCCGGCTCCAGGACAGCACGTCCATCGAACGGAGCGGCGCGTCGGCGAGTTGGACGAAGAAGATCCGCTCGCCGGGCAGGTCGGCGATCCCAGCGACATCGTCCTTCAGCGCCAAGGTGTGAAAGCTGTCCAGGACGAGGCCGAGCGCCGGATGATCGGCGCGCTCGACGATGCGCCAGGCGTGGCTCCAGCGACGGACGTTGCGGCCCCAGGACAAGGCCTCGAACCCAACGCGCAGCCCGCGCGCCGCCGCCCGCTCGGCCATCTCGCGCAGGTCGGCGGCCGCGCGCTCGTCGTCGTCGATCGAGGCCGGCTGGGTGTTGCTGCAGACCAGCACGAGTTGGGCGCCGAGTTCCTGCATGACGTCGAACTTGCGTTCGGCGCGGTTGAGGTTGCGCGCCCGGAACGGCTCCGGCATGGCCTCGAAATCGCGGAACGGCTGGTAAAGGTCGATCGACAGGCCGAGGTCCTCGGCCATGCGCCGCAGTTCGGCCGGCGATCCGTCGAAGCCGAGCAGGTCGGCCTCCATCACCTCGACGCCGTCGAACCCGACCAGCGCCGCCGCTTCGAGCTTGTCGGGTAGCGTGCCACTCAGCGCCACCGTGGCGATCGTCCGGCGCGTCCTCATGCCGCTTCGTCCAGCAATCTCGCGACCCGGCGCAGCGCGAGCGCGTAGCCCTGCGTGCCCATCCCGGCCACGATCCCGTCCGCGCGCAACGAGACATAGGAATGGTGCCGGAACGTCTCGCGCTTGTGGATATTGGAGATGTGCACCTCCATCACCGGCCCGTCGAACGCGTTCAGCGCGTCGAGGAGTGCGACCGACGTGTGGGTGAATGCGGCCGGGTTGATGACGATGGCGCTTGCCGCCTGCCGCGCTTCATGGACCCAGTCGATCAATTCGTATTCGCGGTTGCTCTGGTGAAAGCGCAGCGAGAGCGAGAGCGCGGTCGCCTCGTCGCGACACGAGCGTTCGACGTCGGCCAGCGTTTCGTGGCCATAGATGTGGGGCTGACGTTGCCCGAGCAGGTTCAGGTTGGGCCCGTTCAGGACGAAGACCGCTCGGCTCATGCTCGTCTCATTTCATCCCTGTGCGAAACGCGGCCACGCCACCCACCAGCGCCGGACCCCGCCACTCCCGTTGACCGTCTCCTTAAGTAAGCGTTTAATCCGCGTCAAGCGTCGTTTCGGAGCCCAACATGTCAGACGCGGCCACGCGCCGGCCGGCCAAGGACGCTGAGTCCACACGGCTGCGGATCCTCGACGCGGCCGAGCAGGAGTTCGCCGATCGCGGCCTTTCGGGCACCCGTGTCGACGCCATTGCCGCCCGCACCGGCACCAACGTGCGCATGATCTACTACTATTTCGCCAGCAAGGACGGGCTCTACCGCGCCGTGCTCGAGCGCGCCTACGGGGCCATGCGCGAAACCGAAAAAGGCCTGCAATTGGATACGCTCGCACCCGCCGACGCGATCCGGCGGCTGACCGAATTCACGTTCGACTATCAGCAGGCGCATCCCGAATTCGTCCGCCTCGTCCAGATCGAGAACATCCATCGCGCGGTGCACCTCAGCGCGCTCGCGCCGATCCGCGAGATGAATGCTTCCGTCATCCAGACCATCGACCGCCTGCTCGAACGCGGCAAGCGCGACGGCGTGTTTCGCGAGGACGCCGAGCCGATCGGCGTGCACCTGCTGATCACCGCGTTCTGCTCGTTCCGCGTCGCCAACCGATACACGCTGCGCACCGTCTTCCCGGTCGATCCGCTCTCGCCGACCCTGTCGGCGTCGCACAAGCGCATGCTCGTCGACGCCGTCCTGGGCTACCTGCACTCCCCGACGCGGTAGCCGCCGGATCGCGCCGCCTGTATAGAACCGCGTCGACGCAGGGGGGCCCATGCTGACCGATCTCGCCCGGCTCTATGCCGTGGTGGCCTGGTTCGTGGTCACCGCGCTGGCGCTGCTGACGCCGCCGTTCCAGGTGCCGGACGAGCAACAGCACTTCTTCCGCGCCTACCAGATCTCCGAACTGCATGTCCGCAGCGTCGCGCAGGACGGCCTAACGGGCGCGGTCTTGCCAGCGTCGCTGATCGAGTTGAGCGCGGATTTCCTCGGGAGCCGGAGTTTCCACGCGAAGCCTCCGATGCGTGCGATCCCGCTGCGCGAGACCGCCGCCCTGCTCGCCCGCCCGCTCGACCCGGGCAGGCGCGAATTCATCGGCTTCACCGGCGCGGCCGCCTATTGGCCGGGCGCTTATCTGCCGCAAGCCGCGGCGATCGGGGTCGGGCGTGCGGCCGGGCTGGGCCCGCTCGGGCTGTTGTATGCGGCACGGCTGCTCAACGGATGGATCGCGGTCGCGCTGATCGCGGCGGCGCTCCGCCTGTTGCCGAGCGGCCGGCGCGCCGTGTTCGTCGTCGGCTTGCTGCCGATGACGCTCTACGAAATCGCCTCCTGCTCGGCCGACGCCACCACGATCGGGACCGCGCTGCTGTTCACCGCGCTCGCGACCCGCGCGTTGGCGCTCGGCCGCTGGACGCCGCGCGCGATCCTGGCCGCCACGGCCGCAGCACTCGTCTTCTGCCCGCTCAAGCCGGTCTATGCGCCGATGCTGCTCCTCGCCTTCCCGCTCGGCCGCGGACGAACGCCGGCGCGCGCCGTCGTCGCGCAGGCGATCATCCTGGCGGTCGCCCTCGGTGGCGCGGTCGCGTGGCTCGCGGCCAGCCCGGTTGAGGCCGCCGCCCCCTTCCCCGGCGTCGACCCGGCCTCGCAGCTCCGCTTCTTCGCCGCGCATCCGTTCCACTTTCCGCACATGCTCGTGGTCACGACCGAGATCTACGGGCGGCAATGGGCCGAGCAGGTGATCGGGGTGCTCGGCTGGTTGAGCGTCCCGCTGCCCTGGCCGATGCTCGTCCTGCCCGCGGCCGCGCTGACCGCCTGCGCCCTGCTGCCGCGCTTGCAGCCTTGGCGGCCTGATTGGGTGCGGGCGGGCTGGTTCGTCGCGCTGATATGCGCCAGCTTTGCGTTGGTCCTGCTCGCACTCGCCCTGCTCTGGAGCCCGGTGGGAGCGTTGGTCGTCGAAGGCGCGCAGGGCCGTTATTTGCTGCCGCTCGCCGGCGTCGCCGCGGTCGTGATCGAGGGCGCTTGGCCGCTGCTATCGTCGGCCCTCGCGCGCAAGGTCGCCATACTGGCCATCACCGAGGCGGCGCTGACGATCGTCCTCGTCGTCCGCGCCTTCCAAGTATTTTGACCGGTCCGCGCCGCATCGCACGCCCGGGGCCACGTCGCCGGGCTGGGCGGGAGGGGCGGACAGCATCGGACTGATCGCCCGGCTCGCGGCCGCGCCGATGTCGTAGGCCATGAAGCTCAGCACGAGCTGGAACCCCAGCACGATCGGCAGTGCGGCCAGCATCACCGTCCCGGTGGTCGCCGGGACGCCGCTGGCGATGCTCTCGCCCCAGCCCAGAACGCCCACCAGCGTGCCGAACGCCAGCAGCAGCAGCCCGGCCACCAGTTGCAGCGACGCCAGCGAGAAGTTGCGCAGGAAGTAGTTGTAGACGATCCGCTTGCCGGTATTGCGCAAGTTCCCGCCGAGGAACGGCAGCAGGACACGGCTGATCTTCAGCCCGCTGCGATGGTCCTCGTAGACGGCGGTCATCGGCACGTCGAGCACGGCGGCCTGGATGGTGCCGAGGCGGAACAGCAGGTCGGTCTCGAAGAAATAGCGCCGCTGCACCTTGCCCAACGGTAAGGCCGCCAGCGCCCGCGTGTCGATCGCGGTGTAGCCGTTGGTCGGGTCGAATACCTGCCAGTATCCGGTCGAGGCCTTGCTCATGAACGACAGCCCGGCGTTGCCGACGAGCCTTGCGGCCGGCATCGCGCGGACGTCCTCGACGTTGTGGAAGCGGTTGCCCTTGGTGTAGTCGGCCCGCCCTTCGAGGATCGGCGCGACGAAGCGCGGGATCAGCGCCGGGTCCATCTGCCCGTCGCCGTCGACCTTGACGACCACGGCGGCGCCGATCGCCATCGCGCGCCGATACCCCGTCATGACCGCACCGCCGACCCCCAGGTTGACGGTGTGGAACATCACCTCGACCCGGTCGTCGCGGCACGTCGCCAGCACATGGCGCCCGGTCTGCTCCGGACACGCATCGTCGACGACGAAGATCCGCCCCACCTCCGGCCCGATCCGCTCGATCACGCCCAGTACCCGGTCCCGCACCCGATGACACGGGATGACGACGGCGACGATCGGGCGGGGGTCGTCGCCGTCACGCATTTTACTTCGGCCGCCAGCAACTAAGCGAGAACAACCCGACCCCGAACGGCACTACCCGACGCTGCAGCAAGAGGAAGCTATGGCCGACGATGGTCTCGATGTCGTAGATATTGGTCTTGTGATAGGCGCCGCTGAACCCGGCTACGCGACGCCCGAGCCGATATAGCGCGTTCTCGGTCGGCCCCGACAGGATCAACACGCCGTCCTGGCGCAGCGCCGGCCGTAACTGGTCGACGATCGCGCCGACGTCGTCGTTGTGCTCGAGCGAGTCGAGCGCGCAGATCGCGGCATATCGCCCGCGCGGCAGCGTCTCGAGCTTTTGCTGCAACGCACCGGGGATGCCGGTCTCGAGCGCGCGCGCCATGCGCTCGTCGATCTCGACGAATTCGTAGGCCCGGTCCGAAGGCACCAGGTGCGCCAGTTCCCCGGCCGCGGCGCCGAAATCCAGCACCGGGCCGGACGGCGCGAGCCGGCGCAGCAGCCGCACCGCCGCGAACAGCCGCATCCAGGCCACGGCCGATGCGAGCGGGTTCGAGTGCAGGTAGGACGGGATGCAGGTCTCCTCTATCGCGTCCATCTCGCGCGATGGGTCGAACCGCTGGCGCAACGCCGCGCGGCGCCGGAGCACGTGTTGCAGGGCGGTCATCACGCCGGCTCAGCCCACGCCGCGCTGCGCGACGACGATCCCGGCCACCACCAGTGCCGCCCCGAGCCAGAACACCGGCCGGATCCGCTCGCCATAGATCGCCGCCGAGGCGAGCGGCACCAGGATCATCGCCAGCGCCGCGAACGGATAGGCCCGGCTCAGCGGCACCCGCGTCAGGATCCAGATCCACAGCACCGTCGCCCCGCCGTACACGCCCAGCGCCACCCAGAGCGACGGCGCCGTGGCTAACGCCCACGCCATCCCGCTGCCGGACCGCCCCGCGATCGCGCTCGCCGCCTGCTTGAACAGCAATTGTCCCACCGTCATCGCGACTGCGAACGAGATCAACCAGACATTGTCCACCTATCGTCCGCTCCTGCGCCAGCCTGCCGCTCGTCTGCACTACAGCATCGACCCGGCGACGCGTCTGCCCAGGCACCGTGAAATCGCCGTTCTCTACTGCGTCATCGGGCGCGTCATCGGGCGCGTTATCGGGCGCGTTATCGGGCGCGTTATCGGCACCGTCCATGAAAATGGCCGCCTGCGCCGCCCCCCCGGACGACACAAGCGGCCCTTTCATTCGACCATCATGGCCCCCCGGGCCTGATGGTCTGCCTCTCGGCTCGGACGGAGATACGAGCAACCTCGAGACGTTATGATGCTATGAATGTGTGGTGTGTAAGGCAACAAGCAAATCGCCTGTCCACTAAACTCCGGTTGTTTTGACGGGCCAATGTAGCAACCCAGGCGTGCATTGATATCACGGTTGCGCGATTTAGGCCACGTTGGCGCCATTCATCGTGCGCGCCACCGCCTCGCCGATCGCGAGCGACGCCGTCAAGCCCGGGCTTTCGATCCCGAACAAGTTCACCAACCCGCCGATCCCATGCACAGCCGGGCCGGCGACTATGAAATCCGCGTTCGGCTCCGTTGGACCGCTGATCTTCGGCCGAATTCCAGCGTAGCCCGGCGACAGCGCCCGGTCCGGCAAGCCCGGCCAATAGCGCCGGATCGCCGCGTAGAAGCCCGACGCGCGATCGGGATCGACGTCGTATTCCTCCCGCTCGACCCACTCGGTATCCGGCCCGAACCGCGCCTGGCCGCCCAGATCCAAGGTCAGATGCACGCCCAGCCCCGCCTTCTCCGGCACCGGATAAATCAGCCGCGTGAACGGGGCACGCCCGACCAACGAGTAATAGCTGCCCTTGCATAGATACCGCGACGGGATCGTCTCCGGCGGGATGCCGTCGATCCCGCGCGCCATGTCCGGCGCATGCAGCCCGACCGCGTTGACCAACAGGTCGCACTCCAGCGTCATCGCCTCCGCCCCGCCGACCTCGAGCCGGAACCCCAGCCCGCCCGGCAACACCTGCCCGCCCATCACCGGCGCATGCAGCACCACCGAGCCCCCGGCATGCTCGAGGTCGCCCTGATAGGACAGCATCAGCGCATGGCTGTCGACGATGCCGGTGCTCGGCGACAGCAGCGCGCCGGCGACCTGCAGCGCCGGTTCGAGTGCGCGCGCCTCCTCGCCCGACAACTCGGTCAGATCGTCGACGCCGTTCTCGGCCGCCTTGGCCCGGATTCGCTCCAATACCGGCACCTCGGCCGCATCCGCAGCCACGATCAGCTTGCCCAGCCGCCGGTGCGCAATCCCGCGCTCGGCGCAGTAATGATACAGCGCCTGCTTGCCCGCCACGCACAACGACGCCTTCAGGCTACCGGTGGGATAGTAGATCCCAGCGTGGATCACCTCCGAATTGCGCGACGACGTGCCGGTTCCGATCGCGTCTGCCGCCTCCAGCACCCATACTTCGCGGCCCGACAATGCCAGCGCCCGCGCCACCGCGAGGCCGACCACCCCGGCCCCGATCACCACGCACTCGACCCGTTCCGTCATGACAGCCGGTTCTCGTCCTCACGATCGCTACTGACGCCGACGGTGCGGATCAGCGGCGGATGCAACACGTAGGCGGCCAGGCGCTCGGGCCGGCCGACGAGCCGGCTCACCCGGTCGAGCCAGGGCCCGGCAAGGCTCGGTCGCGCCAGCCCGGCGATCGCGGCGCGGCTGAGCCCGTACGCGATCAACCGCCAGTCCACATCGTCGCCAAATCCGTCCTCCTGCAGCCAGCCGATCAGCTTGGCGGCGCCCTCGCGGCTCAGGATGTAGCCGTCGCCGCCGGGCGCGTTGTCGTCGGGCGGAAACTCGTGGAGCGCATCCTCGAGACTGAGGACGCGGAACTCGGTGATGGCGGCCGGGTCGCGCTTGGGGGCGATGCGATCGTTGACGAAAAGCAGGTCGAACCCGTACGGGACGGGGAACGCGCCCAACGTCGCCGGCAGATCGAGCAGCGGGATCACGTCGTCCTCGATGAACAGGCAATAGGCGTCGCCGCGCGCCAGCATCGCCTCCCACGCGCCGACGTGGCTGAGGAAGCAGCCGAGCGTGCCGCGCATCTGCGGATCGCCGCCGAGGCGCCGGACGGCGGCCGTGTTCAGCCGCCCGCCTTCGACGCCGGCGAAACGGTGCAGCGGCGCGCGCGAGTGGCCGAACTGTCGCCGCAGTTCCGCCTCGCGGTCGGGATTACGGTCGAGATTGATGAACGCGACGCCATAGGCGGGCCCGTCCGCGCTCGCGGCCAGAAGCGGGGCGAGACGGCGATACATCGCCGCGGTATCGCGCTTGGATCGGTAATCCGCGCGCCGCCCGGCCATTTGCGCCACCCCGAACGCGGCCTCTGCGCCCGCCCAGTCGCGCCGTTGCGAGGCGACGTCGCCCACGATGGCAAGCAGCCGATGGTCGCCCGGCATGCGCTCGAGCATCGCGCGCGCACGCACGTCGATCGCCTCGAGATCCTCGCCGTGGTAGGCGTAGAGCGCCATGTAATGCGCGAGCCACTCCGCATCCGGCAGGCTACGGGCGGCGTGGCGGAACTGCCGGTCGCTGTCGGGGTAGTGCAGCGCGGCCTTCAGATCGTGCTTGAGTTCGAGCGCCAGCCGCCAATCGGTCGGCCGCTCCGTCAGCAGCGACCGCCATAGCCCGGCCGCCCGCTCGTGCTCGCCCGAAGCGCGAGCCGCCAGGGCCGCCACCTGCAGCTCCGCGCTCAAACCGCCTCTCCGGCATCCATCCGCGCCAGAAACGAGGCCGCCCGGGTCCGCAACGCGTCGACCCGCGCCGGCGCCATCTTGTCGAGCGTGCGCAGCGGCATCGCCATGCGCGTGTTGGCCGCAAAGCGCTCGCGATGGCGCGCCATGAAGTCCCAATACAGCGCGTTGAACGGGCAGCCCCGCTCGCCGACCGCGTCCTTGACGTCGTAATGGCAGCCGCGACAGTAATCGCTCATCCGATTGATGTAGGCGCCGGAACCGGCATAGGGCTTGGACCCCATGATCCCGCCGTCGGCATGCAAAGCCATTCCGCGCACGTTCGGCATCTCCACCCATTCATACGCGTCGGCATACACGATCAGGTACCATTCATCGACAGCTTCCGGATCGAGCCCGGCCAGCAGCGCAAAGTTGCCGATCACCATCAATCGCTGGATGTGATGGGCGTAGGCGTGGGTGCGGGTATCGCCGATCGATTGCGCGAGGCAATTCATCCGCGTCTCGGCCGACCAGTAAAACCACGGCAGCTTGCGCGTCGCTCCCAGCGAGTTGGTCCGGCCATAGTCCGGCATCTTCCACCAGTAGACGCCACGCACGTATTCGCGCCAGCCGAGGATCTGGCGGACGAAACCCTCGACCGCGTTGATCGGCGCGCGCCCGTCGCGATAGGCGGCTTCGGCGGCCTGGCAGGCTTCGATGGGCAACAGCAGGCCGCAATTCATCGAGGTCGATACCAGGGCGTGGAACATCGTCGCCTCGCCGGTCTTCATCGCGTCCTGCCAATCGCCGAACTGCGGCAGCCGATCGCGCACGAAGGCGGCCAGCGCGTCGTGGGCGGCCTGCGCGGTGACCGGCAGCGCGAAACCGTCGACGCTGCCGAAATGGCTCCCGAAGCGCTCGGCCACCAGCGCCATCACCTCGCGCGTGGTCGCGTCGGGTTCGAAATGCGGTGGCGCGGGCGGGGTCACGTGCTTGGGCAGCGGCTTGCGGTTCTCCGGATCGAAGTTCCACTGGCCGCCGACGGGCTGGCTGTCGTCGATCAGCACGGCATGCCGCTTGCGCATCTCGCGATAGAAGAACTCCATCCGCACACCCCGACGCGCGGTCGCCCAGGCGCGGAACTCCTGGACCCGGCAGAGGAAACGGTCGTCGTCGCGGATGTCGACCTCGAGCCCGGTCAGCTCGTGCCAATGGCGGAAATCCTCCAGCAGGCGCCACTCGCCCGGCTCGGTCAGCACGATCCGCTCCGGCCGATGCCGCTCGACCGCGCGCAACATCTCGCCCCGGAGCGATCCGGTGTTCCTCTCGGCGTCGAGCCGGATGTAGTCGACTTGGACCCCGCGCGCCGTGAGTTCGGCGGCGAAGTGCCGCATCGCGGACAGCACGAGCACGATCTTCTTGGGGTGATGGGCGACGTAGGTGCATTCGTCGAGCACCTCGGCCATGAGCACGACGTCGGTCGCCGGGTCGAGGTCCTGCAGCGCGCTCAGGCCATGGCTGCACTGGTCGCCCAGCGCGATTCGAAGTGTCCGCATTCATGGCAACTAGCCCCTCGACCCACCTGCACAAGGCCCGCCGCCCTCGACCTGCTCTCACTTCTCCCTCTCCCCGCGGGAGCGAGTTGGCTCCGGTGGTGATTATTACGCGCACGCTTGCGGTGCATCGGGCGGACGGGCAGACTCTCGGCATGCGCCAGCTCCTCCTCCTGCGGCATGCGAAATCCTCCTGGGACGACAGGGAACTGCCGGATCATGAGCGCCCGCTGAACCCGCGCGGGCGCCGGTCCGCGGTCGCGATGCGCGAAACGATGGCCACCTTGGGGCTCGCGCCGGACCTCATCCTGGTCTCGAGCTCGGTGCGCACGCGACAGACGCTCGAGGCGCTCGAGCCGTGGAACGAGACGCCGCTCGTAGAAATCGTGTCTTGCCTCTACAATGCGGAGCCGTCGGCGCTGCTGGACACCTTGCACGAGGTCAAGGAGACGGTGCGCAGCGTGCTCATGATCGCGCACAATCCGGGGCTGCACGCACTCGCGATGGAACTCGTCGGCGCGCATGCCATGACGTTCGCCAATGCCGACCTGCGCAAGCTGGCCGAGGGCTACCCGACCGGGGCGCTGTGCGAATTCGCGGTGCCGGGCCCGTGGGGCGCGCTCGGCGACAGCGGCGGGCGTTTGGTCCGCTTCATCGCCCCGCGCGATCTGCCCCCCGACGAGACATGACGCGCGACGTCGAAACCGATACGCCGGAGCTGCCTGCAGCGATGGCATCGCCGCCTGCCGCCGTCTTGCGCCCGCTCGAATTCCTGCTCGACCCGGCTGCTGCCGCCCTGATCGGCCGCCTCCCCGGCCTCGTCCGCACCGCGCCGTCGCGGCCGGCCGCGCTGGTCTGGCACGACGACCAGGACGGCACGCTGGCCGCTCAAGGCTTTGCCCTGATGCGGGACGGGCAGACCTGGTCGATGCAGGCGATCGAGCCCGGCGCCGCCTATGATTGGCCACCGTGCAGCCCGCCGCCGCCGCTCGGCGAAGGCGCAGTCGCCGACCTGTCGCCCACGCCGCCGTTCGACGCGGCGCCCGTGGCCGGATTCGCCGGCCGGCGCGCCGTTTACGCCGACGAGGCGGTGCAGGTGACGGTGCTGCACGGCACTTTGCGTGGGTTGTTCGACGATCGGCCGGCCTGCCGCGTCGACCTGACCGGGCCGGCGCCAGCCCTGATGCAGTGGATCGATCGGCTCGCCGAGTGCCGCGCCGCGGTCCCGCGGGCGAGCCTGGCCGCCGAGGCGCTGGCGGCGGCCAAGGGGCGCAGGCTGCCCGCCCGGCATCTCGGCGCCCCATCGGTCACCGGCGATACGGCGCTCAGCGATGGTCTGGCCCGGATCGTCGGCCACCTGCTCGACACCTTGCTCTACTGGGCCGACGAGTTCCGACGCGAACGCCGGCCGGAGCCGGTGCACCAGGCCCGCGTCGCGATCCGGCGGCTGCGGTCGGCGCTCTCGCTCTATCGCCGGGCGCTCCCCGCGCCGGAACTGACCGAGCTCGCGGCGTCGCTGCGCGCGTGTGCGGCGCGGCTGGGCGAGGCGCGCGATTGGGACGTGTTCCTGGCCGAAACCGGCGCGCAACTGGCCGCGATGGCCGCCAACGATGGCCGCATCGGCGCCTTGTTGCGGGGCGCCGAGCGGCAGCGGCAGGCCGCGTACGTGGCGCTCGACGCCTATCTCGACGGGCCTGAGTTCCGCCGGATCGAGCTCCGTTTGGGCGCCGCCGCCTCCCTGCGCCCGTGGGAGCGCGACGCCGTGGCCGATGCGATCGGCCTGCCGACCGCCGATTTCGCCGCCGTCGCCTTGACCCGGCGCCTGCGCCACGTCCGCCGCCGCGGCCGCCGGCTCGACACGCTCCCGGTCGCCGAGCTTCACGAGATGCGCAAAGATTGCAAGCGGCTACGGTATGCGGCCGAGTTCTTCGCGCCGTCCTTTCCGGACAGCAAGGACGTCCGTCCCTTCGTCAAGCGGCTGAGCGCGCTGCAGGAGCAGCTCGGACTGCTGAACGACGCCGCGGTCGCCGGGCATCTGATGGGCCAGCTCGGCCGGCTGGGGCGCGGCTTCGCCGGTGGCGTGGTCGAGGGCTGGGCCGCGGCCGCCTGCATTCCGGCGCGCGGCCGCATCGAACAGAGCTGGCGCCGGTTCAAGGATGTCTCGCCGTTCTGGACTCGGTAAATTTTTCCACACAGGTTGCATCCGGGCGAGACGCTTGTTAGGCAACGGCATGCGCCGTCCGCTCCTCTCCGCGTGAAATCACGCCGCCGCATCTTTCGCAGCGCCTCGTCGGGCAGTTCGCGCTTGTTGCGTACGTTGCTGCTGCTTGTCCTGGCGACCGGCGGCACTGCCGCGCTCGTGATGACGGCGCTGTCCACCAACCTGTTCGGACGCGCGCCGCCGCCGCCGTCGCGCGTAGCAGCCGAGCCGAGCGCGGTGGCGGTGGTCGATGGCGATACGCTGGTGCTGGCCGGGCAGGTCGTGCGGCTGCGCGGGGTGGATGCGCCGGATCGGGGCGACCGCTGTCTGGGCGCGCTGGATTGCGGTGGCGCGGCGACGGCGGCGCTGGCCGGGCTGGTGCGCGGGCGCCGGGTCGAATGCGCGATGACGGGCACGGATCCGGCGGGGCGGCCCTATGCGGATTGTGCGGCGAACGGGACCGATTTGTCGCGCGCGATCGTGGCGAGCGGGTGGGCGCGGGCACAGCCGAACGCGCCGGAGCTGGCCGACCTCGAACTGCGCGCGCGGCGCCAGCGCACCGGACTGTGGGCGGACGCCAGCGCGCGCTGAGCCGCGCTCCTCATTCCATGCTGCGGGTGCTAAGGTTGCGTTCGAGAGGAACGTCGCCTTATTTTACCGACCAGTTTCGGAACAGGATCTGCCATGGACGCGAACGCGAACGCCACCGTTACTTTGACCATGGACGGGACCAACCAGTCGATCGCGCTGCCGCTGCGCCACGGCACAATCGGCCCGTCGGTGGCCGACATCAGCAAGATTAACGCGCAGATGGGGATCTTCACCTTCGATCCGGGCTACGGCATGACCGCGGCTTGCGACAGCAAGATCACCTATATCGATGGCGACGAGGGCATTCTGCTGCATCGCGGCTACCCGATCGAGCAACTCGCCGAGAAGTCGAGCTTCCTCGAGGTCGCGCACCTGCTGCTGAACGGCGAGCTGCCGAATGCGGCGGAGAAGGACGCGTTCGAGCAGGGCGTCATCCGTCACACGATGCTGCACGAGCAGTTGCGCAGCTTCTTGAACGGTTTCCGCCGCGACGCGCATCCGATGGCGGTGCTGTGCGGCGTGGTCGGCGCGCTGTCGGCGTTCTATCACGACAGTCTGGACATCAATAATGCCGACCATCGCCGGATCAGTGCCTTCCGCCTGATCGCCAAGCTGCCGACGATTGCGGCCTGGGCGTACAAATATTCGGTCGGGCAGCCGTTCATCTACCCGCGCAACGACCTGAGCTACGCCGCGAATTTCCTGCACATGATGAACGCGGTGCCAGCCGAGCACTACGAGGTCAGCCCGGTGCTCGAGCGCGCGATGGACCGCATCTTCATCCTGCACGCCGATCATGAGCAGAACGCCAGCACGTCGACCGTGCGTCTGGCCGGGTCGACCGGCGCCAACCCGTTCGCCTGCATCGCGGCCGGCATCGCGAGCCTGTGGGGCCCGGCGCATGGCGGCGCCAACGAAGCGGTGTTGAAGATGCTCGACGAGATCGGCGAAGCGTCGCACATCCCGAGCTTCATCGAGAAGGTCAAGGACAAGAACAGCAACATCCGGCTGATGGGGTTCGGGCACCGGGTTTACAAGAACTACGATCCGCGCGCGAAGATCATGCAGCAGACCTGCCATGAAGTGTTGACCGAACTCGGCATCAAGGACGACAAGACCCTCGATCTCGCGATGGAACTGGAGCGGATCGCCCTGCATGACGACTACTTCGTCAGCAAGAAGCTGTATCCGAACGTCGATTTCTATTCGGGAATCATTCTGAAAGCCATGGGATTCCCGACCTCGATGTTCACCGTCCTGTTCGCGGTGGCGCGCACCGTCGGCTGGATCAGCCAGTGGAAAGAGATGATCGAGGACCCGAGCCAGCGCATCGGCCGCCCGCGCCAGCTCTACACCGGCCACACCCAGCGCGACTACGTGGCGCTCGACCAGCGTTAGTATGGCGGGGACCCTCGCGCGGACAGCGAGGGTCCCCGTTTGACAGGAGCTTAATCGAGCTTGGCGCGGCCCCTGCTAGCCGCGATAGGTCGATTATCCTCAAAAATCCAGGTCCGCATAATGCGCCGGGGGCAGCACGCCGGGCACCTTGTCTTGCAGGAGAGGGCGGAAACTGGGGCGGGATTTCATCCGCGCGTACCAGTCCTTCGCCGGCTCGGAAACCGACCAATCGATATCGCCGGCGAAGTCGAGGGCGGAAAGATGCCCGGCGACGGCGAAGTCTGCCAGGCTTAGCTCATCGCCGGCGAGCCAGCGCCGGGTCTCCGCCAACCAGCCGAGGTATTCCAGATGGTGCCGCAAGTTGGCGTAGCCGGCGCGCATGGCCCCGGCGTCGGGATTGCCCTGCCCGAGCTGGCGCTTCATGAATTTCTCGCCGAGCAGGTTGCGGGTGACTTCCTGGCCGAACTTGCCGTCGAACCACGCGACCAGCCGGCGCGCTTCGATGCGCTCCGGCACGTTGCGGGGCAGCAGAGCCGGCGCGTCCGGGTAGACCTCCTCGAGATACTCGCAGATCACGCCCGAATCAGGCACCACGGTCCCGTCCGTGTCGACTAGCGTCGGCACCGTCGCGGCCGCGTTCATCGCCAGGTATTCGGGCCGCCGCTGCCATACCTTCTCGACCTGCAGCTCGAACTCGAGCCGCTTTTCGGTCAGAACCAGCCGCACCTTGCGGGAAAACGGCGACAACGGGAGATGGAAGAGCACGCGCATGCGGCAGGTATCGCACCAACCGGCGAGCGAGCCAATGCGCCCGTTCGCCCCTGTTTGACGCGGGCGGTCAGGCCCGCAGCGCCTCCGGCTCCGACAGCGGGATCGGCAGGTACCGCAGGTACTCCTTCGGCACCACCTGCCAGAACTGCCTCAGCGCCCGCGCCCAATCGACCAGCATCGTCGCCGCATACCGGCTGCTCGTCTCGGCCACGTGCCGCTCGACCAGGCCGCGCAGCGTGTCGCCCCAAGCCGGGTTTTCCACTCGCTGCCACAGCAGCGTGTCCGGATTGACCCGGTGCTCGAACTGTCCATCCGGATCGTAGATGAACGCCTGCCCGCCCGTGAAGCCGGCGCCGAAATTGTCGCCCACCGCGCCCAGGATCACCACCGTGCCGCCGGTCATGTACTCGCAGCCATTGCTGCCGCAGCCCTCAACGACCGCGGTCGCTCCCGAGTTGCGGACCGCGAACCGCTCGCCCGCCTGCCCGGCCGCGAACAACTCGCCCGCCGTCGCGCCATATAGGCACGTGTTGCCGATGATCGTGTTCTCGTGGCTGACCAGCGTCGAACTAGGCGCCGTCCGCACCACGATCGTCGCGCCCGACAGCCCCTTGCCGACATAATCGTTGGCGTCGCCGAACACTTCGAGCTTGACGCCCTGCACCGCGAAGGCGCCCAGCGACTGCCCCGCCGAGCCGCGCAGCCGTATGGTCACGTGACCCGGCGCCAAGCCCCGCATGCCATAGGCGCGCACGATCTTGGACGACAGCTTGGTCCCGATCGCCCGGTGCGTGTTGCGGATCGTATACTGCAGCTGCATCTTCTCGCCCCGCTCGAACAGCGGCTTGGCGTCCTCGATCATCTGCGCGTCCAGCGTCTCCGGCACCTCGTTGCGCCCCACCAGCGTGCAGTAGCGCGCATGCGGGCCGGGATCGGCCTGCGCCAGCAACGGGTTGAGGTCGAGGTCGTCGAGGAACTCCGAACCGCGGCTCACCTGCACCAGCAGGTCGGTCCGCCCGATCACGTCCGCCATCCGCCGCACGCCGAGCGAGGCCAGGATATGGCGCACGTCCTCGGCGATGAAGCTGAACAGGTTGATTACCTTCTCGGGCGAGCCATCGAACTTCTGCCGCAGCGCCTCGTCCTGGGTGCAGACGCCGACCGGGCAGGTGTTGCTATGGCACTGCCGCACCATGATGCAGCCCATCGCGACCAGGCTCGCCGTGCCGATACCGAACTCCTCGGCGCCCAGCATCGCCGCGATTACAACGTCGCGCCCAGTCTTGATGCCGCCGTCGGTGCGCAGCTTCACGCGGTGGCGCAGCCGGTTGAGCATCAACACCTGGTGCGTCTCGGACAGGCCCATCTCCCACGGCAGGCCCGCATATTTGACCGAGGTCTGCGGGCTGGCGCCGGTGCCGCCCGAGTGCCCGCTGATCAGGATCGCGTCGGCTTTCGCCTTCGCCACGCCCGCAGCGATGGTGCCGATACCGCTGCGCGCTACGAGCTTCACGCAGACGGAGGCTTCGGGATTGATCTGTTTCAGATCGTAGATGAGCTGCGCCAGATCCTCGATCGAGTAGATGTCGTGATGCGGCGGCGGACTGATCAAGGTGACGCCCGGGGTCGAGTGTCGCAGGCGCGCGATCAGGCCGGTGACCTTGAAGCCGGGGAGCTGGCCGCCTTCGCCGGGCTTGGCGCCCTGGGCAACCTTGATCTCGATTTCGCGGCAATTGTTGAGATATTCCGCAGTCACGCCGAAACGGCCGGACGCGATCTGCTTGATGGCCGAGTTCGCGTTGTCGCCGTTGGCGCGCGGTTTGGCGCGTTCCGGATCCTCGCCGCCCTCGCCGCTGTCGCTGCGGGCGCCGATCCGGTTCATCGCGATCGACAGCGTCTCGTGCGCCTCGGGGCTGAGCGCGCCGAGCGAGATGCCGGGCGCCAACAGGCGCTTGCGGATCTCGGTGATGCTCTCCACCTCGTCGACCGGGATCGCGGTCACGTTGTCGCGGCGGAAATCGAGCAGGTCGCGCAACGCCACCGGCTTCTGCCGGCGCACGCCGTCGGCGTAACGACGATAGGTCTCGAAGCTGTCGGTCGCCACCGCGCTCTGCAGCGTATGGATCAGCTTGCCCTCGAAGGCGTGCGTCTCGCCCTTCTGGCGGAATTTGTAGATGCCGCCGACCGGCAGCGCCGGGTTGTCCGACGTCCAGGCGGCCTTGTGCAGCGCCAGCACCTTGCGCGCGATGCCAGTCAGCCCGATGCCGCTGATGCGCGATTGCATGCCGGGGAAAAACTCGCCGACGAGTGCGCGCGAGAGCCCGATCGCCTCGAAATTGTAGCCGCCGCGATACGACGCGATGACGGAGATGCCGATCTTGGACATCGTCTTCAGCAGGCCCTTGTCGACCGCCTTCTTGAACCGCTGCACCGCCTCCTTCAGCGAGAGCTTGCCGAACAGCCCGCGTGCGTGCCGCTCGGCGATGCCCTCCTGCGCCAGGTAGGCGTTGATCGTCGTCGCGCCCACGCCGATCAGGACGGCGAAGTAATGGACGTCGAGGCACTCGGCGCTGCGCACGTTGAGGCTCGTGAACGTGCGCAGCGACTGCCGCACGAGATGTGTGTGGACGGCGGCCGTGGCCAGGATCATCGGGATCGCGGCGCGCTCGGCATCCTGGTTCTCGTCGGAGAGGATGACGTGGGCGGAGCCGGCGCGCACGCCCTCCTCCGCCTCGCGCCGGATCCGCTCGATCGCCGCGCGCAGCCCCGCTTCGCCGTCGGCCACTGCGAACGAGCAATCGACCCGGCACAGCCCGCCGCCCATCGTCGCCGCCATCGCCGCGAACTCGGCCGTTGACAGCACCGGGCTGTCGAGCTGCAGCAGGTCGCACTGGCTGCTGTCCTCATCGAGCACGTTGCCGAGGTTGCCGAGGCGGGTCTTAAGCGACATCACGCGGGTTTCGCGCAGGCTGTCGATCGGCGGGTTCGTTACTTGGGCGAACGCCTGGCGGAAATAGTGATGCAGGCCGCGGTAGCGCTCGGAGAGCACCGCGATCGGCGTGTCGTCGCCCATCGAGCCGATCGCTTCGGCGCTGTCTTCGACCATCGGGTGCAGGATCATCTCCAGCTCCTCATGCGTCGTGCCGACCGCGAGCTGGCGGCGGCGCAGCTCGGCCGCCTCGAACAGCACCGGCTCCGGCGCGTCGGTTTTGACGACCTGGTCGATCCGCGTGATGCGGCGGGTCCAGGCGTCGAAATCCTGCCGCGCGGCCAGGACATCCTTCAGCTCTTCGTCGGTGTAGAAACGCGGCTCCTCGAGATCGACGCCGATCGTCTGGCCGGGCCCGACGCGGCCCTTGGCGATGATCTCGGACTCCGCGAACTTCACCATGCCGGCTTCGGAGCCGACGACGAGCAAGTCGTTGGCGGTGACCGTGTAGCGCAACGGGCGCAGGCCGTTGCGATCTAGGCCCGCGATGACCCAGCGCCCGTCGGTTGCCGCGATCGCCGCCGGGCCGTCCCACGGCTCCATGACCGCGTTGCAGTACAGGAACATGTCCTGATGCGCCTTCTTCATCGTCGCGTCCTGGCCGATGCTGGCCGGGATCATCAGCGCCTTCGTCATTGGCGCATCGCGACCGGCGCGGACGAGCAGCTCGAACACCTGGTCGAGCGTCGCGGTGTCGGAACTGCCGACCTGGATGACCGGCTTCACGTCTTCGATATGCACGTCGAGGTCGCCCGCCGAGAGCCGCGTCTCGTGGCTCTGCATCCAGTTCACGTTACCCGACAGCGTATTGATCTCGCCGTTGTGCGCCAGCATCCGGAACGGCTGGGCCAGCCGCCAGGTCGGGAACGTGTTGGTCGAGTAGCGCTGATGATAGATCGCGAAACGGCTGATGAAGCGCGGATCGTTCAAGTCCGGATAGAAATCGGTCAGCGATTCGGCGAGGAACATGCCCTTGTAGATGATGCTGCGGCACGACAGGGACGCGATGTAGAGCTCGCCCACCTGCGCCGCGAGCGCCTGCTTCTCGATCCGGCGGCGGATCACATACAGGTCACGCTCGAACTGCGACGGGTCGATGTCGCCGCCGTTGATCATGATCTGCTCGATCTCGGGGCGCGTCGCGTTCGCCTTTTCGCCGATGCAGCCGACGTTGATCGGCACCTGGCGCCAGCCATAGATGCCGTAGCCGAACTTCAGGATCTCGGTCTCGACGATCTGGCGGCAGCGCTCCTGCGCGCCGAGGTCGGTCTTGGGCAGGAACACCATGCCGACCGCGATCCAATCCGT